>Ga0116117_1000016_pt1 | contig 98178 bp, 80 predicted proteins | sample June2015DPH_11_1_FD_89790 | JGI IMG/M metagenome (GOLD analysis project Ga0116117, IMG submission 89790) | Peatland microbial communities from SPRUCE experiment site at the Marcell Experimental Forest, Minnesota, USA - June2015DPH_11_10 | ecosystem: Environmental > Terrestrial > Soil > Wetlands... | reverse complement strand
GGGCGCGACGGCGTACTCGACCGATCCGGGCCGGTGATCTCTTCGATGTGCAAATTTGGCGGCCTCACCGGACCGAGGTCTTCGTCAAAGACTCGAGCTTCGCGGGCGGGGGCATCGCGGCGCGGTGCGGATGTGCGCTTGAAATCAGGCCGTGCAGGCCGCTCCGAACGTTCTGGCTTCTTCCAGGCGGGCTTGTCGGCAAAGGGCCTCCCAGCGCGGGGTTTGCCGGTTCCTGCGGATTCTGTTCTGGGTGCGTCCGAGCGCGGCCGGTCAAATGTTGGACGAGCTTGGCTGGCCGGTCCCGCGGCAAAACGCGCTGGCGGGCGAGTAGGACGGGCGTCCTTTTTCCATGCTGGCTGCGAGGCAGAGCGTTCAAAAGAGCGCGCGGCTGCCGGGGCATCAGACTTGTCATAGGTGCGATCAAAGCTCCGTCCCGCAGGCCGAGCCGAACCAAAAACAGCTCGATCGCCATTTCCTTTGCGGCGGGGACGCTCTTCTTCGGCGTGGGAGAAGCTGCGCACAGGATTGGGTGCGGAGGTGCGGCCAGCAGAAGGGCGGAATCCTTCGGTGCTGGGCCGGTCCGCGCGGAAAAATTTGTTAGCCTCGCCGCTGGCAAATGAGTCGGCGGGGCGAGTGGGCCGCGCGGGGCCAAACTTCTTAGGGCGGAATTCGCTTGGACGGCTGGCTCCGGGGGCGGACTCGACCGGCGGAATGGATTGGCGCGGACGGCCGCTGGGCTTGGGAAGGACGGTTGGCAGCAGTCCGGCATCGGCGGCGTTGCGGCGGCGGAGTTCCTTGGATTTTGGCGTGCGCAGCTTGCCTTCGGCGGCCAGACGCAGCTTCTCCAGTTCTATTGGCTCCAACTCGCGCAGGTTGCCCGGCTCCTGATCAAGGACCAGCGGACCGTAGCCGACGCGGCGGATTTTTTCGACAAAGTGGCCTATTTCCTCGAACATTTTGCGCAGTTCTCGGTTGCGGCCTTCGATGAGAACGACTTCGTACCAGGGATTGTCGCCTTGACGAACCTGACGGATGCGGGCCGGTGAGGTGCGGACCTGAGGCGAACCGGGCTTGCCACGCTCGATGGCAACTCCGCCGCGAAGAATGTCGAGCTCGGCCTCGGTGGGTTGGCCAGCAACTTTGACCAGATAGGTCTTTTCCACACCGGAAGAAGCTTTGGTCAGGCGATTGGCCAGTTCGCCGTCGTTGGTGACCACCAGCAGCCCTTCGCTCATGTAATCGAGGCGGCCCACTGGATAGAGGCGCTCTTTCATTTTGTCGAAGAATTGCATTACCGTGGGTCGGCCCTCGGGATCCTTGACCGTGGTGACAAAACCCTTGGGCTTGTTAAGGACAAAGTAACGCAGACGCTCGGGGCCCTGGAGCAGCTTGCCGTCTACGCGGATGTGGTCGCGACCGGCATCGGCCTTGGTGCCAAGCTCGGTGATGACTTTGCCGTTGACCTGCACGCGGCCTTGCTCGATCATTCCCTCGGCGCTGCGGCGGCTAGCCACACCGGCTGCTGCAAGAATCTTTTGCAACCGCTCAAGCTTGGCCGGGGGGCGCGGCTTCCATCCATCGGACGAAGATCCGTCCGCGTGGGCCCCGGGCTTGGGAGTGAACTCGGGCTCGTCTTCAAGCGCAGCTTTGGCTTCGCCGTCGGTTTCGTCTCCGATGGGGTCAATGATCTTGGTGGTGGGTGCGGCAGCGGAATCGGAAACCGGGCCATCGGCGGATTCTGCAGTGACTTCGGCTTCTGGCGCGGGCTCGAAATCGTGCTCAATCGCCGCTTGGGTTTCAGGCGCGGCTACTAACTCCGGCTCGAAGGATTCGGGCTTGATGGCTTCAGTTTTTTTTGCCTTGCTGGGCTTCTTGGGTTTGGGGCTTGGCTTGGGGCTTATCTCGGCGTCTGTTTCGGAATTTGTTTTAGCTTCTGATTTCGGCTTCGTCATGGGGAGAATTCTCAGTTTCTTCCTGCTCGGTGGCGGGAGGCGCAGCAGGAGCGGCCTCTGCGGGGGTAGTGGGTTCGTTGCTGACCGCCGTCTCGGCGGTCTCGGTGGATTCGGGCGATTCAATTTCTGATTCCAGGGCTTCGCTGGCGGCTTCATCGAATTCGGGACCGAGGGCACGATTCAACCTCTGCTCGGAGTCTTCATCGACGGCTGGCTCCGGCTCGTCGAGCTCGATGGTGGCCAGCTTCTCAAACTCCTCCATCGAAGGCAACTCGGCCACATCCTTGAGGCCGAAGCGGAGCAGGAACTCGCGGGTGGTTTTGTAGAGGATGGGCCTGCCGATGACGGGCTTGCGGCCGGCCGTCGAGATCAGCTTGCGGGCCAGCAGTGAGCCAAAGACGCCGGATGAATCCACGCCGCGAATCTCGTTGACTTCGGGCGCGGTGACCGGCTGTTTGTAGGCGATGACGGCCAAGGTTTCCAGAGCCGGCAGAGAGAGCCTGAGCGCCGGTTTGAGGCTCTTGACGAAGAGCCGAACGGCGTCGTGGCACTCGGGCTTGGTGGCCATACGGTAGCCGCCGGCAATCTCGCGAATCTCGACGCCACGGCTATCGGAGGCATAGGAGGCGATCAATTCGTCGAGCAGCTGGCGGATGACGGCACGGGCCTCGCGGTCGCGTTGGCGGGCCTGGCGGCGGGCTTCGAGTTCAGCTGCGTCGCCTGCCTGGGCGGGCTGATCCTCTTCCGGGGCAGCTTCGCCTTCGGTGTCAGGAAGGGCGTCGGGGTCGTTGGCCGGGCTGGTTTCCGCAGCGGCTTCAGCGTCCGGTTCCGGGCTGGATTCCGGCTGTGCGGTTTGGTCAGCAAGGGCACTGGCCAGCTCTGGCGGAATGGAGATTGCCGGGATGGGTTCCATCTCGAGATAAGCGAAGTGCTCGTTGACTGGTTGAGCGGCAAGTTCGGCTTGGGCGGCCTGCTCGGCAGACGCAGCTTCCTGCTCCGCCTTCCATTCGAGGACGTCGGCAGCAAAAAGGACGGCGAGCTGGGCCAGTGTGACCGGCTCCTCCGCGGCGTAAATGACAGCTTCCAGCTTGGCTTTCAGACTCATTCTGTTATAGGTACCTTCAATATCGTACCGGAAGCGGGGGAAATCTGCTGGTTTTTAGCAGGGCAAACGCAAGATAAGGTTCCTCGCATAAACGGCGAGTAACTCTTGCTGCACCGTAGCTTCAGGCGTTTCGCAGGGCAGTCAATTTGATTGATTGTCAGAGCTCAAATCTTGCTAATTTCAGGCCTTTTTGCGGGCTTTTTCGGCCATTTTCAGGGCAAAACACTCCTTCTTTTGGGGGAAATCGCTCGTTTCCGACAGGCCCTTTCTCGCATCACGGTACTTTGTGTGCGATTTCGCGCACATTGAAGATTTCTTCTGAAACTGTGTTTCACGCACTAACGACGCGGGGATTCTTCACTTTTGTTGCATCGTTTTCTTCCCCAGCAGCGTAATTATCTGCACGAATAAAAAATATCTAGGGGGGGTGGGGGGGTACGCGAGGGAGCAGGGAACAGGGAACAGTAACAGCCCGCGCCTGTCGTCGTGGTTCATGCTTTGATTGTGCGCCGATGGGAGGTTATTTTCTGTAACGGAAATGAAGAAGATGCGTTTGCCCTTTGGTTTTTGGCTCTTGCGGGGCGGTTGAGTCTCCGAATGGGCGACAATTACGACCGGCTTCCAGGGAAACTCTGATCAAGGTATTTGGCGAAGCCATCGATCCCTCAAGGGCTAAAGCCCTCGGCTGATTCTATTGGCTTTATGCAGGGGATAAATTCGCGGCCTACCGCCCGAACGGGTTTTTCCGCAGCCTCTGAAGTCATGTTCCGACACAAGACACGACTTGATCAGAGGTTCTCTAGATGATTTGCCAAAACTGCCGATAATGAGAAGGGCGGAGTATATTCAGGGACAGTCTTTCGAGGACGACCCCTCGTTGCATGGAAATTTGGAAGGCGGAGCAATTAAAAACACCTTGCAAATTCGAAAAATCGCTCGCTTCCCTCGAGTGACTTCCTGGGTTGCGGCCTGTTGCTTTTTTCTTGTCTTTTATATATCCGCGCAGGCTGCCGGGCAAAACGCGCCTTCGTCGACTTCCCTCCGAACTCTGCATTCCATCACCGATATCTACACACTTTCCAAAAGCCAAGCGCTCCTCGGATATCCGATTGATCTCGAAGCTATAGTCACCTACTGCGATGCGGAATGGGGAACGCTATTCATCCAGGACAGATTAGGGCACACCTACATCAATATGGGAGCTCACAAACCGAGTTATCCCCTTGGCTCGCGTGTTCGTGTGACAGCGGTAACAGCTTTCTCCGGCTATTCGATTTCCATAACAAAGCCGATCATACAGCTTCTGAGCAGCGGCCCTGAGGTCAAGCCGATTCCCAAAACCGTCGCGGAGTTGAACACCGGTGTTTTCGACAGCCAGTTGGTTGTCACAGAGGGGGTTTTGCGCCTGTGCAATGAACCGAGCGACCGCGCCTGTTTCCGCCTTTTGCAGGGGAAGGCGCAATTTGAACTGCATCTGCTTGAACGTCATTCCTCGGCCACGGACGGCTTGGTTGGCGCAACGGTTCGGGCCAGAGGTGTTGCCGCCGCATTGATCGATAAAGATAACATGCGCGTTGGATCCACCTTATTTATGGAGAGCCCAAAACAGATCGAAGTGATGATGCCTCCTCTGGCTGAGAACTCTCCGGCGGTGACGGTGCAGAGCCTGCATCCGGAGGATGCCGACCTGACCATGGTTCGCCAGACGCATCTGCGTGGCCGGGTCAACTGGATCTCACTCCATCTGTTCACCGTTCAGGATGAGACGGGAACCATCTTCGTCAGCACTGTGGCGCCTGTGCCGGTGCGCCTGGGCGACCCGGTCGACGTCACCGGATTTCCCTTCCGTGGCCGCTTTGGATTGGAACTTCAGGATTCCTCTGTGCGCGTGACCACGGATCACGCTGTCCCGGTAAATTTTGCACCGCTGAATACCACCGTGGCAGAGATTCTGAAAAACTCGCTGAACGGCAAGCGCGTTCATCTAAAGGCGCGGCTGGAAAGTCAGGAAGGGGATTCGTCGCAGATTTCCTTTCATTTCACGGATCAGAACCATCCCTTTTCAGCGCTTTTGCTGCTGGGTGAAAACTCTCGCAAGGTGAATGCGTTCCCCAGGAGATCGACACTGGAGTTACAGGGTGTTGAAATTCTGAAAAGCAATGGAAAAAATGCTCCACCATCCTTGCTGGTGCTGATTGAATCCCCGGATGATCTCGTCCTCCGTCCGGCGGATAATTGGCTCACCTGGCAGCAGGCGCTGGCGATTCTAGGATTCACAGCGCTCTGCCTTCTGGTTCCCCTCACCTGGGTAAAGCAGTTGAAGAGAACCGTGCGCAAGCAAATAGCCATTAACAGCGAGCAGATGGAGAAGGAACTTCAACTGGCGACCAAGTATCAGCGCCTCTTTGAGCGCAATTTGGCTGCGCTCTATTCCCTACGGCCGGACGGCGTCATCACCGAGTGTAACGAGGCATTCCTTAAATTGCTCGGCCTGGATAATAAGGAGCAACTTCAGAACCGCTCCTACTGGGAGTTCGAGATCGAATCGGACCGCCGGGAAGAGATGCAAAATTCTCAACAGGTTGACATGTTGAGCAATTGCCAGGCGACGCTTCGCCGCGACGATGGCTCCGTCGTCTATCTGCTCAAGAATGTAACCCCGGTCGAAATGCCGGAAGGCATTCTCTACGAGACCACCGCCATCGACGTCAGCCAAATGCGCCATCACCAGATCGAGTTGCAGCGCTCCAGAGACACCGCTGTGGAGAACTCGCTCATCGACCCCCTCACAGAGCTTCCAAATCGCCGCATGTTGATGGAAAGCCTGCCGGCGATTATTGAGAATGCAAAGCAAGGCAGGAATTCCGTTGCTTTTCTTTATATCGATCTGGATGGCTTCAAACCGGTAAACGATAGTTTGGGCCATGCAGCGGGCGATGAAGTACTCGTCCACATCGCCAATACCATGCGCTCCCTAGTGCGCAAGTGCGATTCACTGGCCCGTTTGGGAGGCGATGAATTTATGCTGATCTTGTCTGATCTGGGCTCGAGTGAAGACGCTGTAAGAGTTGCCGAAGGTCTGTTGCACGCCATCGACATTCCTATTTTTCTTCTCGGTCAGAAGGTGCATGTGAGCGCCAGCATCGGTATCAGCATCTTTCCCACCGACGCCGCTCAAATGAAGGAGTTGATTGTGCGAGCCGATATGGCGATGTATGCCGCCAAACGCCGTGGTGGAAACCAGGCCATCTTCTATTCAGACAAGATCGTGCAGGCCGCTGAAGAGGAACCAAATGCTACCGTTCAATCGTGAATTGTGAAGACGAATTCGCGCTCGGTAGAATCACGGACTCATCGAAAACTACATTCAGTTCATTGGACAAAAAGGGCGCCTGAAAATCAGACGCCCTTGAAGGCCAGGGGAAGCCGGCTTAGCTGGTGAAGTGGCGGAAGAGCCAGAAGAGCGAACCTGAGAGCAGGGCCGCGGCGGGGAGGGTCAAGACCCAAGCCATCGCAATATTTCGGATGGTGGAAATTTGCAGACCGCTGCCGTTGGCGGCCATGGTGCCGGCCACGCCTGAGCTGAGTACGTGCGTGGTTGAGACCGGCAGGCCGAATCCGTCGGCGGCAGAGATGGTGCACATGGCCACCAATTCGGCGCAGGCGCCCTGCGCGTAAGTCAGATGCTCCTTGCCAATCTTCTCGCCCACCGTCACAACGATGCGCTTCCAGCCGACCATGGTTCCCATGCCCAAGGCCAGAGCTACGGCCACCTTGACCCACGGTGGAATGAACTTGGTCGCCTGGTCGACTTTGGATTTGTAAGTCTTGAGGACGGCGTTCTCAGAACTGCTGAAGACCGGCTGCTGTCCGGCTTGCTTCAGGCTATCGTCATGCTTTTGCATCAGACGGATGGCCTCGCTGGCTACGTACATATCGTTGCGGACGTTGGCCTGCCGATTGGCCGGAACCGCTTTGTACTCCTTGTAAGTGACCACGTCGCCCTTGAGATCATTGACCAGTTCGCGCAGCGCCAGCATTGTGTCCGGCTTGATTTCCTTGGTGCGGATATAGTCGGTAACTTCGGTGCGCGCATCTTCGCCGAGGATGCCGTTCTTGTCTACGTGTTGATTGAGAATTTGTCCGGCCTGCTCAGAGGCGGCAATGAAAGTCAGCGTGTCGTGGCTGCTGACGGCGTGATTGAGCGCGTAGGCCGTTGGCACGGTGCCAATCAGGATCAGCATGATCAATCCCATGCCCTTTTGGCCGTCATTGGAACCGTGCGCAAAGCTGACGCCAGAACAGGTAAAGATCAGCAGGAGGCGAATGGGCCAAGGTGGAGGAGTGCTGCCCTTGGGCGCGGAATACAGCACATCGGCATTCTCGATCACGATCCGTGTGAAGAGAGAGATAAGATAAAGTCCCGCAATGCCGACCACCAGCATCACTGTGTACAAACCATAGGGAGCGTATCTCGACTCGAAGGCCTGAATCGGTGTCCATATGAACATGCCCGGAGCGCCAAAGATTCCGAGGATCAAAGGAGCGGCAAAGTTGAAGACGTAGGCCCCTGGGATTCCCGTAATCAGAATGGTCGGAATCGCCCAGAGAGGCTTTCTATGATTGGCATCGAAGAGGACCGCGAACCTTGTGGCCGTCTTTGTGAGAATAAAAAGCTTGGAAAGCAGCAGCAGCAGAGCGGCGGCTCCGAAGCCGACCAATGGCGAGATGAGCAGCACCTTGAAGACCTTGGTGGCCTGCTCCCAATCCACGCCCGAAGTGCCGGTCTGGGTACTCATCAACTGGTTGGCGAGGCCCACGCCAATGATGGAGCCGATCATGGTGTGAGAGCTGGAGGCGGGAAGGCCGAACCACCAGGTGCTCAGATTCCAGATGATGGCTGCAATCAGCAACGCGAAGACCATGGCAAAACCTGCTCCCGAACTGACCTGAAGAATCAATTCGACGGGCAGCAAAGTGATGATGGCGTAAGCCACAGCGCCGGACGAAAGCAGCACGCCGCATAGGTTGCAAAGGCCCGACCACACGACCGCGATATTGGGATCGAGCGAATGCGTGTAGATGACCGTGGCGACGGCGTTGGCCGTGTCATGAAAGCCGTTCACGAACTCGAAGCCCAGCGCAATGAGCAGGGCGACGACCAGCAGCGCGTAGGGCCAGAAGCTGGAGATGGTTACGCCGCTGAAGTCCTGCAAGATGTTGAAGCCGATGAAGCCGAGGCCGACCGCCAGGGCAACGAGAACCACGCCGCCGCTCACCATGGCGTGGGATTTTTTCATTTTCTTGTCGAGAATCGCCGCAGCGGGGGAATGAGCATCAACAGTTGCCAGATCGGCCATGGAATAGCTCCAAACTTTTGGTTGGAATTCGAGTCAGGGTGCGTAGGGGAAATAGAGTCAGATCACTCCAGAAATATACGAGCTAGATTAAAGGGAGATGAATTGTTGAGCAATTGGAGACAATTTGTTGGCGATTTCTAAGTGCGGCGGTCTTGAGAGCAGACCGGAGCCGTTAGCGAATTCAGGCTGCCGCACTGAAGTTGCCCAAGGGGGATTTTTACAGAAATTTGAAGGTAACATCCATAGCGCCGGTTACACGAAAACAATCTTAGAATTTGAAGTGATTTAGCCTGGCAACTTCCAGCGGTCGCGCAGTTCAGCCATTTCATTTTCCGGCAGGCAACAACTGATTTGAGAGTGGGGGGATATTCTTGAGTCGGTCCGCAGTATTGATCGTGAGATTGACCTTGCTTGTAAGGAAATGAGCGACAGCAGGATCAACGTCATTGATAGGATCTCCCCAGTCAGCGGTGGTCCAGCGATATGCATTCTTGAAATCGAGGACGACACTGGCGCCTTCCACGACCGCCCCACCCCCCGAGCCGGCCGTGTATCGTGCAACGGAGGTGATTCGCCGAACATCAGCATACGGAAGCACCTTGCACGGCTTGAAAGCATAGTCGCACTCCCTGATGGCGTCGGCACCGAGGGTGGAGTGCATGTTGAGGGCCAGAAGTGAGCCAACGGCAATGGGTAGCACAATCAGCAGAACCAGCCAACGGTAGAGTCCGAAGCTATCCTTCAGGATCGCCCCGCTCTGCGAGATATAAGTCTCGCGCCTTAACCATTCGCGGTATAGGTGAAGCTTGCCGCTCCCGGCGAAGAGCGACCAGATGCGAAGAGTAATTTCCCAAGGCAGAATAAGGGCGCCAAAGCCGGGCAGAATCCACCAGATAATGGGCTGGTAATAGAGTCGAAACTGAGCGGGGCCGTCGACGGCGGCAAGGTGCCTGCTCGTGGCAAGTAGCGCAGCGTGAACCCCAAAAAAGAACAAGATGGCGACCAGCACATTGCAAACATTCATGGTTGTTGCCCGATTGCTGAAGCCAGCCCAAAGATCCTCCAACTGGTCGTAGGTCATGCCGTTGGCCATGGCAAGGGCACGTTCGTCCGCCGCATAGTCTTCCTCAGCTTCGGGAAGGTCGTCCAGATCGCCGTCGAGATCGTCATCGTCAGGTTCGATTTTTGGCTCATTCAGTCCGAAGCCAGTGAAAAGCTGCGAACGATTGGTGGAGCGGTTAAAGCTCATGGCGATCTCTTCTATGACACTGGTTGACAGCGGTGCTACCTGCAAATGATACGCGCTCATGCTGAGCATCCGGCTTTAAATGCAGACCCGTCATTGGCCGCGCACCTTGGGAGCCGTGTTGGTCGCGCTGATAGTCGATTTCTGACTGAATTAGTTTGCCGCCGTGTGACTGGCTCCAAACTGCCGCAGCTTGGACAACGTCGCCGCTGCCTGCCCCGAGTCAATGGCCTCCGCGCCCAGCGCGACACCTTCTTTCAGATCGCCGGCCAGCCCTGCGGCCACTAGCCCTGCCGCGGCATTCAGCAGCACAATCTCGCGTCGAGCGCCGGCCATGCCGGTCAGCACATCGTAAAGCAAGGCCGCGTTGGTCTTCACATCGCCGCCAATGAATTGATCGAGCGTGGCGCGGGGCAGCCCGGCCATCTCCGGAGTTACGCGAGCAGCCTTCAAGGTTGGCGCGCTTCCGCCTTCCGGCTCCTCAATGCGCGCCACAATCGACTCGCCTGTCGTGGTCAGCTCGTCGATGCCGTCCGTGCCATGCACCACGAAAGCTCGCTTGGCGCCGAGCGCAGCAAGCGTCCGCCCCACCAGCAACACCTTGCTCGGCGCAAGCACGCCAATCACCTGCGCCCGCGCCCCAGCAGGATTGGTCAGCGGCCCACACAAATTGAGAATTGTCCTGAAGCCCAGCGCCCGCCGAAGCGGTCCCAATACCTTCATCGCCGGATGATAGAGCGGCGCATAGAGGAACATGAAGCCGGTCTCGCGCAGGCACTCGACAGCCAGCTGCGGCCCTAGCGTGATGGGCACGCCCAGCGCCTCCAGCACGTCCGCCGCGCCGCACAGCGAGGTGACTGCGCGGTTGCCGTGCTTGGCCACTTTGGCTCCAGCCGCCGCCGCCACCAGCGCCGCGCCAGAAGAGATGTTGAAGGTCAGCGGTCCTCCGCCGCCGGTACCCACCACATCCACCAGCTCCTCCCGCTCTTCAGCCGTGAGCGGCAGCGGCGTCACACGCTCGCGCATCACCTGCACAAAGCCGGCCAGTTCTGGGGCTTGCTCGCCACGGGTGGCCAGCACAGTGAGCAGCGCCGCTGTCTCCACCTCCGGCACCGCACCGGAGAGAATCTCCTCCAGCACCTGGGCCGCCTGTTCGCGTGTCAGTGCCGCGCCATCCTCGGCCAGCGGTTTCAGCAATTCTTTCACAATGGACATAATTAAAGTATGGCAGAACGGGCAAACGAAGCGCTCGCAACCGCAGCAAGCCGTTATCGCAATCTTCCTCGTATACTTGACTCAGCGTATGTCTAGTCACCTCGACAAAATTCTGGCCACGACGCGAGCTACTGTGGCCGCTTCAAAGACGCTGGTTTCCTTGGCGGAATTGGAGCGACGGGCCGCTCTGCACCAGCCGCGCGGTTGGGCCAGAGCTTTACGGCATCGGGCTGCGACGGGCCCCGCCGTCATTGCCGAAATCAAAAAAGCTTCTCCTTCGAAGGGGCTGATTCGCGCGGATTTCGACGCGGCGGAGCTAGCCCGAAGCTACTTTGCGGGTGGTGCGGCTGCTCTTTCCGTATTGACCGACGAGCCGTTTTTTCAGGGCAGTCTACGCAACCTGGAGCTAGCTTCAGCGGCGGTTCCGTTGCCATGTCTGCGCAAGGATTTCATGATCGACGAGTATCAGATCGTCGAAGCTCGCGCGCATGGTGGAGACGCAATTCTGCTCATTGCTGCCGCGCTGAGCGATGCCGAACTTGTCCGCTTTGCTCAATCAGCGCACAGCCTCTCGCTCGATGTGCTGGTCGAGGTGCACACAGCCGCCGAACTCGATCGAGTGCTCTCGACCTTAGGCGAAAACGGCGCCGACGCCATCGGCGTGAACAATCGCGACCTCAAAACCTTCGAGGTGCGCCTTGAAACTTCGCTCGCTTTGGTGGGGCGAATACCGCCAGCCGTGGTACGCGTGGCCGAGAGCGGCATCGCGGCATTTGAAGACCTGGCTCGTTTGCGCGCAGCGGGCTTCGACGCGTTCTTGATCGGCGAAAGCCTGATGCGCCAGCCCGACCCTGGCGTGGCCCTCGCGACGTTGCTGGCAGCGGCGGTGACGCTGTGAGCCTCTGGATCAAAATCTGCGCCAACACTTCGCTTGAGGATGCGATGTTGGCCGTCGAAGCAGGAGCCGACGCGGTGGGCTTTGTCTTTGCGCCCAGCCCGCGTCGAGTAACTGAGACCGAAGTTGCCGCGATCACTCCGCGTCTGCCCGCGACCGTCGAGAAGATTGGCGTCTTCGTCGATGCGGCACTGGATGAGATTGTCTCCACGGTTCAAGCCTGCGGACTGACTGGCGTTCAACTGCATTTCGATGCTGACCCTGAATTGCCTGCCAAGCTCCACGAACGCATGGGACCGGAGTTATGTATCTTGCGCGTGATCCACTTTGACGCGGAAGCCGATCCGCTGATCGAAGCCAAGCATGCCCAAGACCCGCACGTGAATGCTGTGCTGATTGACTCATATTCTGCTACGGCGGCAGGTGGTACTGGCGTGACCTTCGACTGGGAGGTCGCCCGCAACACTCTCTTCCAAAACAGCGAAGTGCGGATGCGCTGCATCGCGGCGGGCGGATTGAACCCGGCCAACGTGGCCGAAGCTATCGTCACGCTCCGCCCCTGGGGCGTGGATGTAGCGTCTGGCGTTGAATCCGCACCGGGCCGCAAGGATCCTATTAAGGTGCGGGAATTCGTAACTCGCGCGAGAGCTGGGAATGTTATATCGTAACCGCTGGCATGGTTTCGCGTCCTCTCTTGAACTGCGGTCTCCTGCTATGATCGGGTAGTTATGACGGTCAGTCTGAGTCTCGGCGGAAAACGTGAGTTACTGGCGCGTGGATTGCTCTGGAGCGGCGCGTCTTTCCTGCTCTCGCAACTTCCGGCACGAGATTCACTTCTGGTATTGAACTATCATCGTATTGGCAACCCCGAGGACGATCTATTCGATCCCGGCGTGTTTTCGGCAACAGCGGGAGAATTCAACAATCAAATTTCTTACTTGAAGAGCCACCTTTCGCTGGTAACTCTCGAAGAGGCATTAGCATTTATCGGCGGCACTCTCAGAGAGAAGAAACGACGTTGCCGTGTGTTAGTCACATTCGACGACGGCTATCTGGATAACTACGAAATCGCTTATCCGATTCTTCGCAGGCACGGCGTGCAAGCTGTCTTTTTTCTTGCCACTGGCATGGTGGGTTCTTGTCAAGTTCCATGGTGGGATCATATTGCCTACCTGGTAAGGACTGCGAAGAATCGCCAGTTTACTCTTCGCTACCCCATTAACTTAGACGTTGCCATCGATAAGAACGGCTTGACAATGAGTCTGAATTCTATACTGAAGTTATTTAAGAGGCCAGAAAATCAAGACGCGGCACGATTTATTCGGGAATTATCAGACGAGTGTAATGGCCAAGAGCCACCTGAAACGTTGCGGCGCTTTCTGAACTGGGACGAGGCAAGAGAGATGACCAGAGGCGGCATGGTCATCGGCTCTCACACACATTCGCACAATCTGCTTAGCCAATTGGAAGCCGCCAAGCAATACGAAGAGCTATCTAAGTCGCGCGCAATTGTGAAGGAACAACTGGGCGTTGAGGCCGATGTTATGGCTTATCCAGTTGGGGCCCAGACAAGCTTCACCGATCAGACACAGATGTTGGCGCGAGATGCGGGTTACCGCGCAGCGTTTTCGTTCTACGGCGGCACAAATTTGCCGGGGAAGACGTCAGCTTACGATGTGAACCGCATTGGCATAAGCAACCAAAGCTGGAGCCGGTTTCGGGTTCAAACGGCGGTCTGCCGGTTCACAGCCAGTTACTGGCCTTGATCGATTGATAGTGCTGTTTTGATTTGAGTTAATCCTGCAATGGTTTTGTTGAAGGGGAAAGCAGTATGGGATTTTTACTAAGATTGCTGGAGGAGCAGCCGTTTCGGCTAATAGTTAGAACTGTAGTCAAACGTCTTCCGCTCAGTGTCCGCACATATGAACGGTGGGATGCGGTAGAGCGTCCTCACTATCTTTGCGGAATTCTCGCGGCGGCAGACTTGGCCAAGAGAAGTGGAATTGATTCAATTTATGCTATCGAATTCGGAGTGGCCAGAGGAAATGGCCTGCTGGCAATGCAGAGATATGCACAAATGGTTGAGAGGGAAACAGGAGTCAAGATTATTGTAGCTGGATTTGACACAGGCGCCGGTCTTCCTCCTACTAAGGGAGACTACCGCGATCACCCAGATAAATGGATCGAGGGCGATTTTCCCATGGATGAAGAATGGCTGCGTGCGAGGCTTTTGCCGGGCACGGAACTCATCCTCGGAGATGTACGCCATACGGTGCTGGCATTTGTAGAACGGCAGCGCTGTCCGCTTGGATTTATGGCGATGGACCTGGATCTTTACTCGTCTACGAAGCAGGCACTCGAGATTCTACGACTTCCAAAACGTCAGATGCTTCGGCAGGTCTTTCTCTACTTCGATGACATCATTGGGACTGAGTATCATCGTTTTGCTGGGGAACGTCTGGCAATTGAAGATTTCAATCATGAAAACCAGTGGACAAAGATTGACCATTGGTACGCTCTTTGCAGCAGAATTTTCAGAGACTATGCGTGGGTCAAGCAAATGTATGTGGCACACGACATTGCTACGATTAATGACTACCACGCTGAACGCGAGGCGCAGTTGATGTGAGATAGCTCGCGACACAATCAGCAAATGCTGAGCGTTAGGAAGTTTTAGCGAGTAGATTTCGATAACCGAAACTGTAGCCGCTCGCATAGGGGAGCAATCTTCATGAGCAAGAATTCGCGTATCGACAGGCCGCCCGTGGTAGTAGCTGGAGCCTATCAGACGGGTGTTGTGCTTATGAGAAATCTGGCTCGCCGGAAGATTGAAACCTGCTGCATTGACTCTGACGCCTCTCAGCAGGGGTTCAGAACGGTCTATGGAAAAGCCCATCTTTGCCCCGACCCGGACACTCGGCCAGCGGAGTGGGAGCTATTTATGATTGAGCTTGCGAAGAACCTTGGGCGCAAGCCTGTGTTGATTGCCAGTGCCGATCAGTTTGTGACTGCGATGGCGGATCATGCGGCCGCGCTGGAGCCATACTTTTTTTTTCGAGCATCTTCAGTGGCGACACAAGCACTTCTGGCAACTAAGAAAAGGCAGTATGAAATTGCGGATGTCAACGGACTGCCCGTTCCAAAAACAAGCTTTGTCGCATCGCTTGAGGCACTGCGCAACTTTGCCGCTTCGGCGCAATTTCCTTGCCTTATCAAGCCTGTGCATTTTCGCGAGTGGGAAAGATTGCCGGCTGGACATCCACTATTGAATCAGAAGATAGCCTTGGCTACTTCAAAAGACGAGTTAGAAGCAACATACCGCATGGTTGAAAGCGTCACACCCGCAGTGGTGGCCCAGGAAATTATCGAAGGGCCTGATGATGCCAAACTGGTTTATCTTTCCTGTTATGGCCGCGGAAGTAAACGTCTGGGAGCTTGCCTGGTTCGCGAACTCAGAACCACCCCGATCTACTTTGGATCAGCGAGCGTTGTGGAACCTATCAGCGATTCTGAAGTTGATGTGCTTTGCGATAACTTTTTTCAATCGATCGGATATGAGGGCATTTGCGAGTTAGAACTGAAGCGCGATAACCGGGATGGTTGTGTCAAGTTGATCGAAGCAAATCCCAGGTACAGTGTAACTGCGGATGCTGCCCCCTACGCCGGTGTTGACCTTGGCTGGTTGCACTACCTGGATCTGATCGGAGAAACAGTCGAGCCCGCGGGATGGAACGGACGGCATTTCCACCATATAGTGCTCAGGCGTGACGTCAATTGCTTTCGAAGTTACCTCGATGCGGGCTTGACTAACTGGGTTGGCATTATCCGGTCTTACAAGTCACCTAAGTTTTTCGATTTTGACCCGCGCGACTGGCGTCTGACGACTGAGACTGTCATCTATCTGCTGAAGATACTGCTTTACCCTACCTACCGCAGGCTTTTTCCGAAACGAAGCTGAAGCAGACTCCAATTTTAAGCCGGAATTCTTTACTCCGGATAGGCGAGTAGGGAGAGTAATGCGTTGGCGGGCTCGCGCATAAGCGTTGGCAGCATCCCGGCCAACTGCCTGAATCGGTCATGATCCTCCGGTTCCAGCACCCGCATCACGTGGAAAAGTCCGAAAAGAACGATCAGAGAGGCGCTGCCGCCGAAGAGAATTCCCCACACAGGAGCTAACCGCACAGCAATGTAATGCGCAGTTATTGCCGCAAGCACACTGATGAAGATTATCTTTGCTGTCTGCGCCCAGGGGAGCTTGATTTTGTATAGATATACGCTGACGCCCCACATTAGTCCGACGGCCGTCAATTGGGCCGCGCCATTGCCGATGCAGGCGCCGACCGCACCGTGAGCTGGAATAAGATACCACGCTACACTAATATCAATAATCCCGGCAATGACGGTTGCTGCGATAACATACCGCTGTCGTTCCAGACTCTCCAGGAGGTTCTGCGCAGGCGCGAGAAAAGCTTTGAACATACACAATAGTGGCGCGAGCGCAACTACCATTGCTGCACCCTCGAATTTGTGACCATAGAAGAGCAGCAGCGCGGGAACCGCGAGCGACGCCGCGATAAAGTGCAGCGGAATTGACATTAGAGCTATGTAGCGAAAGGTGCTCGTTGCAAGATTTGGTAGCTTGGACTTGTCTCGTCCGTATTGGGCGAAGATCGTGGCACCGGCGGCCGTACCGAAGATGGTTGCTACCAGCAACAACTGCTCAGCCATCGTGAATGCCACTGAGTAATATGACACCTGATTTACATCCGAGCAGAGCTTCATGAGCAGCAGGATCTCCGAGCGGCCCCATACTATCTGCGCTACAAACATGCTGCCCACGGCCTGCAGGGCAAACGGCGTCATGCGCTGACGCAAGCCCGGCGGGTGAGGATGGGTTATCTCCCAGGCCAGCACACGTTTCATGGTGGGAAAGAAGCGCACCAGAAAATCGATAGAGCGCATAAGGAGCAGTGACACGCCGACGCCAACAACGCCCCATTGAAGTACCACAGTTGCTACGATTGCGACGAAGTAGGTCAAAGCTCCGGCGATGGAGCCCGGTAGGTTTTTCGACAAATCTTCGGCGGCGGTGTTGGCCTGAGCCGAGATGGAGTTGATCATCGAAGGCCAGATACTCAGCGCCAGCAGAGCAGAGGCTAATTTATACTCCCCCTGGGCATCGCCTAGCACCCAGTAGAGAAAGCCGTAAGTGGCTAGCGTCGCCAAACCGGTTTGCAGCATCAAAGTGCGGAGATAGATATAGCGTGCAGTACCGCGGTCACCCATGCCGATGAACTCGGCCATATATTTCCGTGTAGTTGCGGGAATACCCATTCCGCCCAAGCTACTAACCAAAGTGGCAATATAAGACACAGAAATCAAATAGCTATTTTTGTGCGGCCCTAGGTAGCGGTTAATTGCAATCGAAGTAGTAAACATGACAACAGCATTAATTATGTTCTCGATACTGAACCAGCCGGAGTTTCGCGCGATGGTCTTGGTGTTTGTCATGTTGACAGTAACTCTGATCCAAAGAATATGCGCGCATCATATATCCGCGGCAGTTTAGTCATCACACAGGAGGCCGACGCCGCAACCTGCGGTGCCAGCCCCCAGTAAGACGAATCGCAGTCTAGCTCAGCCCTTGTAGCGCGGCGCGCGCATCCTTTGCCGCCTGCGAATTCGGATCCAGAGAGATGGCTTTTTTCAAATGACTTGCCGCGCTGTCTCGATCCATCATCTTGCTGTAAACCATACCCAAGTGATACTGCTTGGTGGCGCTGTTTGGATCGACCTTGATGGCATCTTCCAGAAGATCGCGGGCGAATCCGTAAGTCCCCTTGTAATAGTAGGCCCATGCCAAGGTATCCGCGGTGGTAGGCGAATTCGGCGTTTCGCGGCGCGCCGTTTGCGCGAGCGTCAAGGCCACATCCACGTTCTCGCCATTCTGAAGCATCAGATAGGCAAGATTGTTAGCAGCGAGAGGCTGTGCCGGTTGGATCTGAAGAGCCTTTTTGTAACAATCCTCAGCCTTGCGTGTATCTCCGCGCGATTCTTCCAGCATTCCGAGAATGGCAAAGCCGCCGGCCTTGTTGGGATGTGCCTTTGTCCATTGCTCCCACGCGCCAATCGCATTTGTCACCTGTCCGCGCTGAACTTGAAGCTGCGCATAGATAACTACTGCTTCGCCGTCGTCGGGATTTACCTCCATGGCTTTCTGTGCTGTAGTAGAAGCCTGGTCGAGATTCTTGTTTTGTATCTGAAGCCGTGCCAGCAGATCGTAGAATCCGCTGTTCTTCGGGCTTTTCGCGATTTGCGCGTTCACGCGATCCACAGCCTCGCCTGGTTGCTTCTTGAGGAGATCGTAGTTAACTAACCCGCGCAAGGCGCCAATGGAATTGGGGTCATACTGCAAAGCCTGCTGCAGCAGCGTTACGCTTTCAGGATATCGCTTTTGCGCGTAGCGAAGTTCGCCAAGCATGAGATAAGCCTGCGCATTTTTCGGAGCCTCATTGATCGCAGTCTTCAGGTCGGCTTCCGCCTTGTCCTGCAACTTACGAGATAACTCGACCACGGCCCGCCAGAGATAGCCGGCAGGGACATGAGGGGCAACGGCAATCGTCTTCTCCGCCACGTCCGCCAACATACTCATGTCTCCGCGTTGAACTGCAATGCGCGCGAGTTCCTCCTGCGCTTCCAGATCATGCGGATTCAGTTGCGCAGCCTGGCGATAGCTTCTCTCCGCCAAGCTGTTATCTCCCTTGGCTTGTGCTGCCCTGCCCAGCCAGAACTGAATGAACGCGTCTCTTGGCGCGTTATTGGCCGCACCCTGAAGAGCGTTGACCGCCTCAGCGGACTTGCCGTTATTAAGTAGTACAATTCCGTTCAGAACGTCGACCTGGGGATCCTTGCTATTCTTCTTCATTAACTCGGTAACTACGGTTTGCGCGGTAGCGTAATCCTTAACCTGAAGAAGAACTCGGACATATCCCTCCTGCACGGATACATTCTTGGGATACTTTTGAGCTAGACTTGCAAACTCCGCCTTGGCCCGGTCTGTCTGTCCAGAACGCGCGAAGTAGTCAGCCAACATTCTGACTCCCTGCGGACTATCCGCAAGGTCGTTCGAGGCTTGCCGAAGCACTTGCTCTGCCCGCGCCGAATCGCCCTGCTTGAGAATAATTTCAGCAAGAACTTCCCGAGCGCCCAGATTCTTTGGATCGGTAGCGACAGCACTCCAGGAAATCTTCTCGGCCTCTTGCAAGCGGTTGTACCTTGCATAAAATGCGGCGAGCTGTAGCTTGGCGTTCGCAGACTTTGGATCAAGCGCGATTGACTTCTTTAACTCATCTTCAACAGAAGCACTCTGAGTTGAATCCTTCTCTTCGAGCGATGCGAGAATTTCGTGCAGCCTCGCCTCGGTCGGCGCTAGTTCGAGCGCGCGATGAATCTCTGCCAAAGCGATATCTGTCTGATCCCGGCGGGCCGCGATGCGGGAAAGCAATGCGTGAACGTCGGCGTTGTCAGGCTGGGCAGCCATCACCGCGGTTGCCTGCGCTTGGGCGTCATCAATCTTGCCTCCGGCAAGCAGCATGTTCCCCAGATCAATTCGCGCCTGCAAATTTCCTGGCTGCAGAGTTACAGTTCGCTGGAGATCGCTAAAAGCAGCGCTCATTGCGCCCATATGGAGATATGCGTGAGCCCGTGCGTAGTAGGCATCGGCAAAGTTCTTGTCAATCTTGACAGCGTTGGAAAACTGAATTGCAGCTTCCCTATCCTTGCCCTCGGCACTGTACTTCTGCCCGCTCTCTAGATACTTATGCTTGCGCACATTGGGATCGCGGTGGCAACCGGCAAAAAGGGTGATGGATAGAAAGAGCATCATTATCCAGAGAGCCGCGCTAGAAGTCCGTGCGCTCCATCTGGCATCGAATCCTGACTGAACTGCATTGCATCCGCTTTCCACTTCGTCCATCCTTTCAGGCTGTCTCTCGAACGCCTGCCGTGTGATGCTGTGTGCCATGCTTCTCTGCCTTTCCCCGCTCCGGCTTTGCACTTAGTCAGGGATAAATCGCGGCAGTTGGGGCGCAAGCTGCATTGCGAATAACTCGGCGCGCTTTCTGGCGGCCGACGTGTCTTCGCTGGCAGCGATCGGCGTAATCACCCGAACCAGCGCTCCATCTGTGCGATTCAGCCGAATTGCATCCTCGACCAAGTAAATTTTCGCCATGTATTCATTTGCCACGCTGCGCCCGTGCGCCTGATACCAGTAAATTACGAATTGCCTTGTTTCACCGTTCGCAATGATGTATTCACCTACTCGGTGCGGCTTGGCATTTACATCCATCAGATCCACATAACTCGAAGACTCAAAAACCCAACCGGCTCCAGGCAAGCAATGCTTCGGAGAATGAATCGTCTGGCCGGTCCTCTGCGTTGGGAAATAACCTACAAAAAGATTTACAGGCGCTGTCCGAACATCACGAGTATATACGCGTGAAAGAAAGTCTCCGCTTCCGAGAACATCGCGCGTCTCCTGGTCGATCTGCTGATCTCGCCCCGTCCATCCAGCAATCGTTTCCGGTAACTGCGATAGAGGTTCGCTGGACGGATTTCTATCAACATTGGCGCGCGTATGAAGGAGGAGTGCCGTTCCGGCAAGCAGCAGGACCGCGGTCCAGAATCGGAGGCCTTTCATATCTGCCGCCTTTTGACCGGGAATAGACTCATCGCGCGATGGACGAGATACAGGCATGCAAACGAAACCAAAAAGATGACCCAGCCGGAAAACTCATGAAAAAAGCCCATGGCCTTGTCTGGATCCCAATACTGAACACACAGCCCAGTGCCGACAATGCGCACCGCATTGGCCGCAATTGCGATGGGAATGCTGGCGAGAACAAGCGCAACTCGCCGCAAGACGGACTTCTCCATGAAGTATCCATAGAAGACCGCGAGCGTAAACAGGCTCATCAGGGAGCGAATGCCGCTACAGGCCTCCGCCACCTCCAACCTCATCAAGGGAAGCTCGATCACGTTGCCATCGCGCAGTACCGGGACACCGAAAACTGGAAGCAGATTGCTAGCCAGCTTTGAAGCTAGTATCTGTAGCGGAAAAGTGATCTGGCTAAAGATGATTTCCGGAAGCGGAATGGCCAGCAACAGAACCAGCAGGGCAAAACGCAACTCTTTCAGTAGCTGCCATCCGCCAAAACAAAGCACCAAACCAGCCAGCAGAATAATCAGCGAAACCCGGGAGAGGAAAAGCTCTGATCCGTAGACCCCCAGAATCAAAATCACGAGTCCTGCGGCCATTACACCAATTCCGCTCCACTCAGGAGTAACTTTCGTAGCAAGAAGGACTTTTCTCTTCTCCCAGACCAGAAAGGCCGCGAAGAGGGGCACAAGGGGCCCGTGAGAGTAATCGGAAATCTCCCACCAGTCGGTGACCAGCTTCCCGATAACTTGAAAATAAACCGCTGCCACCAGCAGGCAGATGGTCACCAGACCCAAAGTAAATTGAGCGTTGCGGGAAGTCCAGGAACCCAGCAGAGGCCCTGAAGTCTGTGCGTCTTGAGCCACTTTTCCCGTGATGAAATCCTCGTGTAGTTCGATTTGTACCACTCTAGACTAGCAATTGGGATGCCGAAAGTGAAACAATTCAATCAATGGGTCTTTCTCTCTATCCACTCTTTACGGGAAAAACCATTCCAGTTTGAGTGGAAAATGCTTTCCACACTGAGGGGGAATCAATGGCATAATTCTTCCTGGTGAAAGGGAATTTGTTTGCCTTTTTTCGGCGACCATCAATCAAGAGCGCCCAAATGTGCCGGATCGACACAGGATGTCGAGTTCTCGTCCACCCTCGGGTTTGGAAGCCGCATTGCAACAGAAAGGATGAACCTTGATCCTCTTATGGCTACAATCGCAACCATCCACAACGAGAAACGACCGGCCAGATTGATCCCTCCTCTTGAGGCTCGGATTCAGCGCGCGATTACCCGGATTGCCGAAAGCGACTGCCCGGTCCTGATCCTGGGAGAGCATGGCGTCGGCAAACGATCTATTGCCGCGCAAATCCATGCGCAGTCGAATCGCTCCCGAAGTGCGTTCACGGAGATTCGTTGCGGCGAGATCAACGCGCAGGCTCTACAGGAGGCCCTTTCATCCAATGGGACAGTCTACCTGATTGAAATAACAGATCTTAGCCTTTCATTGCAGGAATTCATCGTCAATACCCATTTTCGGTCAGAGCAGGCGCAGACCTGCCGCCTGCTTTGCGGTTCGAGCCGCGAACTTCTGGATGAGGTCAAATCCTGGCGCATGAGAGAGGATTTCTACTACCTGGTCTCCGCCGTCACGCTCCGAATTCCTCCGCTGCGCTGCCGGAAATCCGAAATTCTCTCGATTGCCGATGAGCTTTTGACGCGGTACGCCAAGCAGTTTGATCGCCCCAAGCCGGTTCTCTGCAAGGAAATAGTCGGGCACCTGATGGAGCACACCTGGCCTGAAAACCTCTCTGAACTTCAAACCGCCATCAAGACGTTTGTCGCCATCGGAGATCAGGCAATCTCTCTAGCCGCCATCAAAGCGGCGGCGGCATCGGGAAAATCGAACGGGCATCGCCGTCCTCAGTTGCTCAAGGAAGCCACGCGGGCCTCGTCGATCCAGATCGAACGGCGGTTGATTTCCGAGGTCCTGGTTTCCACCGGCGGCAACCGCAAGCGCGCCGCGGCCGATCTGGGAATCAGTTATAAGGCCCTGCTCTACAAACTCAAGCAAATGGAATCGGAAAATCAATCCGCGTTCTGCAAAAATGGAGTTGCATGATGAAACCGGGAAGCCTCCTCATTGCGGCATTTCTCGCTTCGGCGCCTTTTTGCCAAGCTCAAGACAAGGCGCCCGCAGATCCGCCGGCTGTGCAAGACGCGACCAAGCCCGCGGCACAGGATGCAATTGCGCCCGCTAAGTCAGAAACGATAACGCCAGCCGCACAGGATGCAGACAAGACAGCTACGCAGGACACAACTAAACTGACAGCGCCAGATGCTACCAAGCCCGCTAGGTCGGACAACACGACGCCGCCCATTCAGGATGCAAACAAGTCGGCTGTGCCCGACAGCTATGTGATCGACGCTCCCGACTCAATCGGCATCTTCGTTTGGAAGGAGACGGATCTTTCGATAAAGGACATCATGGTTCGGCCGGATGGCATGATCTCAATACCGCTTCTTGGCGATGTCAAGGCCTCCGGCAAGACTCCGCTTCAGCTGGCAGCGGAGATTGCGGACAAGCTCAAGAAGTATATTCAGGATCCGAATGTCACCGTGACAGTAAACGGAATGAACAGCAAGAAAGTTTATTTGATCGGCGAAGTCGCCCGCACTGGCCCGATCCAGTTGACTCCCGGTATGACCCTGTTGGAAGCAATTACCACCGCCGGCGGAGTTACGCCCTACGCAAACTCCAAGAAGATTTACATTCTGCGCAACGAGGCCGGAAACCATCTCAAGATTCCCGTGCAATACAAGCAAGCATTGAAGGGCTACGGCTCGTTCAATATCGCTTTGAATCCGGGCGATACGATTGTCGTTCCATAGGACCGAATGAAACTATGTCACACACTCCTGGTGATTATTTTTGCTGCCAGTGTTGTATCAAGAGCGCAAGTTATCCCCGCTGACGCTAGTCCCGTAGGACTGCCGGTCAGCGGCACTCTGCGCTACGATCTCCGTTTTTCGCAGACCGCGGAATTCGGCGGCGGCCAGAATGGCCAGGAATGGAGTTTCGTCTCAGGAGATGCGAGTTACATGAATACCGCCAAGCGACTTCCGTTCAATATGCAGTACGGCGGTGGCTATGGCTATGCCTGGTCCGGCACAACCTCGCCGGGAAATCTCTTTCAGCACCTGTCGCTCTCGCAAGGTATTGTTGGACGTAAGTGGAACCTCACGGCCAGTGACAATGTGAGTTACATCTTTGAAACTCCGACCACCGGGTGTTCAGGAATCCCGGGAACGGGTGAACCAATCGACTGCTCCGGCTCGACTACCCAGCCCGACCAGACGGTTCTGTCACTGAATTCCCGCACTCTCGATAACTTCACGACGATAGAATTTGGAGATCGGTTCAGTTCTGCGTGGTCGCTCAACGTTGGCGGCACTTTCGGACAATTGCGCTTCATCGACAACAATGGCCAGGATACAGATACATGGATGACTAATGCCGGGGTCACCCGCCGCCTCAACGCGCGTAACTCACTTTCAGGCCAGTATTCCTTTACTCGCTACAGTTACAGCAGCAGTAACCTTGCTTCTCAGGACAGCAATTTGCAACTTAGTTTTACTCAGGACAACACGGCGCAAATAAGCTTTAGCCGCCAATGGAACAGGCAGGTTCGTACGAGCGTCTCTGCCGGGCCACAGTGGGTCTCGAGCTCGAACAACGCTATAGAGCCTTCCTCAACAAGAATCTCAGCGAGTGCTTCGGTGACTGACCAGTTGAGATTTGGAACGGCCGGCCTGAGTTATAGCCATGGAACTACGGGCGGCTCTGGATACATGCTAGGGGCTGAGAGCGATATCGCCAGCGCATATTTTTCGCGCGGAATCGGCAAGAACCTAACTATCGGAGCGACGGGATCGTATATGCGTTCCGCCGCACTCTCTGCCTACGAGTTCATCGAAGAACAGAACGGCAAGTTCGTCTTAGTTCCGGTCAATATCGCACAAGTCACCAATGCAAAGTACGGCGGCGTGCAGGCCACCAGGCAATTGGGTCGTTCCATGAACGTATTCGCAAGTTATACGGTAGCCGACCAATCGTCCGGCTTGCCGAGCCCATTTTCCGGTAGCAGCGTCACAATTCTCAATGGCGTATCGCAAGTCCTGGCATTCGGTATCGGGTACTCGCCACGGGAAACACATCTCAAGAAATAAAGGATCAAGGAGTCCTATGCTCGGGCATCGTGAACTGACAATGCGGGATTACGCGGAAATGTTGAAGCGGCGATTCTGGCTGATTTTGACATCCACGCTCCTTTTCCTGGCCATTGGTCTGGGAATCAGCTACGTCCTGCCTCCTGAGTATGTCTCGCAAACACTGGTGCTCATCGAGCAACAGAAAGTTCCAGAAGACTATGTTAAGCCCGTCGTCGAGGAAGATCTAAGCGCGCGCCTCGCGTCGATGAAGGAACAGATTATGAGCCGCTCGCGCATTGAGCCGATCGTCGACCGCTTTGGCCTTTATCCAGGCAGTAAGTACACCATGGATGATCGCATTGAGCTGACGCAGAAAGCTATCGGGGTCAAGCCGATCCCATCGGGCCAATCGTCGCACGGAATGCCTGGCTTCTATATCACGTTCAAAGCGCGCGACGCGCAAACTGCCCAGAAGGTTTGTGGCGAGATCACATCGCTTTTTGTCAGCGAGAATTTGAGCGCGCGTGAGCAATCGGCTGAGGGCACGACCGACTTCCTGAAACAGCAACTTATCGACTCAAAGAGGAACCTCGACGAGCAAGACGCCAAGCTTGCTGCCTTTCAGAGCAAGTATATCGGCCGGCTTCCCGATCAGGAATCTTCAAATTCAAATACCCTTCTAGCGCTTACGACTCAGCTTCAAGCAGCAACCCAGGCCGCAAATCGCGCCCAGCAGGATGAGACTTTTCTCGAAGCAATGATCGCCGAGCAGTCGCAGCAATCGTCACGGACCGATCCGGCCACGGGAACTTCGGAAGATACACTGCAAATTCAGCTCAAGGATGCAATCACACAGCAAAAGGAAATGGAGGCCATTTACACACCTGACCACCCGGACATATCTGCAATCAAACGCAAAATTGCCAATCTGAGGACGGAGATAGCGCGGGCCGGGGCGGAACCGGCGAAAGCAGGCACCGCTGTCAATTCCTCTGACTCGCCGCAGCTTCAGCAACTCAAGGCTCAACTCCGAGCGGCCAAGCAGTCTCTGGCCGGCGCCAAACAGGATCAGGCACGGATTGAGCAGCAGGTGCGCGCCTACGAGGCCAAGATAGAGTCAAGTCCAATGGTCGAAGAAGAGTATAAACAGGTAACTCGCGACCATGAAACGGCGTTGCAGTTTTATAACACTCTGCTGACCAAGATGAATGAATCATCGATGGCGACCGCTCTTGAACACCGCCAGCAAGGCGAACAGTTTCGCGTGATGGACGCTCCCAATCTTCCCGAAGAGCCGACCTTTCCCAATCGTCGCGCCTGCGCCGGCGGGGGATTGGCCACCGGTTTGTTACTTGGCCTGTTACTGTCAGCGCTATTTGAATATCGTGATACTTCCTTGCGCAATGAGAGCGACATTTGGGCCTTCACCAAACTGCCGACACTGGCCGTCATCTCATACAGCGAGGAGCTGGCTCAGCTTCGCCCGGCTCATGAACATGGGAGTCTCTTTTCTCGAATGGTCAAGCGGATAGAAAGCGCCAGAGGATAACTATGTATAAATCGTTCTTTGGTCTTCGCGTCCTTCCTTTCGGAGCCAGTCCAGATCCGCGGTTTCTCTTTTTGAGGCCGCAGATCAAGGAAGCGCTTGCCTGCCTGCAATACGGCATTGCAGCACGCAAGGGCTTTGTGGTCATGACAGGAGAAGTAGGAACGGGAAAAACAACCCTGCTCAAGACTGTTTTGGGAGCCTTTGACAAAGAGCGAATTGCGACGGCCTTTGTTTTTAATCCGCGCCTGGATGTACTCGACTTCTTGGAGTTTGTTCTCACGGACTTTGGTATTCCTCCCAAGACACGGACCAAGTCCGGCATGTTGTTGCAGCTTAATAGCTGGTTGATCGAGCGTTTCCGCGCCCATCAGTTATGCGCCATTGTGATCGATGAAGCGCAGAACCTTTCCTGGGAACTTCTTGAAGAGATTCGTTTGCTCACTAATCTTGAAACTTCTTCTGAAAAACTGGTGCAGATTATTCTCTCAGGCCAGCCTGAACTGGAAGAGAAGCTGCACCACCCCAGCGTTCGCCAGCTCCGCCAGCGGATTGCACTATGGTGCAAAACGCAGCCGCTGAACAGCGAAGAGACGCAGGCGTACATCATTGAAAGATTGCGCATCGCCGGAGCCAGCGAGTCAGTGTTCGTGCCAGAAGCGGCGGAGCTTGTCTATCATCACTCGAAAGGGATTCCTCGAATTATTAATTTGATCTGCGAACATGCATTGATCAATGCTTATGCGGAACAGATCAAGCCAATTCCAACGCACATCGTTGAGTCAGTCGGCCTTGAACTCGATATCGTCCAGAATCCCTTCACCATCTCGTCCGCGGCGATGCAAGAGTTAGTGGAGCATAACTTGCACACGAACATTTCCAACGCCGTTCAAGCTACGGAGGTTCGTGGCGCTTCCCTGAAGGAAAGTGAAATATGAGCCGCATATACGATGCACTGCAACGAGCCGATCTTGAGCGAAGAACTGCACAAGAAGCAGACGCTGCTGAAACTACCGATCCGTTCTTCCTTCCCGGAGCCGAAGCGCTCCCGCCAGTGAGGGAAGATGTCATCATCGATAACATCGCCTTGCATCCCTGGCTCCCATCTATGGCTGCTCTTCCAACACTCAGGGACCGCGGAGAAAGCATCGAACAATTTCGCGGCCTCCGATCGCAGGTTTACCAATTTCGCGACCATGCCCCGCTGAAGACGATCCTTGTCAGCAGTGGCATGCCCGCCGAAGGCAAGTCCTTTGTCACGGTGAATCTCGCGATGAGCCTCGCGCTCAACACGGATAACTCCGTTCTTCTTATCGACGCCGACTTGCGTCATCCAACGCTTCACACATTTTTGGGCGCCCCTAACACACCTGGGCTTGCGGAGTATCTTGCGGAGGCAGTAGAGGTGAACGACATCCTGCAGCGCAATCAGGCCCGTCAGGTCGTTGAGGCTGGCATGATGCGCAGCATCCCGGATCTAATTTTCATCCCTGCCGGCGAGGGCGGCGATAACTCTTCCGAGCTAGTCGCAAATCACCGGATTGAAGAGCTGATAGCAACCCTTTCACCGCACTTCAACTGGATTCTGATTGACTCGCCGCCGGCCCTCGCATTTGCGGACGCTATCGACCTTGCCCGCGCAGCAGACGCTGTCTTGCTGGTTGCCCGTGGAGCATCTACACCTTTCGATGTGGCACAGCGCGCGCAGGCCGCCTTCAGCAACTCGCGCATACTTGGCTTCGTGCTGAATGCAGTCAAAGACGTTCCTCGCACCGGCTCATATTACTACTACAACGAGCAAGAAGTCGGCAGCCAAGCGCACAGGCAAGTGAACAAAAGGCCACAAGGATGATCAGATTATTCAATGTGTACTATCCGAAACCGATGCTGGTGCTGCTTCTTTGCGAAGCGCTCTTGGTGAGCGGCTCATTTTTGCTCGCAGCTGCGTTCGAATGCCTTATTGGACCGGATGGACACATCGCACTGATGGACGTTCTTCTCTTTGAGAACGGATTGATAAAGATTGCAGGCATCACAGGCTTTACCTTGCTTCTTACTTATTACTTCGATTTGTATGGGCCGAGGCGCATTTCCGAAAGCTGGGAAATATACTTTCGTTTGTTATTGGTTCTCAGCGCTTTATCTTTTGTTCTAGCGGGAATTGTTTATTTTGTTCCTGATTTTGATATGGGTCCTTATATACTCGCGGTTGGCGTTTTTTTACTTACAATTTTTCTCGTTTTCTGGCGCTGGGCCTATGACCGCATTATTGGCATTCCTATCTTCCGTGAGCGGGTATATGTTTTGGGATGCGGCAATCGGGCTCGCACCGTGGTCGAACTGCTGCGCTCCACCCGCGATTCCGGTATGGAAGTTGTCAGTTGGAATGGAGAGAACGAGGTTGAAGGAGCGTTCGATCGCTTCACTTCGGACCTTCGCGCTTTTAGCAGTCACCGTTCCAGTATTGACCGAGTCATTGTAGCCATGGAAGACCGCCGCGAAGCGATGCCTGTTCGCGAACTGCTTGAGCTTCGCCTGCGCGGCGTCGTTATTGAAAACTCAAGCGCCCTTTTGGAGCGACTCTCGGGAAAACTACCTCTGGATGGGCTCAATCCAAGCACTCTCATTTTCACTGATGGTTTCCGAATGAGCGCCTCGCAGCAGCTTTTTCGTCGTCTGCTTTCTTTTTCGGTTTCCTTCTTTGCGTTGGTGATCTGCCTGCCGTTTATTCCCCTGATTATTCTTGCGGTGCGCCTTTCATCACCAGGATCCATTTTCTTTAGCCAAACGCGCGTCGGACAGCGAGGGCTTCCGTTTACTGCCTATAAGTTTCGGACCATGCGCAAAGACGCCGAGGCGCAAGGGGCAGTATGGGCGATCAAGGATGATCCGCGCGTTACTTCGGTTGGTAGGTTTATGCGAAGCACTCGACTCGACGAGATTCCGCAACTCTGGAACGTTCTTCGCGGAGATATGGCTTTTGTAGGTCCGCGCCCCGAGCGTCCGGAGTTTGTGCAGTGGCTTAGTCAGGAAATTCCTTTCTACGACCTGCGACATATGATTCGTCCGGGAATTACTGGATGGGCACAAGTGCGGTATCGATACGGCGCAAGCCTGGAGGAGACCAAACATAAACTGGAATACGATCTTTACTACGTCAAGCACCAGTCGATTGGTTTGGATTTGCTTATTATGTTTGAAACAATTAAGACCATTATTTTGCGAAGAGGCGCCCAGTGAAGATTGTCTTTTGGCTATCGTTGATTGGCATTTTATATACCTACTTGGGGTACCCCGCGGTAATGTGGGTTCTTGCGCGGTTTCGTCCACGGCCATGGAAGGTCGGTGCGATATCTCCCAGTGTGAGTATCGTGCTTCCGGTACATAACGGGGTGGCGCTTCTACTGCGCAAGATCGAGCATTTGCTGAACCTCGACTATCCTCAAATCAAAGAGATCATTATTATTTCAGATGGATCAACTGACGGCACTGCCGAGTTACTAATTCGTCAGCATTATCCGCGCTTAACTCCCATCATTCTCAAGGAGCACAGTGGCAAGGCTGTGGCTGTAAACACCGGCGTGGAAAAGGCGACTGCTGATCTGATCCTCTTTGTGGATATACGGCCGGAAATTGCGCCGGGTGCAATTCAGAAGATGGTGAGCAATTTTGCCGATCCCAAAGTTGGCTGCGTAGCCGGCGAATTGATTTTGCGCAAAGAATGTCACGACGCCACCTCTGCGGCTGTCAGCGGAGTCTATTGGCGCTATGAAAAATGGATCAGGAGTTGCGAGTCTCTCTGCGGTTCTCCCGTCGGCGTCTATGGAGGTTTTTATGCGGTACGTCGAGAACTCGCCGTTCCCCAGCCGGCAGGAATGATTTTAGACGATATGTTTCAGCCGCTTTCGATCATTCGTCAGGGCTATAGGTCAGTTCTTGATTCGCAAGCTTATGTCTACGACACCTGGCCTTCAAGAATCAGGAATGAGTTCCATCGCAAGGTGCGGACGCTGGCCGGCAACTTCCAACTATTTCAGCTTGCGCCTTGGACACTGACTCTTCAAAATCCAGTCCTCTTTCAACTTGTCTCGCACAAGGCTATGCGCCTCGTAATGCCTTATTTGATGGCTATGCTCCTTTTCTCTACGCTGGCTCTTTCGCCCGATTCGCTTATCTATTTGGTCTTTGCCATTCTTCAGATTTTTTGCTTAACCTTGGCCATTACTGCTTTGCGATTTAAGATACCTGTGCTCCATCGATTTGCGGCTCCGGCTAGTGCACTGCTAGTACTCACTGCAGCCGCTGTGGTAGGGCTCTATAAGTTTATCTTTACGCGCGGTCCACTTTGGAATATCTGGCATTCGAATGAGTTGATGGTGGGCGCCACAATTCCTGAAGTTGGACAGCCTTCGATGCAGAAGCACTTTGCGTCGGCTTCCGGAAATGACCAGGTGTAGAATTCGTTTGTGGGATTCACATTGGTGAGAAGGGATGAAGCGTCATGAATCATTTGAGATCGCTGATCATTTTCGCGCTTGGAATAATGATAGGAGTATTAGTTGCCGTGACGGGCTACGGACTCCACAAGCACATTGCCTTCGCCAAGAAAGCACTGCACCTCAAGGACCACATCACTACTGTGCTGGACAGCGCTTTCGGCGGGAAAGTGAGAGCGGCCAGGCTGGAGCAAGTCGTTGCACCAGCAACTTTTTTCCCCCCTGGCTCCGTCTGGACACAGGACATAAGTCATGCGCCGCTTGATCCTCAATCCTCTGTTATGATTGCCTGGCTCGCGGATGCGGGCGGGTGGGGACACAACAATAGGATGCAAGTCGATTTCTCCCTACGCGTGATGCAAGCGAATGCATCCACTCCACAAGTTCCCTTTCACAAAGGTCAAGGATTTTATGTAGCGGATTCCGACGTAGTCTCGACCTTTCCCCTTCCTGCCGGAGGAGGCCTCGAAGCGCAGCCAGGCTATCGGTGCCCTACCGATGAAGATGATTGCCACCTTATCGTTGTCGATCGCAGTCATAGCAAGCTTTATGAAGCTTACCAAGCTAACTACGCAGAGGGTGTACTTACCGCAAACTTTGTTGCGGTTTGGGATCTCAATCGAGTTTATCCGCCGTCAGGACGCGGAGATCAATGCACCAGTGCCGATGCCGCCGGCCTCCCGATTGCTCCTCTGCTCTTTAATGCGAATGAACTCGCTACGGGAAGTATCGATCATGCACTTCGCTTTGTTCTTCCCGGTCCGCGAATTCGAGCGCACGTTTTTGTTTATCCCGCAACGCATGCCGGTGCTCCGCGCGGACCAGTCTCCGCTCCACCAATGGGCGTTCGCTTTCGTCTGAAGGCTTCGTATGACCTGTCGAAACTAACTCCTGCGGCACAAGTGGTGGCGCGATCTATGCAGAAATATGGAATATTTCTTGCAGATAGTGGCAACATCGCCCTTACCGCGCAAAATGACGCCGACACCAAAGCAAAGTACGCAGATATCGACTTTACCTCTCACGACTTGCAGGATTTGAAGGTAACCGACTTTGAGGTCGTCGATATGGGAACTCCAATTCCCTTGACCAAAGAATGTGTGCGGAATCCATAGCGCAGTAGGAGTACTGAGAGCGCATGGAAGACGCATTTCCCCGATGGAAGATGGCTACAAAGTTTTCTGCGGTTCGGCTTGAGAACTCTTTGGGATACCCATATTCCGATATTCCATTGCGCGGTACGATAGAAAGCCGGCTCACAATTGTTAGGCGTTCATGATGCGTATGCGAACTTCAGAGCCTCGTCTCATCAACCTCACCCTTTTTAGAGGTGCGATTGCCGAACTGCTGCACCCTCCCACCGGCCAGATTCCGTTTCTCGACGGCCTGCGGTCGATAGCCGTTTTGCTGGTGATCGGTCAGCATCTGAGCGGAAAATTCGCCGCTGCATATGGTCCGAATTCCTTTTCCCGACTGCCCTTCGTCGCTAACGGTTGGATGGGAGTCGATCTGTTCTTCGTTCTTAGCGGCTTCTTTATCGGCGGTCAGTTATGGAGGGAACTCCGGGACAACAAAACCATTCATGTTGGCCGCTTTGTTATGCGCCGCGGATTTAGAATTTGGCCGTTATACTTTTTCACTTTCTTATCAGTTTTTATCTTCATGCTAGGCACAGGCCAAAACCCGGCACTGAAGGGTTACGGTTGGTCAGACCTCGTTTTCGTCACCAATTTCCATAATCGAGGCTTGGTGATGGGCAGTTGGTCTCTGTGTACCGAGGAACAGTTTTATATCATTGCGCCATTGGCACTGTTCTTCTCAGCGCGGCATGTGCACGCAATCCGAGACTTACGCCCTTGGTTGTGGGGACTGCTGTTAGTGGTTCCGCTTGTCCGAGCCGCGGTGTGGATGTATGTCACCGGACACTTCTTTCAGCACAGCCCGGCCCTATTCGCTTCACTCTATTACAGTTCACTAACTCACTGCGATGGACTGATTATGGGGCTGATCGTTTCGAACTACTGGGTGACTCACGAGAAGCCTACTTCCAGATTTGCAACTCCCGGTATCTTGATTGCTACTGCCGTTGCTCTCTCGATCGGGTTGCATCAATCGCAAAAAGAGATTTGCGATTTTACAATTCTAGCCATGATTTTTGGCTCCCTTGTGTGGTTTGGGATCCAACGCCGGACGGTTATTTTTAATTCCCGGGCTTTTCTATTGGCTATCGCGGCTGTCTTTCGGCATGTATCTGAATCATGAGTATATGTGCCCTTGGGTCGTTCGTGTATTGCTTCCAAAACTTCCCTTTTCCGTTCAGTTTCCGATCTTATCCAATCTTATTGGTATCGTTGTGATTGTGATGTTTTCGGCTGCCGTGGCACTCGCGACATTCTGCTGGGTCGAATTCCCTTTCTTGAAACTTAGGAAGGCAGTATTAGGACGATACACGGATCATTTGCTTGCGTGCGCGCCGATCGTTCAAGAACCGCAGGTCAGCGAATTAGTCTGAATGCTCCCGTCTAGCCGCTCCTCAGAATCGGAGTGAAGATATCAGGTCATCCGCCACGCAACGAGCTCGCGGAGTGTTGCGGTAAAGATCCATGTAGGCATCGACCATCGTCTGTAGAGTAAAGCGCGAGTGAAATGCTCTCGTCGCATTTGCCGAGAATTGCGCCCGCTCTGCATGGCTAACTGCCATCCGCAGGATCCCATCGGCCATGCTCGCCGATTCCGCCAATGGCACAGTAATTCCTGCCTGTGCCAGCCGTACAACTTCCGCCATTCCGCCTACGTTGGTCACGATTGCCGGCAACCCTACCGAAAAGGCCTGCAGCAGCGACATAGGTAGTCCTTCCGATTTCGATGACATGATGAAGGCATCGGCGGCAGAAAAAAACGGTGCCACATCGAGTTGCTGCCCCCAGAACGTAACTTGCGAGGCAATGCCTAGCTCAGCCGACAGCCTCTCCAGCATTGTGCGCTCGCTACCATCGCCCACCATCCATAACCGCAGCTGTGCCATCGATGAGAGCGCGTCGTGAAAAGCGTTCAGTAATAGTGAATGATTCTTCACGGGCTCTAGTCGACCGACGTAGACCAGCGTGAATCCTTCCTTTGATGGCAATAGTTCTTTCGCTACTCGTGGCAACGCGTTTGATCCGTTATATACTCGCACGATCTTTGTCGCCGGTATGCTACGAATCTCTTTTATATTGCTGACCGTCGCGTCGCAGATGCCAACGACCCAGTTACAACAGATAGCCGCAACAGCGTACTTCAACTCCACCATTTTTCTCCGCGGCGGAGCCACTAAGCTATGCCGGGTCGATACGATACTCGATACACCGGCCATCTTGGCAGCCATCGCCGCGTACACAGTCGGCGTTGGGTTATGAAGATGAACCACATCGGGTCGCGATCGTTTGAAGATTCTATATAAATTCCGTGCGGCGTCTGGCAGGTGCCTTCCCACGTGCGGTCGTACAACAAAACCCTCCCTTTGCAGTTGTTCACCGAGCGGGCCAAGAGTCAGGATTGCGTAAACAGACGGGTCATGCCCCTGCTCCCGTTGCAAGCGACACATCTGCGAGACCAGTGTCTCGGCCCCGCCAACCTCCATGCTGTCGACCACGTGAGCTATTCTCATACTGCTTGCGCAAACCTCCGAAAGCACGCCACTGATCTATCTTCTATTTCTAACATCGATCGAGTTAGGTTCCTTTATTACTTGAATCACCGCATCAGGTTCGAAACCCGAAGCACAATGTACATCAGAAGCACTAGCGAGATTGCCAATCCGACGGCAAGGGGAAGTAATCGGGCAAGCCGTAAACGATGGCTTATCATACCTCTCTGCAGAGCCATTTCGTAGACTACTTCAACGATGCCCCCCAAAAGAAACAACGTGATTACATACGCGCGCGATAGGAACCACCCCGCAACCAAAAGCCCCGTAAGCGACAAAACCAGCAATCGCCCCAGCCGATTGACTTCATCCCTATTGAGTGCCTCGATCTTCGCATTTCCGAAATGGAATCGTCCTTCCTCGGGTATGATTTGTTTTCCCTCACTTACTTTCTCCGACGAAGCCATTTCCAGCGCATCCCTCACCGTGGAAAACAGGAACAAAGACCAAAAGAACAATCCAACGAACCCAAGCTCTGCCGCACATACCATTACCGAGTTGTGCGCAGTATAACTGAGGTAGTCGGATAAATTCCCAATACCCACCCCAAACAATGGATGAGACTTCAACAGTTGCAGGCTTTCGCTCCAAAGCTCCGTGCGGTCCGATCCCGAATTGGCGGATATTTCGCGCCCGCCTGTGAAGTGCAGCGACATGGCCGCAACAAACAGTCCGCTTGCCAATAGCAGCGCAGGCAGCGTTCCAATGCGCCTCCGTGCCGCTACAACTGCCATTGCCAGCAATGCCAGCAATGCGCCGCGCGAATGCGTCAGGTACGTTCCATACAGCAGGACAGATACTGGTAAAACTACAAATGTGAGGTTCCTGAGCACGTTTTTTGGTCGCCACAGAATGAATACAAGCGGAATGACGCAAACGAGCAGTTGACCAAAGTCGTTTGGATCATTGATAAGTCCAAGTCCCTTCAGCCGATAAAACGACTCTCCTCCTCCACTCTTCATTGCAAGAAGATATGGATGCTCACTATTCCATATCTCGAGACTGGCCTCCGAATCCGCTGATCCAACAGAATTGCCCTCGGCGACACCATGGAGCAGGTCGATGTACCCGTGCGCAATTACAAACAAGCAGACAAACAGCAGCATAAGAACGATAGCCTGCAATTTCCTCTTCGAATTGCAGTGCAAACATACAAGGAAATAAGCGAATGCGCAAGGAAAGAACGCAGGAAATGCTTGTACCGCTCCCCCAAGCCAGTGTTGACCGAAAAGTATTGACAAGGAACCTGCAAATGCCAACCCAATCAAAGCCAGTGACTGTGGTGTTTTCAGAACAATCGATCTCGCCAGTGTAGGAATTGATAAGACGGTAATGACCATTGCGAGAATCAATTCAACGCGAAATGCCGCTAGCGGCCCGAACACCGTGGGGGGCGTGAGGTAATTCACTACGAGATATAGAACGCTAACAACAAATCCCATGTTGAGTGGAGATAACGAATACGGCCGCCAGAAGCAGGATAACCTAAAAGGGCCAGGAGAATCCATAGACATGCTCAATCAGAGAACGGAGAACCCGCTACAAATGCTATCCTTCTACGGCTACTTTCATTCAACGGCGCTGGTCCCGTAACTGGCCCAAGATTAGAAGTAGTCTCAACATCAAAACATGGAATGTCTATCAACGCGATTTCTAAGACACTTTACGGTAATGAGAACTGGATGCCAAAAATCTTTTTTCGACCATGTTCCACATGAGTACACTTGCAAGACCGATAAGGGACAGGCTGAGGATAAGGAAGACGGACGGTCTCTGCCTGGCAATCCCAAATGCTATCAGCGTCTGCAATATGGGGAAATGTACGATGTATACGCCGTACGAGAAATCGCCGTATCTCGAAAAGTTTCCCAAGTAGCGCCAAAAACCAAAGACAAAGACCGCTCCTGATATCCAGAACACGTCGAGGATGCCTCTCGTCAAGAAATGATCAAGAAGAAACGCGCATGCCGCGATGCAGGAGACGCTCTGGAAGTGAAGCTTGAGTGTATCGAAATACAGCAACAGCAATATGCCAGCGCTAAAATATACCAATTGCGCGGGGAACTGCACCTCCAGCTTGTAATAAATGCTGCGCGAACTATCAATAGAATAAACACTCCGGGCGCTGTCTATCGAGGCCAGGAATGTGAAACCGTACTTCCATATGCAAGACAGGCAAAAAAGCATTCCTATGATCTTCTTGGCCCCAAATCGGCCGCAGAGATAGTGAATTAACGGAACAAACAAATAGAATGCGACCTCAATCTTGAGTGTCCATAATGCACCATTGACAGCGGGTGTGCTATTCGTGGTGAACACCCCGGGCAACGATGGTGCAAGAAAGTTGAGGAACAAAAGATTCGCGCCGACATACTTCCAGAAGCCGGCTCCAAAGTATTGCAAAACAGGTAAGGTGCTCAATGGACAAAGTGCAATGGCAGCAAATGCAACAACTGTAAAGTAGGCTGGATAAATGCGTCTAACCCGCTTTTCAAAATAAGAAGCCAAGGAAGACGACTTGCTATAGCTGCGATAAATTAAGAGCCCGCTGATCACAAAAAAAGCTTTGACGGCAAATTCTGCTGAAAGGTATTTGTCAAAAACGATAAAACATCGAATGCTTGTCAGAGCGTAAGTATGAAATAAGACGACAATGCATGACAACGCCAGGCGAAGGCAATCCAGATTGTTTTGACTGAAGTCTGCGTTGCCTCTCATTGTGTCGCCTCCTAGCCCTCTCGTGGAAAAGAATTGAATCATTCCTGCATGGCCAAAGACCCCGCGCGTGTTTTTTGCTTTGCTGAAAACCTCGGTCTGGAATTACCGTTCAAGAATTCAATGGCAGATTCTGAACAGAAAGAGAAACTGGAATGGACTGGGTGCGAGAACTTAGCTTTCTTCCTGTCTCAATAAACGGAGATTCAATGAAGTGGTAAGTAAAAAGCGAAGCGATCATCGTCAGCGCAATTAGAAGAAAAGTACCCAAATACAGGTTCTGAATCCCCCAGACCATAAATACAAGGAAAAGAACAGGAACATGAATCAAGTAAACGCCGTACGAGTAAAGAGCGATTTTCTCCGATGTAACATTGATCGCCCTGTTGGACGAGTCATGAAATGCGTTGATGGCAACACCGAGAAGCAAGCAAAAGATCCAGCCAGCCCAAAACTTTGGATTGCCGTGAAGATTGGCTAGGCAGTAGCTTGAGATAAGCAACAGAACGAAAGGTGGCCAGAGTACGGAGGGCAGAAACGCCTGAATGCGATTCCGAAGCGAGTAACATAGTACCCCACTGAGAAAGCAAGGAATATAAGCTGCCATATTGAGGTGACCTCCTGATTCCCGAGCAATCAGAACGCCCAGACCGCAGAAAAAGACTATAAGGCCGCAAAGATATACGGGGCCTCGCTTTCTCAAGGCGATATAGTAGAGAACCGGTAGCACCAGATACATTTGAACTTCATAAGGAAGACTCCAAAGCGGGCCGAGGATGCTTACCTTGCCGATGAAGTTCTGAACAAGAAAGAGGTTTGATACAATCGCACGCGGCGTAATAGGATCAGCGACATCCCAGGTATTGTTAGGGATATGAAGAATGAGTGCCAAGACAATGCAGAAGATGGAAAGCGGATAAATCCGGAAAAAGCGGCGAACATAGAAGCGCAAACTAACCCGGCTTCCGGATCGAGTCATGCGCTCCAGAGAATACATGAGGACGAGACTCGTGTGGACAAAGAACGCTATCACGCCAGCCCGACCGATTTGACTCGTGAATTCAATGATTAGAATGTTGCGGAAGTCTGCGTGGGCAGCCAGAGTCGATACCAGATGCTGGACAAGAACACTAGACACAGCGAAAGAGCGAAGAATGTCTAAATTGGCGCTATGGCGCATGAGGCTTCAACGAATCTCCCACATCCATCTTAGTGGCCTAAGCGACGCAATGTCCAGTGCAGCTTAGCCGTGAAAAGAGCCGATTTTCGAGCATATACTTAGGGCGCATCACGCTCGTATACCTTCAGGTCACCATAGTAAGGGTCGGGAAACTCGCCTACGAGTCTACTTTGTGCAATTACCTCGCGCATGCTTTGATTGAGGCTCCGATAGAACGCCTCATCGCCTGTCTCGCCGTTTGCCATTACGCGGTCTCCCGCAATGAAATATCGAACGTGGAACTGGTTGGCCGCCATCCATGGGTCGGTTCGTTCATAGGAAATGAATGGATGATCATGAAGCGCCAGCCAAAAGGTTATAGTTCCGTACGCTGTCTGTCCGGGTGGAATCACGCTGCGTAACTCGGCAGTCACCTTGTTATAGTCCGCGTAGCGAGCTGCATGAAGCAAGAACAAATTCGCCGACAACTGCATTGCGATAATGAGGCAGGATGATACCAACACGATACGACGTAGCTTCCGATTTTCTCCTGTGGCCTCGTACGCGGCACCGATCGATAAAGCAAATATCGGTGCAAGGATTGCCAGATAGCGCGATGATTTATTAACTGTATAGATAAGCCATAATACGGTTGGAGTTAACAGAAGCATTTCGAGGTAAAACCATTGTTTTCTCATCTTCCACAGGAGAAAGCTGGCCGCCACAAAACAGAGTGGTACGGGAAGTCTCACGGGAATGAGTTCCAGTCCATGCCCATGAAACATGTTGAGGCCGAGAAGATCGGAGTAACGATGCCCCTCTAGCAGCAGTTTCGACCACAAGGGAATGCTCGCTGCTCGGTGAAGGTATTCTTCACGAAAGGCGTCCCTTCCCATGGGGGAGATCAATATCCAAGCAGCGAATGGAAACAAGCCTGTGACGTAACCCAGCCCATAGACGGTTACGCCGCGCAGCGGGGGGACGCAGCGTTTGTGATCGATAACTATGGCTAGAATGCCAATTGAAACAATATATCCCAAGAGCGTAATATGAAACATCGATCCTATGGCGATAAAGAGGCCGCACGAAAATACCCAGACAGTTCGTCCTGTCTGAACGTACTGCTTTATTGCCACCAGCGAGGCCAGGATAGCCATGGTTGTAAGGGCTTCAGGACGCGCAGAGCGGGACGTGAGCACAATCAGATTGTCGGTCGCGATTAGAAATACCGCAATCAAGGCACCTTTACGCCCGAGGACATCTTGCCCAAGGCGATAAACTAAAAGAATAATTGTCACACCGGCAATGACTGATCCCAAACGTGCGGAAATTTGTTCTGCTCCAAGTAATCGAAAGAATGTAGCGATAACAAGCGCGGTTCCGGGTGGCCGCGCGTCGAAATGGTTTTCGAGGTCATTGGGCCCGATAGCAGGATTCTCGAGTCCGTTTCCGTGGGCAATCGAGTAAGCGGTCCCAGCGTACCAGCTCTCATCTGTAACCCAGCGGCAAGACAAATAGGGAAGTGTCTGTACAAGAAACAGCAGTATTGCGAAGCACAGCCATCCGTAGACCCCGGCACGGGTGAGGAAGCGGCCGGAGTGCATCGGCTCCGAAGCTCCTGTGCTTGCCGGCAGCCGGCTTAACGAACTTGACGCAGATGACATGGACTTCCTCTGAATATTGGCTAGGACTATCCAAAGCTTATTGGCGCTCAATTGACGTGTCAAGAAGGATCACGTGTACTCCGAGTAACAGAGCCCAATTGTGGGGCTGACTAAGTGAGATTAACAGTTTCAACCTGAATGCCTAAATCAACGGCCTCATATCCAGTGAATTGTGAGGCCCGTAGGCTAAAAATTTCGCATGATGCCAAAACTATCCTCTGTTTCGTTGAATACTCGACGGCAGTTGGCGCAGCATCTTTGACAGGGTAACGAACCGTACTCGATACTCTAATCTGGTTGCCAGATCGAATAACATTTCTAGCGGACCTTCAAGCTCACAAAGGATCAGTCAATTCAATGAGTTTTTGCCGACACGCGGAAATCTGGCTTGCGCCGTATTTAGTGGACCGTTTGCGGAAAATCGTGCGGCCCACAAAGCCGAAGCGTGTTTGGGTTGCCATCACTGATCACTACGAGCCGCTGGGCATGGGAGCATCGCAAGAAGCAGCTCTCAACTGCGTGGCGAGGTGGCGTGACAAGTGGCCGAGCATTGCCGATGCTGGTCCTCGGGACACAGCAGGCCAGCGCCCCCAGTATAGCTTCTTTTACCCGCAAGACGAGTATAATCGCGACTTGGTCGACGGCATTGCGGAGATTGTGCGCTTCGGGGTCGCAGATGTGGAAGTGCATCTGCATCACGATAACGAACAACGCGATTCTTTCATCCGCAAAGTTACTGAGTATTGCCGGCGCTTGACTAATGAGCACGGCCTGCTTCGCCAGCAGGACGGTCGCACAGTCTTCGGCTTCATTCATGGTAACTGGGCGCTTGATAACTCCCGGCCAGACGGCAAGTGCTGCGGCCTCGACGGCGAAATTTCCCTTTTGAGGGACTTAGGTTGTTATGCTGATTTCACGATGCCATCTTTGCCTTCCGCGACCCAAGGACGCGTAGTGAACCAGATATATTGGTGTACGAGTAACTCTGACAGACGTCCTAAGTCTTATGACCACGGAATCGAAGCTACAGTCGACGGAGGCACGCGTGGCGATCTTCTTATGATTAGCGGGCCGCTTGGCGTGCGCTTTGGCGGGCGATTAATGCCTTATCTGGAGACCGGAGAGATCGCGGGTTATAACCTGCCAACGCGCGCGCGCGTGAGCCGGTGGTTCGATCTGGCTCCCATGATCGGCGATGATCTGTTTGTGAAGCTTTACACCCATGGGGCGCAGGAGAGAAATCTCGTGCCTCTACTCCACGGTGGACTTAGCAACCTGTTCAACTGGTTCGTAGAAGAAGCAGACCGAAGAAGCATTGAGATACACTGGGCCACAGCCTGGCAAATGTACCGGGTCGCAGACAATCTGATTCATGGCCGTGAATCTGTTTCCCGCGCAGCGGTTTCTTTAGGAGGAGTTAATAGATGACGCTCCTGAATGTCCTGCTGGTTACTTATTCGTTTCCGCCGGTTGGAGGTGTCGGCGTTCTGCGGGCCGCAAGCCTAGCGCGCTACTTTCCCGGCGAAGGAATTCGGCTTGATGTGCTGACCGCGCGCAATGCATCTGCCGTCGGTTCAGACTTTGCACTGCTCAAGACAATTCCGATTGAAGTCAGCATTCATCGCACTTTGACGCTTGATATGCCTTTTGGTATCAAGAAGTGGATTAAGAAGTTTATTGTGGGCAATAAAACTAGCAAAGACGCAGCTGCCGTTGATTCCCTATCAAGTAAACCGAACTTTCTCAAGAAGGTTTTACAAGATGCGCTGTTGCCCGATCCACAGGTAACTTGGCTTCCCACGCTTACGCGCGTTGCGCGTCGTATCATCAAGAAGCGCAAGATTGACCTCGTTCTAATTACAGTGCCGCCATTCTCCAGTGTTTTGCTCGTTGAAAGGCTTCGCAAAGAATTTTCTCGGCTACCCATCGTCATTGACTTTCGCGATGAATGGCTTTCGACTACCATCGACCTTGTCAGCTTCAGCCGCAGTGAGCGCGCCCAAACAGTTGCCCGCAATGCCGAGGCCTGTGCCGTGAAAAATGCGACCGCCGTCGTCGCAGTTACCGAAGCCGCGAGACGCGAGATACGCGCACGGTATCCGCGAGAACCTGGCATTAAGTTTCAACTTATCTCTAACGGATTCGACGCATCCAGGCCGAGCAACCTAGCTCCTTCGACGGGACCGCGATTCGGTGACAGAATCGTGGTCACTTACGTCGGCAGCATCTACGGCTCAACCGAACCTACTTCGTTGGTTCAGGCCCTGCAATCGCTGCCGAAGGAAATTAAATCCCGTTTCACACTTCGCTTCATCGGCCACATAGAAGAGCCCCGCTTCCGCGAGAGTCTTTTGCAACTTGGAGACATGGTGGAGTTGAGTGGATTTCTTCCGCAAAGCGAAGCGCTCGCTGCCATGGACGAGGCCGATTATGCGCTACTCATCACTCATGACCCATTGAATGTTGCCGCCAAGTTTTATGATTATCTTGGAGCAGGTAAACCCATCCTCGCCACTGTTCATCCTCAAGGTGAAGTGCGACGCTTGCTGGAAGAGTTACGGGCCGGATGGTGGGTTGGCAGCCGCGATGTATCAGGCATTTGCAAACTTTTTATCGACACTGCGGCCCGAGGCAAGTTACCAGGTAGTGAGTTTCATCCCGATCTCACACGAATAGCTGGGTATGAAAGGAAGGTTCTCGCGCAACGCTACGCCGGCCTGCTGCATTCCATTGTTGAGCGACAATGCGGTTCCAACTTAGAGTCCATGACCATTCAGTCGGCGGAAACCGGAGAGTAACATTGCTTAAGATCGCGGTTGTAACTCAATATTTCCCCAGCTCAAAAGAGCCCTGGCAAGGTCGCTCGGCCTATCAAACTTTGCGGGTGCTTGCCCGTCGGGCCGATGTGCGAGTCTTCTACCCGAACGCTAGTTATCCGCCGTTTCTGAGGCCGCGCGATTCAGGTTACGACAGGCTGGACCCATCCTATTGCCCGCTCGGCATAAAAACGAGTTATTACGATTATTTCGCGCTGCCTATGCTTTCCCGTCCGATCAATGGGTGGATGGCCGCCCGCGCTCTTCTGCCAGACGTGCGCATTTTTGCCCCCGATCTTATCTTTAGTTGTTTTCTTTACCCTGATGGATATGCTGCCGTAAAAATCGGAAAAGCTATCGGCGTTCCGGTGGTTGTCATGAGTATTGGCTCTGATATTAACAGGATAGGTGATTTCATTTCGGCGATGCGCACGCGCGTGGTTCTGCGTGAGGCTGATTTTGTGGTCACAGTTAGCGAGGATTTGCGCAGCAAGGCTATTGCCATGGGCGCATCGCCAGCGGCGAGTCGTGCTGTTATCAACGGCTGTGACCTTTCAGCATTTCATCCCAGTGACCGTCGTGAGGCAAGGCAGAAGCTAGGCATCGATGCAAATGCGGAGACCGTGGTTTATATCGGGCGCATGGACATCAAGAAGGGTCTTCGTGAACTGGTCGAAGCGGCGGCAATTCTGCGAATGGATCGCCCTAACCTGCGCATGTATCTTATCGGCGACGGTCCTGACAAGTATTTGGTCGAAAATGTAATTCGAGATAGCAATGCAACTAGTTATATTCACGCGGTGCCCGCTTGCGCGTTTGATGATGTTGCAATCTGGATGGCAGCGGCGGATGTAGTTACCTTGCCGAGTTATATGGAGGGTTGTCCCAATGTGGTGCTAGAGGCGCTTGCCTGTGGACGGCCTGTCGTCGCCACCAATGTCGGCGGCATTCCAGAAATACTCGGTGACGAATGCGGCGAGTTAGTGCCGCCTCGCTCGCCTGTAAAGCTGGCTCAGGCGCTGGCATCGGTCCTGGACAGAAAGTGGGACGCCGAGGCTATTTCCGCGCACGGAGGTAGAAGTTGGGAGATAGTTGCAGCAGAGTTGTTGGAAATCTTTGAATCGCTCATCTCCGAGAGACTTCCAGAAGCAGGTCAGTAATCTTGCCCCATTAGTTCGTCGTTCTACCAGCTTTCGCCACCTCAATCACTTCGGGTATCTTTACAGTCCGAATCGGAATCAAAGGCGGAGCTGAATTCTTTGCCTTGAGCGGCGCATTCAGCAGTCCATCGGCTTGCGAGTCTTGAAGCTTGTAGAGCAGTGATCGGTAACTGATGTTGAGCCATTTTGCGGTCTTGCGGCGGCTCCAGCCGTTGGCTTCAAGAACCTTCAGAATGATTTGCCGCTCTAGATCCTGCGTAGCGGCCTTAGTGATCTCCTTGAGCGAGATTGGATTGGCCAGATCGATCTCGGCATTCAGTTTTGCGGGACCGGTTGGAAGAAACGGTACTAACTCCGCCGCCATAGCTTCTTCGCTGCCAATCAGAATGTAACTCCGAATGACGTTTTCCAGTTGGCGTATGTTACCCGGCCAGTTGTATCGCTCCATTAAACGCGTCAGCTCGCGAGAAAGTGGCTTTGCGTTGCGGTGAAAAGCTTTTGAGTGCCGATCAAGAAAGTAATCAATCAGTATCGGCAGGTCCACGGTGCGCTGCCGCAACGGCGGTAAATCGATGGTTACGGCATTGATGCGAAAAAAGAAATCCAGCCGAATGCCGCCTTTTTCTGTCTGTTGCCGAAGGCTTTCGCTGGCTGCGCTGATCAGCCGGATGTTAACTTTTCTCATCTCTTGCCCGCCGACGCGCACAAAGCTACCATCCTGAAGCATCTGCAGCAACTTGGCCTGCACAGACAAGTCCAGATCGCCAATTTCATCCAAGAAAAGGGTTCCCATGTGAGCCATTTCCACACGGCCGCGCTTGGTTGCATACGCCCCGGTAAACGCTCCCTTTTCATAGCCAAAGAGTTCCGACTCGATCAACGAGTGCGGAATCGCAGGGCAGGCCACCTTAACCCAGGCACCCTTCGAGCGATTCGAATACCTATGTAACAGTTTGGCGAAAATGTCCTTGCCCGTTCCGCTCTCGCCCTGCAAAAGCACGGGGACGGTAGTGTCAGCAACTCGTTCCAGCTTCTCTCGAGCTCCTGCCATCGCGGATGATTGTCCAAAGATCACCTCCAACGGGGGAAGATCGAGGAATTCGACTGATTCGGTCGCGCGCGCCAAAGACATGGTCCATCCAAATGTAAAAGTAGATTCATCCTTTCTGTATGCAACTTCCCCGCCAAACGCAACTCCGAACCGTAACTACAAGAACAGGATAGAGCTAATCCATTCGGCCTGGGCAGGGTAGCCGTTGCCAGCATTTAGCCGCGAAAGCTCCCCCTGTCGATAAACCGTATGAAAATCTTTGCACAATATAGCGAATGAATTACCACTTTGAATGGTAATATGGTGGACAAGCAGCAGATTCTTTGCGACCAAAGGGAAGTGAATTCCCGCTCCCTCTTCGGAGAAGACGATGAGAGGGTGGGGGGGAGTTCTGTGTTCTCTTCCGCAAGTCACTGAAAAGACTGGCCAAGAATCGTTATCTCGCGGTCAGGTGGGGATGTTCGCCTCCCATATGAGTTTAGAGACGACGAGAATTGAGCGGGGATGGCCAACATTTCATCAGGAGCGAAAGTGAAGACGAAGAGCAAGCTCAACCCTCACATCGCAGCTCTTGATCCGGATCCCGCAATCTTGAGTTACCTTCGCCGTATTCTTGAGGATCGTTTCAGATTGAGCCTTTTTACCGAGGCCGCCGAGCTGATGCGAAGCCTGAAGGATTCTCCGGTGCCTGACTTGCTCCTGATGGACTGGCACATTGCGGGGGATTACACCGGCGAGAAAGCGCTCCACCTGCTCACCGAGCTTCGCGCCTCCAATTCATCCCTTCCCATCATTCTGCTTGCCTGCTCAGCCGAGTTGAATGAGGTTGTGGCGGCCACACGCATGGGCGCAACGGACGTGATCCTCAAGCCCTTCGGAAAGGCTGACATCGATCTGGCTGTTGAGCAATGCCTTCAGGATGCCCGTAAGCAATCGGCCGCGGACGACGATGAGAGCAAGGAGATTCTCCTTGATGACAACACCTCCTTTGTCCGAGCCTGCAAGCGCATGAGGGAGATTGAATCCCAGTGCCGCCTTGTGGCGCGAGCCGACATTCCCGTTCTCATCCTTGGAGAAAGCGGCACCGGCAAGGAAGTTGCGACTTTGTTCATTCACAAAATGTCGGCCCGCAGCCACCGCAGCTTTATGAAAGTGAATTGCGCGGCCATGCCCGCCGATCTGCTGGAGAGCGAACTCTTCGGCTATGAGCCCGGCGCGTTTACCGGAGCGGTGAAGGCCAAGCCCGGCAAGTTTGAAATCTGTAACAACGGCACGATTTTTCTGGATGAAATAGGAGAAATGCCAGCGGTTCTGCAGGCGAAACTGCTACAGGTTCTTCAAGACGGAAGTTTTTCTCGCCTTGGCAGCCGCTCCAGCGTCAAAGTCGATGTGCGCGTGATTGCTGCCACGAATATTGACATCAAGGCGGCGATCGCGCAAAAGACCTTTCGAGAAGACCTCTACTATCGCCTCAATGGTTTCACGTTGAAGATGCCCCCCTTGCGCGAGCGCCTCGAGGAGATACCAATTCTGGCTAGCCATTTCATGCGCAAGGTGGCCGCGAAGTACGACCGCAATCCCTTGCCGATTTCGCTCGCCCTCCTGCAGGCTTTCAATCGTTACTCGTGGCCGGGCAATCTTCGTGAATTGGAAAATACCATTAAGCGCTATCTCATCCTGGACGACGAGCAAGCTATCATCGATGAATTGATTCCCCGGCAAAGCACGGAAGCACCAGCACCCAACGGCGAAGAGACCGGAGGCAACGGAAGCCTCAAGCATCTGGTGCGGAACTTGAAGGATGGCGCAGAATCCGCTGCCATCGCAAAAACTTTGGAGGGGACTGGATGGAACCGAAAGGCAGCGGCAACCAATCTGCAAATCAGCTACAAGGCTCTGTTATACAAGATCAAGCAATACAATCTCATTCCGCCCCAGAAGCAGGTTTATCCGAATCCGATCCACAAAACATGATGCCGCCCGTGAGTTGCTCGGATTCATCCCGGGCCGAAAAGGTTGTCATTCAGTTACCGTCAAGAACGATCAAAGGATACCTCGACTCCCCGGCCTGGAGCACAGTGGAAGAGATGTTGAGTCATGCCCCTCACGGCTCGCCCGTGAGCTTTCGCGTTCGCTTGCTTGAGTCGAATATCATAGAGGATGTCCCGGCCAACGACATCAATGCTGTCTTCTATGTCAATAGCTTTGGCGGAAACTCAGATCACCATCCGCTCAACTTTCACTCTCATGCGCCCATCATTCATGGGATATGGATGCGCTTGCAGTTTCTTGATGGCGAAGTAATGGAAGGAATCGTTTATAACTCGATTCGCTATCTTATCGATCCAGGCTTCTTTTTACTGCCCACCGATCCTGAAAGCAACAATCGACTGGTATATGTGCGCAAGGGCTGGCTGGCCGACCATCGCGTTCTGGGTGTACGCAAGTTATAGGGCGCTGTCCAAAGCTTCCCTTTGAATCGAATACTGAAGTATTTCTGCCGCAATCCCTGTCAAATGACGCGAGGGTTCGTCAGTGCGCACTACATGCCCCTGACAGTGAATCGAACAACAGGTCGAAAGAGTAATCTCCGGAGGCAATTCGACCAGGAATTCAAAATCGCCGCCTATCGGCGCGCTATCCGCCTGGTCCATATAAAAATAGACGCCCCGGTTGCTCAAGTCCCGAGTTATGCCTTGAATTTCCAGCTTGCCGATCAACACAGTAAGGGGCGCACTGATTCCATAGCGCTGCCGTTCGCGACGGTCGCGTACTGATTCCAAGTCGCTTTTCATAACCTTCCCTTCTGTCGAAATAGCCTGAGAATCGCGCTTGATTGATCGATAGGATGCGCATGACCGATCCTGAGACTGTGCCTCTCAAACTGCAAAACGAGGGCATGGGAGCCTGCGAGGTGCTACGTCACGATGATTGATTCTTCGGTTACCACGCAGCATCGCCTTGGATGCACTAGCTGTGTCAATGCAATCTCAGTGCCAAACGAATTGCTTATTAATCTCGAATCCCCGGCTTACGCGAATGGAACTGTGCAATCCTTTGCGCAAAACATGGAAAGAATGTGCGCACTTTTGACCAGCTCTGGCCAGAGTTGTTCCATGGGCTCTGCGCCCCACTCCGGCGCAGGATGCGCTAGGATGGCATCATGGCGCCGCTTCTCGAGATTCGCAACTTGCAGATTCGCTTTGCAGAAGAAGAGGCAGTACGCGGCCTGAGCCTGAGTCTCGATGAGGGCGAAGTGCTGGGCCTTGTGGGCGAGTCGGGGTCGGGCAAAAGCGTTACGGCACTTGCGATCCTGGGGTTGCTGGGTCCGGCGGCACAAGTGACGGGCCAGATTCTATGGCAGACGGCAAACGCGGCCAGCTCGGACAAGGCAAGCGCTCATGGTGTCGACCTGCTGCAACAACCGGCCCACATGCTGCAACGGCTGCGGGGCAGCGAAATCGCCATGATCTTTCAGGAGCCCATGACGGCTCTGAATCCCGTCATGTCCATTGGCCATCAGGTGGCCGAGAGCGCCGAGGCGCACTCCCCTTCCTGGACAGGGCGCGAAGCCAAGCGGCGGGCGATTGCAGCGCTCGAAGCAGTCTCGATTCCCGATGCCGCGCGTCGCTACGGAGACTATCCACATCAATTCTCAGGCGGGCAGCGCCAGCGGATTCTGATCGCCATGGCGCTGATCAACCGGCCACGGCTGCTGATTGCCGACGAGCCGACAACCGCGCTGGATGTGACCGTGCAGGCGCAGGTGCTGGAGCTGCTCCGCAACTTGCAGCGTCAGCACGGGCTGGCCATGCTCTTCATCTCGCACGATTTAGCGGTGGTGGGTCAGGTGGCCAGCCGCGTTGCGGTCATGCGCGCTGGCCAGGTGGTGGAAACAGGCCCATGCGAGCGCGTGCTGACCGCGCCTCAGCAAGCCTATACGCGCAGCCTGCTCGCAGCCGTGCCCACACTGCGCACCGACCGCAGCAAACCGCTGGCGATGGTGAGCGCTTAGGGACCAGCACGGCAGCCGCCGGAAACACGCCTCGCCGGAAACACGCCTCAACGATAATCGACAGATACGATCTTGTTATCCCCGCTGGAGGCGTCTCCGTTGCCACACTACCTGGAACGTGCGCACACCTGCAAGTATGGTTATCGCGCAATCGATAATTGTGTCCAAGAATCGGCCATGCGAAATTCCGGCCCATGCGGTTCCAAGATTCACTAAGAAGCTTGCGAACCAGAGTATGCACGATACTTCAACTAGAACGATTGCTGCCTGCTCAATTCTGCTTGAGAGCTTGCGCAGCAATCCTGCTAAATAGATAGCCATGTAAATCGTGATAAGTGCGAGCACAATGTTATTGATGTCTAAACCAGTCGCGGATACTGGGGCTGGATTCTTGAATAGCAGCTTCACCTTCGCCACCGCGATGAGCGCGATTAGGCAAAACGTGAATACATACAATTTCGCTGAATCAAAAAGTTGCAAGCTTCCTCCTCTCATCCTGCCTCCCGCCGCGTCTCCGTTTCGGCAACCAGAATGGAATAAGAGGAACCTCAAACGACCTTCTCTACTAGGAGATCGCCCGGAAGAGCCAATAAAGCGTGCCGGAGAGCAGCGCGGCGGCGGGCAGCGTGAAGACCCAGCCAGCAGCGATGTTGCGAACCGTTGCCAGGCGCAGGCCGCTCCCGTTCGCGGTCATCGTTCCAGCCACGCCCGAGCTGAGAATATGAGTCGTTGAAACCGGCTGGCCGAAGATGTTCGCCGCAAAGATCGTGCCCATTGTCACCAGGCTTGCACTTGCGCCCTGCGCGTAGGTGAGGTGATCTTTGCCGATCTTCTCGCCCACGGTAATCACCACGCGCTTCCAACCAATCATAGTGCCCAGGCCCAGAGCCAGCGCGACGGCGACTTTGACCCAGTCCGGAATGAATTTCGTGGCTTTATCCACCATGCCTTTGTAATTGCTGAGAGCCTTGGTTTCAGTCGCGCTGAAAATCGGCGCGTTGCCTTCCTTGACCAGGTTGACGTCATTCTTTTGCATCAGCCGAATAGCTTCTCCGGCCACGTACATATCGTTGCGTACATTGGCCTGATCCTGCGCCGGGACAGACTTGAAGACCTTGTAGAGAGCGACTTCGTGGTTCAGGTCTTCAACCAGTTCCCGCAGCGCGAGAATCGTGTCCGGCCTCAACTGCTTGGTACGAATATAGTCGGTGACTTCATCGCGGGCGTCCTCGCCCAGAATGCCCGTCTTGTCAACATGCCTGTCGAGAATTTGCCCGGCCTGCTCGGAGGCATAGATGAATGCCTGCATATCGCTAGTGGTTACGGCGTGATTCAGTGCGTAGGCAGTGGGAACCGTGCCGATCAGTATCAACATGATCAGGCCCATGCCCTTTTGCCCGTCATTGGAGCCATGAAAGAAGCTCACGCCCGTGCAGGTAAGCACCATCAGCGCGCGAATCGGCCATGGCGGCGGCTGGTTGCCTTTGGGCGCATCGTAGAGGGAAGGATACTTGACCGCCCGTTTGGAGATGATCAGCAGCAGCCACGCACAGGCGAAGCCCAGCGCAGGCGATATCAGCAGCCACTTCAGTACTTTAGCGGCCTGATCCCAATCGAGGCCGGAAGTTCCGCTGCGGATGCTCATGAGCTGATTGCCAATGCCCACACCGATGATTGAGCCAATCATGGTGTGTGAACTGGAGGCTGGCAGACCAAACCACCAGGTACTCAGATTCCAGACAATGGCAGCGATCAGCAAAGCGAAAACCATGGCGAAGCCGGCGCCGGAGCTGACTTGAATAATGAGTTCCACCGGCAGCAGAGTGATTACGGCGAAGGCCACCGTACCCGAGGAGAACAGTACGCCCGCCAGGTTGCAGATGCCCGACCAGACCACAGCGATATTGGGCTCGAGCGAGTGGGTGTAGATCACCGTGGCGACTGCGTTGGCGGTGTCATGGAAGCCGTTGACAAACTCAAAGCCAAGCGCAATCAGCAGCGCCAAACCCAACAGCAGGTAAGGCCAGATGCTGGTGATAGTGACCGCGTCAAGGTCGCGAGCGACGTGAAATGCGATGTAGCAGAGGCCGCCGGCCAGGGCCAGCATGAACACTGCGATTCCCGCGCGACTGGGCGCTTTCGTCAGCTTACGATCAAGCAGCGATACGCCTGAAGGCATAGCATTTACTGTGGCAGCTAGGTCGGCCATCAGATCTCACCAATGCGGCCGGAGAGATTCCGGACACGCCTGGGCCTCCGAAGTCGAGTCTCAATAACAACATTCACTAGCAAATAGAAGTGGAATCGCTTGTGGCGAGAAAGAGAAGAGCCAGATAAATTGGCGTCCATAATACCCCAACAACCGCAATACTCGCGCAGTTGTTTGCGCGCCAGATGAGGAATTTCATCTGACTGAAACAATAGTACACCGGCTAGGGGGGGGCTTGGGAAGAGGGATTCCGCGGCTGCGGTGGAAATCAAGTCCGCCACGTCTCCCAACATGGAACAAAGCCACGCCGCCCCTCCAGGAGGTAACAGCGCTTGTAACCTTCGGCAGAGGCCTCAAAAAGCCTTTACAATCAACTCTGTGAGCAATTCCTTTGAAATCGGTCCAGTCCATGTCGGCAATGGCCGGCTTTTCCTGATTGCAGGCCCCTGCGTCATCGAATCTGAAGCGCACGCTCGTAACTTGGCCGAGTGTATTCAACGCATCACGGCCGACCTCGGCATCCCTTACATCTTCAAAGCCAGTTACGACAAAGCCAACCGCACCAGCGTCAAGAGCTTTCGCGGACCCGGCCTCGTCGAAGGCACTCGCATTCTGGGACGCTTGGCCAAAGATACCGGCCTGCCCGTGCTGACGGACGTGCATGAGCCCGCCCACTGCGCCGTGGCCGCCGAGGCCGTGGATGTGCTCCAGATTCCAGCTTTCCTCTGCCGCCAGACCGATCTGCTGGTTGCCGCCGGCCGCACCGGCCGCGCCGTCAACATCAAAAAGGGTCAGTTTGTTGCCCCTTGGGACATGACCCACCCGGTCGAAAAGGTGCGTTCCACCGGCAATGAGCGCGTCTTCCTCACCGAGCGCGGCGCCTGCTTTGGTTACAACTCGCTGGTGGTCGATTACCGAGGGTTGCCAGTGATGCGCCACTTGGCGCCGGTCGTCTTTGACGGAACACATTCGGTACAACAACCCTCGGCCTCCAATGGAGTTAGCGGCGGCCAACCCGAGTTCATCCCCCTGTTGGCGCGCGCCGCGGTAGCCGCCGGTATCGATGGCCTCTTTCTCGAAGTCCACGACGACCCGGCCAACGCCAAATCCGACGGTGCCAATGCCCTGGATTTGAAGCTGCTCAAGCCGCTGCTGGAGAAACTGCTCGCAATCCACAAAGCCGCAGCGGAGTGATCTCAGCTTCAAAGTCTTTTGCCCTTGCAGGTTTTACCCCAAAGAGACGCGCGCTGATGACGATGGATCATGGTAGTCAGAAAACTCGTTCTCGTTCCGCCTCTCTAATGCTGCTTGCCGGCGGCGGTGGAATTCTCTTTATCGCGACCTTTGTCGTTCTTGGCTTCCTGACGCCAGGCTATAGCTCGCTTTACGACACAATTAGCGCGCTCGAGTCCACACCCTTTAAACTGGCTCAGCAGATCAACTTCTCTGTTTTTGGTGCCCTACTTTGCGTGTTCGCACTTGGCCTGCGCCGGGAGATGCAACAGGGATTTGGTGCAGTGTTGATTCCCTCCATCCAGTTCCTCGATGGCCTCGGTGTAATCGGTGATGCCATCTTTGTCCGATCTGCGCCGCACTTGGCCTGCGATCTTGTTGCCTTCAATGCCGCGCTGTGTGTTCTCTTTCTCTTTGCATGGCGTTTTCGGCTTGATCCGCGCTGGCGTGGCTGGACCGCATACAGTATTCTCACGGCAATCGCGATGATGATTTTGCTGTTTGGTTTTGGGGTCGCCAATCATCTCGGTGGCCCTGCGGGACTGATGGAGAAGCTGACGACCATCGTGCGAACAACTTGGTCGGTTCTGCTTGTGAAGAGGCTGCTGGCGGAGACCCACCCGGCTTTCACTCCCAATCGGCCTGCAGCCACCCGATTCTGAATTTATCTGCAATGCCGGTAAATTTCCTCTTGGCGCAACTTCAACAGGGTGCCTAGCGCAGTCGTCCAAATCAAAAAAAGCGCACCGGAAAGGCAACCCGCCGCCCCTTGGTCGACTCTGACTCAATCAAGGAGTAACCATGTTCAGAGTTAACTCGCTCGCTTCCGCCGCTCTCGCTGTTGCCCTTTTTTGTGCCATACCAATGGCGCACGCCCAGGTTTCTGTTGGTGTAGACATTGGGCCGGCCCCCGTCTGCCCTTACGGGTACTTCGACTATCCGCCTTATGACTGTGCTCCTTATGGCTACTATGGGCCCGACTGGTTTGTTGGAGGGGTCTTCCTTGGAGCTGGCCCCTGGTTTCACGGCCATCGCGGCTTTTACGGCCACGTCGACAACCGCTTTGACCCGCATCACGGCTATGCTGGACCGTTGCCGGAGCATGGGGCACAGCGCTTCAACCACTTCCATGCAAACGAGGCGCGGGATGGGCGAGGCCACGTAGGCAACCCCGGCCACGAAGGCGGAGGCGAACATGCCCTGCCAGGATTTCGCGGTGGCGGCGGAGGGCACGGTGGCGGCCACCGCTAGACTACGATTCGGTTGAAACAAACGACGGGATAAGACTTACACGGCGTCTTATCCCGTCTGGGCTCCCATCGGACCAATCCGCTGAGCGGCACTCTGCCCGCTACCCGACATATTTCCCTCAACACCCTCCAATTTTGGAACCAAATCAAGGAAACCCTGGGCCGGATAGGGTGGGGAATGATACCCTCCTTGCCCTTCCGCAATTAACATTCGAAGAGTCGGAACTGCGCGATCGGCTATCGGCCGAGGTGAGCTACCTCTCTGTCAATATCGGCCACAAACGACACAGTCGATAAAGTGAACTTCGATCGAACTGCAAGGGTCGTAGAAGGAATACGCAAGGTCGTCGAGGAGCTTGCCAATAAGCCGTAGTCGATTGCGCCGATCATCGTATGGCTAGACTTTCAATGGCTCATCGTCTGGAATGTCTTCGTCTTCATCTTCATCCGGTTCGTCTTCCGGAAGTAGTTCCCCGCTGTCAGGGTCTTCGACCGGCTCGTTATAGTCCGGTTCTTCAAAACTCGGATCGGGTATTTTCTCTGGATCTTTGGCTGGCGGATACGGGGAAGTGGCCATTGTTTTCTCCTGGCAAGTTCTGATGCGAGGAGCCTTATCCGGGCTGTATGTTGGGGAACTTACCTCAGGCCCCTTCATCGCAATGAGGACCCCACTCACTGAGGTAGCCCGAAAATCTCCAACAGGCTCCGTGCAACGAAAACCAGCCTCATACCGACAGCGCACATGCCCCGTGAACAGCAATATAATCGTCAATTGAGATCAATGAAAGAAACGTCGGAAGGAAATTCCATGATGAGTTTGATGAGTTCATCCGTTCGCCTGGGCAGCATACTCTGCTGTACAGCCGCTTTACTGTCGGGGAGCATCGCGCTTTATGCTCAGCAGTCTCAAGTTGTCCTCGAGCGCAAAGGCGAGACCATTGTGCTTGAGCCCTACGCGCCCAATGTTCTACGCGTAACGCTGAGCCTCAAGCGCGAACCCGCTGTCGCGGCGCCCGGCTATGGTCTGATTGCCACGCCTGCCGCCGACGGCTGGAGCGCCAGCCAGACGCAATCGGCCGACATCTACAAGTCAAGTCGCATCGTGGCCACAGTGGAACGGCCCCAAGGTCCCTCATGGGATGACTCCGCCAGCTATTTCCCCAGCTCGACTCCGGACGCGCACATTACCTTTACCACCCCCGAGGGCAAAAAACTATTGGAAATGACCGGCTGGACGCAGGCCGTTCCCAGTCAGAAGGACGGAACCGCCGCGGTGCTCAGCGACCGTCGCCCGTCCGACCCTGAGTTCTTCACCGTGGGCGCGAACTTTGCCTCGCCAAGTGACGAACACTACTATGGCCTGGGCCAGAATCAAGAGGGATTTCTCGACCATCGCGGGCACGTCGTTCACTGCTGGCAAGATTATCTCGCGCCAGCGGGACCTAGCTCTTGTGTTCCCTTCCTGGTCACCAACAAAGGCTACGGATTGCTGTGGGACAACCCCTCGAAGACGACCATCGAGCCGGGATTCAACGAGCAGACTCGTTGGATTTCTCAAGTCGGCGATCGGGTTTCGTTTTTCGTAATCGCCGGAGCTACTGCGGACGAAATCTATGCCGGCTATCGCCTGCTCACTGGACCCACGCCCATGCTACCCAAAGCTGCCTACGGTTACATCCAGTGCAAGCAGCGCTATAGCAGTCAAAAAGAATTGCTGGACGTGGCGCAGGGCTATCGCGACCGGCATCTGCCCGCCGACGTGCTGGTGGTGGATTGGTTCTACTACACCAAGATGGGCCAGTTCGACTTCGACCCAAAATTCTGGCCCGATCCGGCAGCCATGAATAAGCAACTCCACGCGATGGGTTTTGAAACCATGATCAGCGTTTGGCCGCGCTTTGTACCCGCTGACCGCTATTACAACGAACTGCTCAAGAATGGTTGGCTGATTCACAAGGCGGACGGAACGCCCATCGACGGCCTGCCCTACGACCGCGCCGGATCGGACATCGATACCACCAATCCAGCCGCCGGAGACTGGTATTGGAAGACTGTGCGCGATGACATCATCAGCCAAGGCTTTGATTCGCTATGGGCCGATGAGACCGAACCCGATCTGCCTCCCAACGGCGCTTACTTGCACGTTGGCCCCGGTACGCAATACTTCAACGTGTACCCGCTCTTTCACACCAAGGCGCTCTACGACGGCTATCGCAAAGACGAGCCACAGAAGCGGGCGCTGATTCTAGCTCGCGATGCTTATCTGGGCGCGCAAGCCAACGGAACCATCTTCTGGTCTTCTGACATTTATCCCACATGGGACACCTTTCGGCGCCAGATTCCTACCGGCCTGGATTTTGCAGCAACGGGGTTTGCTTACTGGTCCAATGACACCGGCGGATGGGAATATCTTCCCAAAGAGCACCATCCAGCCCACAAGCCGCTGCTCGACCCATCGGACGCCCGCGCCAACATAGGCGGCTATGATGACTATCCAGAGCTTTACACGCGCTGGTTCCAGTACGCGAGCTTCCTACCCATCTTCCGCACGCATGGCAGCCGCCCTACCAACGAGGTCTGGTTCTACGGCAAAGAGGCCGAGCCCATTCTGGAGAAGTATCTGCGCCTACGCTATCAGCTCATGCCCTACATTTATTCGCTCGGCTATCAAACATGGCTCACTGGCGCGCCCTTCATGCGCGCTTTGCCGCTTGATTTTCCCAATGACTCTCAAGTTGCAGACCTGCGCGACGAGTACATGTTCGGCCCCGCATTTCTGGTTGCGCCTGTCACAGAACAAGGCGCTACCACCCGCCAGGTTTATCTGCCGGCCGGCGCCGATTGGTATAACTATTGGACCAGCGAGCGGCTGAAAGGCGGCCAGACCATCACTGTGTCAGCGCCCATCGACACCATCCCGCTTTTTGTACGGGCAGGCTCCATCATTCCGCTGGGAGCGCCCGTCGAGAGCACGCATCAAACGCAAGCCATCGCCAAAGTTCGCGTCTATCCCGGCGCGGACGCGAGCTTCACGCTTTTTTCCGATGACGGCACAACCTATGCGTACGAAGAGGGCGCTGGCTCCATCACCCGTTTGCATTGGGATGATGCGACAGGCAAGTTGACCCATGAAGGAGCCCCGGCCTGGACCGGGCCAGACAGCGCGATGGTCGATGTGGTCAGGCGCTAGAGCCGAGTGACCGCGAACAGCCAGCCCAGATTCACCCTCAGTCAGCGCCTTGTGCTGGCCGTGCTTCCGCGTGTGGTATGGGCGCTCATCTGGAGCGTCTGTCGCACCTGGCGCTTTGAGGTCATCGCCGAAGAAGGCGTTGAGCCAGTCCTGTGTGGCGAGAAGTCTCCGGCAGAGATCTTCTGCTTTTGGCACCAGTGCGTGCTGCCCTGTACAGTCTACTTTCGCCACTCTCATGCCGTGATTCTCATTAGCCAGAGCTTCGATGGAGAATTGATTACTCGCATTCTCAAGATGTTCGGCTTCGATGCCGTGCGCGGTTCCAGTTCGCGCGGTTCGCGCGAAGGGCTGCTCGGCCTGGGGCGCGTAATCGAGACCGGCAGAACGGCCATCTTCACCGCCGACGGCCCGCGCGGCCCCATTTATCAAACCAAGATGGGGCCCATCAAACTGGCACAAATGACCGGCGCGCCCATCGGCGCATTTCACCTCGAACCCGAGCATGCATGGGTCATTGGTTCCTGGGACCACTTTCTGGTGCCCAAGCCTTTCACGCGCATCTGTGTGAGTTGGGCAAGGGCCACGCGCGTCGCGGCTGACCTGCCGTCGGAGGAGTTTGAACACAAAAGAGCGGAGCTCAACGCCGCCATCGAACGCGCACGCATCAGAGCGCTCGATTACTTCAAGAAGGCCCATAAATGAGCGGCATCTTTCTTGATTTATCCGATCATTTGAATCAGAATGGGTGCCCCACCCTCGCCGCGTCTTTGTTTTTGCGGCTAGGATGGGACTGCGTGGAATATCCGCTTCAGCTCAGATCGAGACAGGCAACCAAGCGATGACCGGCCTCCGCGTCGCCGACTTCGACTTTGATCTGCCCGCCGACTTGATCGCGCAGCAACCGCCCACCGAGCGCGGCCAGAGCCGCATGTTAGTGATGGATCGAGCCACCGGAGCCTTGCGTGATTCGAGCTTTGCAGAGTTTCCCTCGCTGCTCCGTCCCGGCGACCTGCTGGTTTTGAATGACACCCGCGTGATCCCAGCGCGGCTCTACGCCCGCCGCACACTGCGCCGCGAACGCGAAAAGCCGACCGGGCGAATCGAAGTAATGCTGACCGAGCCAGTTGCCCCGCAAATGTCGGGTGCACCATCCTTTCCGTTTCTTTCTGCGGAAAGGGTGGGGCACAACGAAACTCAGCCGTTCTCGGGAGAAGACCTCTGGCGTGCCCTCGTCAGGCCTGGCAGAAAAATCGCGATCGGCGAGGTTCTCGTCTTCCCATCGCCCTCCGGCGCAATCGAACTAGAGGCCGAGGTCATCGAGCGTGGCCAGTTCGGCGAGCGCCTTCTGCGCTTCAAACCAGTCGACGATTTCTTCGCGGTTCTAGACCGCATCGGCCACATGCCTTTGCCGCCCTACATTCGCCGCGACGATGCGCTGGACGATCGCGAGCGCTACCAGACTGTCTTCTCACGCGAGCGTGGCTCCGTGGCCGCGCCGACGGCAGGCTTGCACTTCACGCCTCAGGTACTCGATTCACTGGCCGAGCGCGGCGTAGAAATCGCGCGCCTCACGCTTCATGTGGGCCTCGGCACCTTTGCCCCGCTGCGTGTCGAAAACCTGAATGAGGTCCGCCTGCACCGCGAGCGCTACACCATCTCCGCAGTCACCGCCGAGGCCATCAATCGCGCAGTCACGGAAGGCCGCCGCATCGTTGCTGTCGGCACCACGGTGGTCCGCACGCTGGAGCACTGCGCGCTTCAGGCCGCCGGTAGCCCTCTCCAACCCCACTCCGGCGAAACGGAGATTTTCATCTCCCCCGGCTTCCAATTCCGCCTCGTCGGCGCATTGCTCACCAACTTCCACCTGCCCCAATCGAGCCTGTTGATGCTAGTCAGCGCCTTCGCCGGGCGCGAACCGGTGCTGGCCGCCTATCGCCATGCCGTTCAGCACAAGTACCACTTCTTCAGCTACGGCGATTGCATGTTTCTTTCCTGAAAAAACTGTGCGAATCTGGCCGATCTCAGTCCGTAACAGAGTGAGGACGAGATTTCTTCGTGGTCTTCGTGGAAATAATCCACAGATTATCCACAGATTTGAACTCTGTCAGCGCAACGGCAAAAGCCCCGCATCGCGGGGCCTTTGCAAGCGTCAAATCTATCGGTCTTCAGCCGTTTTTAGTGCGTCGCGGGAGGCCTGGTAGCGGCTGGCTTGGGTGCGGTGGACGTCCCAGCCGGCGGCGGAGGCGGTGCGGGTACACCCGACTTCACGTTGTAGGCATCGATAACCTGCTTGGTGATGTTCGAGGACTCGCTGGCGTACAGCACCGGATTCTGCTGCTGGGCAACGTCCAGGACCAACGTGAATCCCTGCTGCTGAGCGTAGCTGGCCAGAACGTCATAGACCTTGGATGCCAGGCCGTTGTACATCTCCTGCATCTCCGAGTTCATGTCGTTCTGAGCATCTTCCAGGTCGCGCTTCGCCTGCTTCGTCTTGTCGTCAATGACCTTGGCACGGCTGGCCTTCTCGGCGTCGCTCAGCTTGTCGCCCTGTGCCTGCAACTGCTTGGTCAGGGTATCGATCTCTTCTCCCAGAGTCTTGAGCTGGGCTTCCTTAGGGGCGTACTTCTTCTGCAGGTCGGCGAAGTTGCGCTGGCCCTCGTTGGTTTGGGCCACGGCCACCTGGAAGGCAATGACGGCAATCTTGGCAGGGCCGGCAGGCGTCGCGGAGGCGGCGGGAACAGGCAAAGTTTGGGCGGCTGCGCTCAGGACAAGGCCCGAGGCCAGCGTAGCGATAAGTGCAAGAGAGCGCTTCATGCGAGTGTAATGCTCCTTCGGAATTCCTGTGGATCTCTCCGCGCCTGGACGCGAAAACAAGCTTGTGCCTTCTGAGAAACCTCACGGCCTTTGAAGGTATTCCGCACAAAAATAAAGCAGAGACCAAAAAAGACGCGAACGGAAACGTCAGCAGGAACTAGATGGATTATAGGAGGGCGGGGTGGGAGCGTCAAACCACAAGACGATGAATATGCGCCGGGGCCGCAGCTTTCAATTTCTCCGAACTACCCCTGAAATCCAAAGGCCCCGCTGAGCGAGGCCTTTGGTCCAACGGTAATTTGACTCGATAGCCAGCCTCAGTGCGCCACTGGAGGCTTGGGTGCCGCTGTTGACCCTGTTGGCGGAGGAGGCGGAGCGGGTACGCCCGACTTCACGTTATAGGCGTCGATCACCGCCTTCGTAATGTTGGCGGACTCGCTGGCGTAAAGCACCACCGGGGCGGACTGCTGACGCTGGCTGGCGTCCAGCACCAGCGTGTATCCCTCCTGCTGGGCATAGGTGACCATCACGTCGGCAACCTTCGTCGCCACCGCGCTGAAGGTGTCCTGCATCTCCTGCTGATAGTCGTTTTTCGCGTCATCCATAGCGCGCTTCGCCTGTTTCTGCTTCTCGTCGATGACCCGAGCGCGACTCGAGCGTTCGGCATCACTCAACTTGTCGCCCTGCGCCTGAAGCTCCTTTTGCAGCTTCTCAATTTCGTCGTTGGCTTCTTTCAGATGCTGGCGCTTCGGATCAAACTTCTTCTGCATGTCTGCAAGGTTGCGTTGGAACTCATTGGTTTGGCCAACCGCCGCCTGGAAGGCGATGACGGCAATCTTGGCCGGTCCCGCCGGGGCGGGGACGGACGGCGTTTGGGCAACGGCGCTCAGGGCAAAGCCCGAGGCCAGCGTAAGACAAAGTGCAAGCCGGCTTCTCATTCGGTTCGAAACTCCTTAGGGATTCCTATGGGATCTGTCTGCAATTTACCGCCAGACTGTGCCCGTGGTTAGAAGGTGGTGGAGATCGTGAACCGGAAGGTCTTGCGCGGCTCGCGGAACTGGTTCCGCGACCCGTAGCCTGCCATCACCTCGTTGAAAGTGTAGTCGCCCGCGCCACCCGTTGGGAACATGCTGCGAGTGATCAGTTCTGCTGTGCAACTGCTCTTGTTGTTTCCCAATCCAAGGTCGCAGTTGGGCGTCTCATTCAACCGCAGGGGGTTGTATGCGTAGTAGAAGCGGAAGGGCGCGTTGATGACCGGCATGATAACTGAAAGTTCGGCGCCGGTTGACATGCGTGGAACGAAGTTGGTGCCGGAAATCGGATGAATGTTCGGCTGAAATCCAACATCCGAGCCCTTCGAGCCCACCGCAAATTCGCAAGCTCCCGTGGCGTCAAATCCCGTGCAGCCAAAGGGTTTGGAGATCAGCGCATCAAACGCCTGCGGACTCTGCTTCAGCTGGCCTTTGTTGAAGGCCGAGTCGATGCCGAAGTCGTTGAAGAACGAGAAGGTCACCGGGCCGGCAATCGGAATCCGATACTCAACATTGGTGATCAGGTTAGTATCGCCGCCGATCGATACGATGCCATAAAGAGGCAGCGGAATCTGTTCGCACTGGTTGGTTTGCACCTGGCTCGGAATCTGCGGAACGCAGCTTCCATCCGGGTTTGTGTACTGCACGTTGGTGCGAGTGGGAACGTAGCCATATGGCGTTGCGGCGCGAGTATCGAAGCCGCGCAACTCGCCCTCGCCGCCCGAGTAAAAGCGGTTGTTGGGCGGCGCCACGGCGCCTCCATATCCTTGAATATAGCCAAGCTGCGCGCGTATGCCCAGCACATTGCGCCCGGTCGGCGACGGCAGCAGGTAGTGCATCGACTTGAATTCCTTGTAGGCCACCATCGGCGCAATATAGCGCACATTGCCCCAGATGCCAGAGGTCTGCAGAACCGCCGAGTATTCCTTGCCGCTCCGTGGACGCATCGGGTTGTTGATGGTGTTGTACGTGTAGCTCAAGGAGACAAGGCTGTTGATAATGCCCGCCAGCGGATTTGAGTTCTGAATGCCCGACCGGAAGCTGATCGTCTGGAAGTAAGTCTGCGAGGCAGTCGAGAACGCGGTAATTGTCGACTTGCTCAGCGAATATGTAAATCCCAAACGCTGGAAGGCGTGCCGCTTGAGCGGATAGCTGACCGAGAAGGTCAATCCGTCCGAGGCCTGGTTGTAGTTCTGCGTCAGCGACGACTGCGATGCGGTCAGGTTCACTGACTGGCCCGTGGTGGCCTGATAGTTCTTCGCTGCATTGAAGTCTTGCTTGCTGTTGTAGATCTGGAACCCAACATTGAGCGGGCGATTACGGACGTAAGGCTGCGAGAAGCCAAACGTGAACTGACGGCTGATGCTGCCCAGGTTGCCTTGCAAGCTCAGCGTTTCACCCAAGCCGAGAAAGTTGTTGGTCTGGTAGTTCACGCCCAGAAATGCGCCCGACTGGCCGCTCAGGCCGCCATTCAAGCCAATTGAGTTCTTGCCCTTCTCCTTGACCTTCAGCAGTAGCTCTACCGTGCCCGCCTCGGCGTCCTGGTGAGCTTCTGAATCCTGATCCACCTTGAGGGGTTCAAAGTATTCGAGCTGGTTCAAGCGCAACAGGCTGTAATCCCACAATTGCGAATTGTAGACTTGGCCTTCCTCCAGCATCAGTTCCCGGCGAATCACCTTGTCGCGAGTAATGTTGTTGCCTTGAAACTCGATGCGCGAGACATAAAAGGGTTTGCCCTCGTCAATGTCGATGGTGAGCGAAACGGTCTTTTTCTGTTCGTCGAAGACAGGCTTGGGGATCGCGCCGAAGTTGATATAGCCCAACTGGCCATAGGCCTTCTTGAGGTTTTCCAGCCCCTTGCCGATCACCGTTGCGTTGAACCAGTCACCGTCCCGAACACCGAAGGTGCTGCGCAACGCCTTCACATTGTTCACCGCCTTGTTGCCGGTAAAGGTGATCGTGCCCAGCCGATAGCGGTCTCCCTCTTCAATCGGCATCAGGATGTCGATGCGCTTGCCCTTGTTGGGCCGGAAGGTAAACCAGTTCAGCCCGCCCTCATCGCGTATCTGCGTCTTGGGCTCTTCAATTGCGGTGTTGTAATAGCCTTTATCGCGGTAGGCTTGGCGCACCCGCTCCGTATCCTCTTCCAACTTCGAGGCGTCGAAAGTCTGCGCAAACAAATTCTCAAAGACAATCGAATACGGAATGCCGATGGGCTTCAGGTTCTTCATCGAGCGGCGCAACGTGAGTGAGTTGATGTGCGGGTTGCCGGTGAATTTAATCTGGCCCACCTTCACCGTGGGGCCTTCCTTGATGTTGAAGTTCACCTGCACCGACGCCGGAGGAATCGTCTTGATATCCGGCTTGATGGTCGCGAACTGGTGCCCATGCTCTGAAAGAATATCCTTGAGCACGGTCACGGCCCGCATGATCTTGCTGGGATCGTATTGACTCTCAACCGACAGGCCGACCTTTTCCTTCTTGAAGCGATCCAGCACGTCCGACTGCGAAACCGCGTTCAGACCCTTGTAGTTGATCTCGCGGATCGTCGGCCTCTCCCTGACAAAAATATTCAGGATGATGCCCTTTTCCGAGTCCTCACGCTCAATCCGCAGGTCGTCAAAGTACGAGGTGTTCCACAGCGAGTTGAAGTCGCGCTCGATCGAAATTGGGTCATAGGTATCGCCGGGATGCGTAAAGAGCCGAGCCAGCACGGTCTCCTTCGGGATACGCCGGTTGCCGATGACTCGAATCGAATCGATGATCTGCGACTGCTGGGCCAAGGCTGTGCCGGCGCTCAGCGTCAGCGCGACCAACACCATCATCCGCGCCAGAAGGCTCGTGGTATGCGCAATCCGGCAGATGCAATTGCGCCTTCTCTTCACCGGGCTGGAGCCATGCGGCGAGCATAAATACTGGTGCGGTCCAAAGTTCGGCTTCACGGGATGAATATCGGCACCCTCACAGCTAAAATCTGTTTCTACATGTAGGAAAGACTGATTTTACCATCCCAGCGACAGAAACCCGCCGCAGAGAACTCTGGTCGTTCGGACCAATGCCACCCCGCCCCAATTGCCGGAATGGTGCTCGGTGCGAAACCGTCTCTTTCCCTTATTTCCCTGCCGCGCGTGCCGCCTTCGGACTCGGGTCGGACCCATCTGCTATTCCTGCGACCAAGGCTGTCGCTTCCACCCCAGCAAACAAAAACCGCTTCCTGGGGACCCCGGTTCCACCACCCCAGCAAGCAAAGACCCGCTCGCTGGGGACCCCGGTTGCAGGGTTTGCAAATTGGGACCCAACCCACAGTCTATCGGACTCAGGCGGGTTGGGTCGCCTTTCTGTCTCTCTCAGCAGCGCAGGAGCAATTTTTAGACGCAGACGCAGCGCATAGGACATCCTATCTCTGCGGAGGTTTTTAACGATGAACAAGGCGCTAGAAACGGTTTATGAGTTTTCAGCGCCCTTGCTGGACGGGCATCCGGTAGGCCTCGACGAGTTCAATGGTCAAGTTCTGCTCATCGTCAATACCGCTAGCAAATGCGGCTTTACCCCTCAGTATGCGGGCTTGGAGCAACTCTATCGCGCCTATCGGGAGCGCGGATTCACCGTGCTGGGCTTCCCTTCCAACCAGTTTGGCGCCCAGGAACCCGGCTCCGAGGCAGAGATCGGTGCATTCTGCCAAAAGAATTTTGGCGTCACCTTCCCCCTCTTCGCCAAAATCGACGTCAATGGTCCCCACGCCCATCCCCTCTTCCAGTTTCTCAAACAGGCCAAGCCCGGAATTTTTGGCATTGGCCGCATCAAGTGGAATTTCACCAAATTTCTGATCGACCGCCAAGGCAGCGTCGTTGGCCGCTACTCCCCCGCGACCGAGCCCAAGGCTCTGGCCGTCGCCGTCGAAGGACTGCTCGACAGCAAATGAAGTCATTCCTCAATCTGCACCTTTCCTGATTCATTGGTCACTTTGGAAATATCTTCGTAAATCTTCCTCTTTTCCCTCTTGGTGTTTGTCCCCTGCGGTATCCTTCTCCATATCCGAGTCGCAATTCGGCCTTTGCTGCAATCTGCCGTAATTCGACAAGACCTCGCCGAAGGCAACTCGTGAATGGAGGCAGCGGTGCGCCAAAGACTTCCCATGATCCTGATTCGCGCGATGGTGGGCCTGGTGTTCCTGCTTGAAGGCATCCTCAAGTTTGTCCGCCCCGAAACCTTGGGAGCAGGGCGCTTCGCCGCCATCGGCCTGCCCTTCCCGCATCAGTTGGCGCCGCTGGTGGGTGGCATCGAGATCGGCGGCGGCATCATGATCCTCCTGAACTTTTACGCTGGCGATGCCGCGCTCGCGCTACTGGTGATCATTGGCACCGCGCTCGTCACCACCAAGTTTCCCATCTTGCTGGGCAGGCCCGTCGGCCCATTCACTCTCGAAAAGCTCCAGGCCTACGGCTGGCTCAGCTTCTTCCACCAGGCGCGCACGGACTTTTGTATGCTTTTCGGCCTGCTCGCCATCCTCATCGACTCCGGCTTGCAAATAGGTCGCAGACGGCGCTGGTATCAAACCGGATAAGCAGCCATTACTCGTCGCCAACAACGGTTCGCGCCAGCTTGTGAAAAGACTCCTCCACATCCGTAATCGTCATCGGATGCCAATCTGACCCACAGCCTGTGTCTGCTCCATCAGTCTCTCTGTCAGGCAAGCTGGTACCGGCTCACTTATCGAAGGTCAGAAGTTTTAAACCTGCGTCTCGCGCCATGACGAATGTGTAGCACTTCAACCCTCCTCTCGCCATCCAGCACGCGGTAGATCACGCGATAAATATGCGGCTTATGGCCGTAGAGCAGATGTCGGAGATTGGCCTTCTCTGGCGTTACCGGGCAGCGATTGGGCAACTGTTCCAGAGTGAGAATAGCCCCTTTGAGTCCGCTGTGCCACCTTAGCGCCGTTTCGGAATCCTCGGCGCGAATCGCCACGAACAGATACTCTAAGTCGCGCTCGGCGCGTGGCGTAATTTCAATAAGATATGCCATGTTTGGCTTCAAACTCAGCGAAGAATTCCCTGACTGGTCGGAGCTTCCCTTTTCTTGCGTCCTCCAGACCCTGACGAATGCCTTCCTCGGCATCGGCTCGCGCGGCAATATCGAGAAGGCGTTGATATGCTTCGGCGTCCTGTACGACGGCCGCTGCCTTCCCGTTCACGGTGAGCACCATGGGGCGCTTGCTCTTCTTGAGTTGCTTCATGAAGTCGCCAGATGAACGGCGGAAGGTCGTCAAGGATTGAATATCCTTCGCGATATTGAGCATATGCGTCTCCACTTAGAGCACCTTATTAGGTGTCCTAAAAACACAATATCATGATTTCTCTTTGCTCCCAAAAAACTCCTCCACATCCGTAATCGAAGCCGTCATCCGATAAGGCGGCAAACTAGCCAGAAATGTCTGCCCGTATCTTTGCTTCCGAATGCGAGGATCGAGCAGCACTAACACGCCGCGATCTTCGAGCGAGCGAATCAGCCGCCCAAACCCCTGCTTCAACGTCAACACGGCCGAAGGAACCTGGTAGTCGAAGAACGGTTTTCCGCCAGCCTCTTCAATGGCTTTCATCCGCGCCGCGACCACGGGATCACTGGGCACGGCAAAGGGCAGCCGATCGATAATGACGCAACTGAGCGCTTCACCTTGCACGTCCACTCCCTGCCAGAAACTCGAAGTACCAAAGAGTACTGCATTCGGCGTCTCGCGAAACTGTTCCAAAAGTGCTTTGCGTGGAGCCGTGCCGTGCAGCAGAATAGGAAAGTCAAGTACCGGCATAAGTCGCTCGTATAAGTCGCGCATCTGCGCATAACTCGTAAAGAGACAGAATGCGCGGCCTTTGGTAATTTCCAATACGCGCTGAATGCAACGCGCCGCCGCCTCAGGAAACTCCGGGTCGCGCGGATCAGGCATCCCCGGAGGGAGATAAAGAAGTGCTTGCTCGCCATAGCGAAAATGAGATGGCACTACTAACTCGCGCGCCTCGCTCAGGCCGAGCCGTTTGCGGATATGCTCAAAGCCGCCCTGCACCGTGAGCGTGGCCGAAGTTAGAACCACTGTAGGTATCTGATCGAACACTAACTCGAACAGCAGCTCCGAAACATCGATTGGCGTGGCTTGCAGGAATGTCGTACGCGACTGCGCGCGAAATGTGCTCGGCCGTCCCGAAGACCTATCGGTAACTCCAGAAATGCGCCGCTCCATCCAATAGACCATGTTACTGGCGCTCGATTCGAGCAGAAACTCCAACTCCGACCGCAGGCGTGCGACGCGCTTCTTCAATCCCGGCGCTTCATCCACAGCCTTCATCCCGTCCATTTCCGATTCCATCCGCTGGAGCGTCGCACGCACGGCCATGTATAAGTCGCCTTGCGTCTCCAGAAACTCCTCGCGCCCGGTAAATGGCTGACGGCCGTCACCACTCATAGGCAAACCGGCAAAGAACATTCGCGCCCGCTCGCGCAGTTGCTGAGTGATCGCGGGCATGCTCTCCGCGCCCTCCTTTCCGCGCAACAAGGCGTCCGTATCGCGCGCCAGCTCTTCAAAGCGGATGTTACTAACCGAAAGTCCGAAATAACTCGAAGCTACATCTTCTAACTCGTGCGCTTCGTCGAAGACCACCGCCGCGGCCTCTGGCAGTATGCCGGCATCAGGCGCGCCGCCAGCCTCCCGTTTCACTGCCTGGTCCGCAAAAAACAAATGGTGATTGACAATGATGATGTCGGACTCAAGCGCCGCCCGTCGCATCTCGGTGATGAAGCAGCGGTGATAATCCGGGCAAGTCGACCCCAGGCAAGCCTCGGTCCGCGCATCCAGCTTCTGCCACAGCGCGCTAAACTCTGGCATCCCAGAAAGCTCCGAGCGGTCGCCCGTTTCGGTCGTCTGTTCCCACTCAGATATTTGGCGGTATTGGTCAATTTCTTCCAAACCCGAAAGAATCGGCTGGCTGCGCAGCGCCGTCAGTTTGTGACGGCATAAATAGTTAGCGCGGCCCTTCATGTAACAGACCCGCAGTTCGCCCACCAATGTTTCCAGAAATGGAACGTCGCGAAAGTAAAGCTGATCCTGCAATGCCTTGGTGCCAGTAGAAATAATGACGCGTTGACCGGTGCGCAGGGCGGGCAACAAATAGGCCAGCGTCTTGCCGGTGCCGGTGCCAGCCTCAACAATCAGGTGACGACGTTCCGCAAGCGCCCGCTCCACCGCTTTCGCCATCTCCAATTGGCCGGGACGATATTCATAGGGCAGCGACGAGCGCGCCAAAATGCCGCCCGGCGCGAAGAACTCGTGCAGCGTGGGAAGAGCGCGGGTTGGGTGATCGAGGTCGGGCATCAGAAGCGGTCGCTATCCCCATCATAGTGATGCGGCGCGCTCCGCATGATTGTTCCCTGCTAGCCTGACTTGAAAGGCGGCCGCTCCTCAGCCAAAGTCGGGATCCTTGCCGGCAACGCTTGCGTGATATTCGTCCTCGCTCTGCACTTGGCTGTGACGCGAATCAAGCCATTGACCGATCATCAGCGTTTCTTCGGGACTTGCCGCGCCTTCAATCTCCGCTGCGCCCTTCAGCAGTTTCTTGCGAACATCGGCGGCTCGCTGCGTGGCGGCAGCGCGCTCCCCCTGCGCCGCAGAGTATAGGTTGGCCGAATTGACGGCCATCGAGTTTCCGTGGATGTGCATCGTGCCCTCCTGTGGCACCAGAAGGCAATTACTGTTCCTGAATCATTGCGGATAAATTAGGAAAATATCATTCAATTGCCACACCATTTCTCTTTTTCCCGATCACTCCCGCCGCCGCAAACATGCAGACAATCGGCATGACAGGCAGCCGGAGACGCGCATCGGCGCCTACTCCGCCTCCCACACCCGTAACAACCACAAAGTAGAGCGCCACTCCCAGCAGCAGCCATCGGCACGAGTTCAGCTTCCCCCCGTAAAAAACATTTCTGGCCGCCAAAAAATAAAGAGTCAGGAGTATGACTTGAAAAAAAGCTTTCTCAGCCGCTACCCAAAAATGTGTCTTCAGAAGTAGTATTTCCCGGCTCACCGGACTTGCGTCGATCAAGCCGGAAGAAACCAAGGAACTTTGCGGGATCAGAAGATGATCGAAAAATCCTGCGCCGGGGTTAAAGACCATCTTCACTGCGGAGATCACACCCGCGCGCAAGTAGACCATGATATGAGCCCGAATCACGCGCACAGCCTCCGTATGCATGTAGGCAAGTCGCGGACCCTGGCTCCATCCAGCCTGCTCGGGATGCCGCGAAATATAAAACGCAGAAAGATAGGACTGCCCGCTCTGATCGACAAACGGAACGTAACCAAGTTCCGTGGATGTGTCGTGGAAACTGCGGTGTTCCACGTTGGCGATTACTTCTGCAGCAGTGAAGAAATAAAGATTCACTTCCGTGATACTAGCGAATCCGCTGTAGCCGGTCTCAACCCAATTGCGCACCTGCCAGGCGGCCAGCCACGGCAGTACACCAATCAACAGAACAGCAGGTGCCTTCCAGCGAAGCCCCTTCTTGCGCACTAACACCAGAAACAATCCAAGTGCCCATGCCACCGGAAGGTAATAACTCACCGGACGTACAAAGGTTGCCGCGGCAAGCCAAAGTCCAGCCACCACCAGCACTCGCAAACGGCGCCGGTGCAAAAACTCAGCCAGCCGCTCCAAACTAAGTAGAAAAAGTGCCACATACAAAGTGTCTGAAAGTAGATATATTGAGTTCAAAACCGACAATGGCTCAAATGCAAAAATCCATGCTGCGACCAATGCGATGCGGTCATCCATGAAGGCAGTTCGCGCCAGCTTCCAAACAAGAAGCACCGAGAGAACCGAAACGATCGCGCCTGCCACTGCCGTCCCAGCCATCCCCCACTGACTCGTTATTGCAAAAAAAAGTGGATAACCCGGCGTGCGAACTAGATCAGGCACGCCGTCCGCAAAAAAACAGCCATGAAGCAGTAGGTTGCGCCCCGGAATTAGATAACTGCTCGTGTCGGCTGAAATGATGCCGTTGGTTCCGGTCCGAGTTAGCGGTACTGCCAGCAGCGCCAGACGAATCAGTGTCGCTGCGGCCATGGGTCCCCCGAGCCGCGGTGTCCACCACTCGGTTTTGAAATTAGAGTTAACGGCCGAGACACTTAAAACGATACTCATGATGGCAATAATACTAGATGGTCTTTTTAATTCAGCGCGATTGCAATTCTATCTTTCATTGTGAAGTTGTCTTTGGGCGCCAGACTCCCGCAGCCGCAAAAATGCAAACCACGGGCATGATCGGCAACCGGAAACGCGCGTCAGCACCATAACTGCCAGCCACCGCGAAGACCGCAATGAAGTAAAGCGTGGTTCCCAGCATCAACCAGAGAACCGGATCGCGCGCTCCACAGCGCAAGACTCCCCGCGCCGCAAGAAAGTAAAGCCCCAGCAGCACGATTCCAAAAGCAGCTTTCTCCGCAACAATCCAAGGATACGTTTTGGCAAGAAATAGCCCCCAGCGCAATGCCCCCTCATTCACCATGCGAGAGGTAAGTCGAGCGTTCTCCAAATTCAAAACGTGATCAAAATACCCTGCGCCAGGATCGAAAATCACTGCGAACACCGGACGCACCCAGGTGCGAAGGTAAACTCCGCGATGCGCCCGGAGAACACTCTCTGCCGCGGAGCGCATGAAGGCTATGCGCTGCGCCGAATTCCATCCAGCCTGCTCAGGATGCCGTTCAACATAAGTGGGCGAGAGATAAATTTGACCGCTGGTATCAGTAAACTTGAGAAAGCCAAGCTCTTTGCGAACTTCAAAATAGTCCCGGTGCTCCACAATGGAAGTAACTTCAGCAGCATTCTCGATGTACAGATTGACTTCCCTCATGCTTGAAAACCCGCCATAGCCGGTCTCAACCCAATTGCGGACCTGCCACGCAGCCTGCAACGACAACGCGCTGATCAGCAACACGGCAGGCGCCTTCCAGCGTAGACCGGGGACCCGCATGAATACGAGTATCAATCCGAGCGCCAGGGCAATCGGCAGGTAATAAGTGGTCGGACGAGTATAAGTGGCTGCGGCAAGGGATAGTCCGGCCCCCGCAAGCGATCGCAGCCCATTTCCACGCAAAAATGCAGCGACTCGTTCCACACTCAGCAAAAACAGCGCGAGAAATAAAGTCTCCGATAACAAGTCGATGGATAGCACAACCGACATCGGCTCGAATGCGAAAAGCCATGCTGCGACTAGCGCAATTCGGTCATCGCCGAAAACCATCCGTCCCAGTCTCCAAACAAGAACGACGGTAATCACCGAGAGAACCACGTTCGCAATTGCCGCTGCGGGCAAACCCGCAAGGCTGAAGATGCTGAGAAAAAGCGAATATCCCGGCGGACGAAACAAGTTCGGCACGCCGTCGGCAAAATAACAACCATGCAGTACCAGGTTGCGCCCTGGAATAAGATAACTGGCAGTGTCCGGTTGGACGATTCCGTTAGTCCCGGTTCTGACTAGAGAAGCAATTAAAAGCGACAGGCGAATTAGTGCCGCCGCAACAATCGGCCCAGCGAGCCCCGGCGTCCACCACTTCGATTTAATGATCGGATCTGCGGTTAAGTCACTCACTAAGGGATCATACCATACGAAACTTTTCTGAGATCATCAGAACGACGGCTGCGATATACCGCGATCATCCTTCCGGATATGCCGAGAATAATGGCGATAATGATGTTTTGTAGGTAGAAAGCAACCCTCATTGGAACAGCGAAGTCTGCGTCACTCATCCCGCCCGCGAAACAGCAAACTAGCAAGGCGAGCGTGCACCGATTCGCATGATAGGCTGCACTATCGAATGTAATACTCGAAAACGCGGGCTTGATCACAGAGCGCATTCCCCGGAACACTATCATCGCCATGATGAGCAGATAGAGAGCTAGGGCAGGCCAACCGGCGCCTGCCAGTACCTCCATGAACGCATTGTGCGTGTTCCCAATATGGCTAGTCTTGAGTGACGATCCCAGGGAAAAGTAACTCCTGAACAAAATCCGAAAGCCTGCAATATAGCCCATTCCAAGCGGATGGCCCATGCAATAGTGGATGACAAACTTCCAGATATCTGTTCGCCCGCTAGCGCTGGCAATTCCCTCGGCGCTTTCGCCTCGATTAACTATTTGCCAAATGCGTTCTATCCCTATAGTTGCAACGACAGTCCCGAAAAGCAAAGTAAAAGCCATTATCCCAGATATAAAGATATAAGCGGTGCGCCTGTTCATCTTTGCCCATCCAGCTATGACAAGTGCGAGAGATATGATCAACGCAATCTCACCACCTCTTGACTGCGTAATCAGCGTGCCTGCCAGACCAACCATGAAGAAGAGAGAGGACTTACTTCTGGATTCTAAGGAGTATAGGAAGGTGTATGCCGAGATAATGGCAATAAGCGGGCAAATTAGTGCCACAGGAGCCACACCGCCCCCATAAAGCCGGACTCCTACCCCAGGCTCAATTACAACAACACTACTAGGTTTAAAGGCAAGGGTAATGAGAACCAAACCAAGTTGCAAGAATGCCATTGACCGAAGCTGAAATAGACATTGCATCCAGTCAGGTGGATCTTTATAAACATCGGCAATAAATTGGGCGACACATACTAAAATGAGAATATCAACAATTGCGTAAAATGCCGAGACAAATTGGCTGGGAGAGTACGCCGCAGATGCCAAGAATAAAAAATTGAGAACGAGCGTCAAATTCAGAATAAGCCGAATTTGCTTTGGCATAAAAATCGACTCTGCGTAAGCCAGACGCAAAAGCGCGTGGGCCACAACGGCTAAAAGCATGCCGACCTGCAGGAAACTCCAGGCATCCAAGTTACCCTTTGTGGCATCAACCCCCGCAGACCTGAAGAGTGGCGGCCCGAATCCAAGAATGAAAATAGGATACCGCATGAAGAACTTTAGAAACGTGAGCCTTCTAGGTGGCTGCGCTCCTGGCAAATCCCGCTCTTCGTGGTCGTTCCATTGAGTAGTTTGCTTCATGCATCTGACCTATCTTCTTCCCCTGATTTCATCTTTCTAGCGCCCTGACGCAGTGCGCCGGTTCCACTACGAACGAGCGCGACCGCAGGCAGCCCCAAACGAATTACGGTGGCTGCATTGACCGGTCCTCTGAACTGTGATGTCAACTTCCCAGGTTTGAAAATCGGATAGGAAGTCGAATCACTCGCATGGACGTTTAATAAGAGATCGTACCATACAACGGTTTCCGGCAATCATCAGAGCGCGATCGATTATTGCCTTTTCGATTTTCTGCAAAGTTATACTTTTCAGGAATTCGGCTGTTTTTCCGTGCAAACTGGCTCTCATGTTTTCAATAACAATATTTCGCGAGTAAGTTGGAAGTTAGAGCAACATCCAGAGTGTCTATGTCTGCTGAGTTGACAGTTGACTTTCCCAGATCGACTAAGCATGCTTTGGCCACGTCGTATGGCGTAATATAGAGGTTGGGCAACTAAAGCCAAATCTGCAGGTGTTGCAGATCGATATCTCTCAAGTATTTTGAGCTGGACTTTTGCTGCATCATCGCGATCCATTCGACCGGCTACTGACCTCGTAGGCGCTGCATGTGAAGATATCGAATGTGAGCAGCGAACACCTTTTCGACCTCTATGGGATGCAGCGAATCTGAGATTGAACTATTGAGTTTTCGCCAGCTAGAACAGCGATTGGAGATAAGTTTTGTCAAAGTATCATAAGTCGGTGGTTCCTACCAGGTCGCGCGCAGGCTTGCTTCCGCTGATTGCCATTGTAGGTCGTCCCAACGTGGGTAAGTCCACACTTTTCAATCGGCTCACCAAGAGTCGCCGCTCCATCGTCGGGGACGAGCCGGGCATCACCCGCGACCGCATCTATGGCGAGTATGAGTGGATGGACCGTCAGTTTCGTCTGGTCGACACCGGAGGCATGGTGCCCGACGACGCGGATCTGATTCCATCTGAGATCTTCGCGCAAGCTATGGTGGCCCTTGATGAGGCCGACGCGATGGTACTGGTTGTGGATGCGCGTACTGAGTTGGCAAGCCCAGACTACGACCTGGTGCGGATGCTGATTCGCGGTGGCAAGCCTTTGTTTCTCGCAGTCAACAAGGTCGAGGGCGAAGCCATGTCGTTGGCGGCGGAAAACTTTCGTCAGTTAGGCATTCGCAACCTCTTTCCCATCAGCTCCGAGCATGGCCTGGGCATCGGCGATTTGCTCGAAGCCATTGCGGATGCGCTTCCCGCGCCCCCAGAGGCTGTGCCGACAGAGGAAGAGACACGCGCTATTGAAGCGGCTGAAGTTGCCTTACAGACAGAGGCAGATGAAGCTATAGAAAGCGAAGAAGTCGCCGCGGAGTTCGCAGACGGCGATGAGCCTCATCAGCTTCACCGCACCCACGGCGAGTTTGAGCAGCACGAGACTTCAGTTGCGATTATCGGGCGGCCCAATGTCGGCAAGTCGACCTTGCTCAATGCTCTGACTGGAACCAGCCGCGCCATTGTTTCGCCCATCGCCGGAACCACGCGTGATGCGGTCGACGAGGTTGTCGAGTTTGAGGGCAGCCAGTTGCGGTTTGTCGATACGGCCGGCATTCGGCGCAAGGGCAAAACGCACCTCATGGCTGAGAAGATGAGCGTGGTCATGGCCCGCCGTCACCTGGAGGCTGCTGACGTTGCTCTGCTGGTGCTCGACGCGACCGACGGAGTCACCGCAGCCGACGCCACCATCGGCGGCTATGCCCACGAGAGCGGGCGCAGCGTCATCATCGTAGTGAATAAGTGGGACGCAATCACCACCAGCCGCACCGATGGCAAGCCGCCGGCCGATCGCGAGATATTCGAGCAACAGTTACGCACGGTCCTGAAGTATCTGAGTTATGCGCCGGTCATCTTTCTCTCCGCATTAGAAGGCGGAGGACCCGATGGCAAAAAAATGCTTCGTGTACTCCACGAGGTCGTCGCCGTCGCCGCCGAACGGCGCAAGCGTGTCTCCACCGGGCAGATGAATCGCTTTCTCGAGAAGATCGATTTTCAGCGCGCCCCGGTGCCAATGGCCAAGCGCATCCGCATCTTCTACATGACGCAAGCCGCCGTCGCGCCGCCAACCTTTGTGCTCTTCACCGACCGCGACATCAAGCTGCATTTCAGCTTCGAGCGCTTTTTAGAAAATCAAATCCGCGAAGCCTTCGGCTTCAAAGGCACGCCCATCTGGTTTAAAGTGCGCGCCCGCAATGCGGAGAAGAGGGAAGCGTAAGGGCAGGCAGGTGCGGCTAGGCGGCTGGCAGCGGCCTAGCCGCCAAAACGTTCGCTCGTCCATGAACGGCGCAATCGCAGTTTTCTCCCGCAATGGGTTTGGATTCCTAACGAGATACCCTTTTGAGGCTTTTTGCGCAGATTATTCACAATAATCCACGTGAAACGGATAATATAGGTACTTGTAGTGGGGGCGATATCTATGTTGCTGCGATTCGGTCTAACCAATTTCATGTCGGTCCGCGAGACCCAAGAGCTCTCGTTGGTTGCGAGTACCCTTTCCGACGATGCGGGAGCCGTGATTCAAGTTGATGGCCTGCCAATCCAACTTTTGAGGGCTGCTGCCATTTATGGGCCGAATGCTTCCGGCAAGAGCGCAGTGATTTTGGGCCTTAAGTTCATCAAAAATGCGGTACAGAATTCCCATAGCAAGTGGCAGCCGGGTGCGAAGATTCCCCGCCATCCGTTTGCGCTCGACAGCTCCAAAGAAAAGCCGTCCGAGTTTTCTATTGATTTTCTGGTGCAGGGCGTCCGCTACGAATATGGTTTTTCCATGGACGACACCCAGATTTTGCATGAATATGTCTTCGCCTATCCAGCCAATAGGATGCAACGCTGGTTTGAAAGACGGCGTGAATGGGATCAAATCTATTTCGGCAAGAACCTGCCCGGGGAGAATCGCGTTATTGAAAGCCTCACTCGCCCGGATAGTCTCTTTTTGTCTGCGGCTGCCCAAAACAATCATGAGAAGCTAAAACCCCTGTACAACTGGTTCACAAGCAAACTGGAGTTCAGGTCCGGGCTTAGTGACCGCTCGCATGATCGAACAATTGATCTTTGCCTGAAGAACGAGGAGACAAAGAAACTTGTATTGCGCCTTCTTGGCGCTGCAGATCTGGGCATCGTCGGTATGGATTTAAGAGAGGAAGAGCAGGAGCTTCCTCCTGAAGCAAATGCATTCACCCAAAAACTCGAAGCGTTGATCAAGGAAATCGAGCCAAAATTCTCAATGAATCGCACACGTAAACATCGGGCTATATCTCTTCACCACAGTTGCGATGGTGATCGGGCGGTTTCTATTCCATTGCACGATGAATCCACTGGAACGCTTGCATATCTTGCTATACTTGGGCCAATTGTTGAAGTTCTTGCGACCGGCGGTGTACTCTGCGTAGACGAATTGGATGCCAGCTTACACCCACTTCTTCTCGAAGAGATAGTCAAAATATTCAACCAAGACGATCGCAACCCGATGGCTGCGCAGCTAATCTTCAACACACACACGACAGACCTCCTGGGTAGATCAGTTTTGCGGCGCGATGAGATTTGGTTTACGGAGAAGGACAACACAGGAGCGACACGGCTGTATCCCCTGAGTGACTTCAAACCGCGCAAGGATGAGAATCTTCAGCGCGGATATATACAGGGACGCTATGGAGCAACGCCCGTCGCTAATCTAAAGGTGTCCAGAGAGGACCTGTAATGTCAAAGCACGGGCGCCCATTGCGCCGTCGAAAAGCACAACTGGAGCCGCGACCGCGCCTGCTCATCATTTGTGAGGGGAAGGTTACCGAACCAAGCTATTTGCGAGGATTAATCCAAGAAGAACAAATTCGCTTGATTGAGGTGATTATCGACGACGAAGGTGGAACGCCAAAAACGCTAGTAGAGAGGGCGGTTTCCAGAATGAAGGCCGCAAATAGGCAGGCTAAGGGGGCAAGGGACCAGAATCTCAAATATGACGAAATTTGGTGCGTTTTTGATATTGATGAACACCCAAAGCTCATGGACGCGAGGCAGCAAGCCAAAGCGCACCACATATCGCTTGCCGTTTCAAACCCCTGTTTTGAACTCTGGCTGCTACTGCATTTCACTTATCATAGTTCGTGGATCAACCGCCATGATGCTCAGAGCGCCTGTCGCGCGCATCTGAAAGACTTTGAGAAGTGCATCAAGTTTAGAGAAGTTCGTGAACGCTTAGAGGTAGCCATTGTGCGGGCTGAACAGCTGGACAAGTGGCAAGATGAACGAGGTTGTTCGGGAGAAAACCCATCAACAACCGTGCACAAGTTGGTACAACGCATGAGGCACATGAGCAAATCGGAAAACCTGAGACAGATTCAAGATTTGCTGACGCCAATTTAACGTTTGTCAGGTTTACGGCAATTGCGAATCGGACTGACTCGCCCCCGCCGCATCATCCAGCTTGGTCACATGCACGCTAGCCTGTATCTCCGGCACGGTCCCATCGTTCGCCTGCACCTCGATCGGCTTGCCCTGAATGAGAATGCGCTGCACGACCTTGCCGCGCGCGGGAATGCGTACGCGCTCAGTCACGGAGCGTGAGTCGGCGCCAGACGCGACATCGGGCCCTGTTCGCACAGTCACGGGAATTTCAACGGCTGCGTAGCCCGCATTGGCAAGATGCACGGCGGCCAGCCAGTTGCCCGCTGAGGCGGATGTGAGGTAGACACCTTCGATGCTCAAGTCGGGCAGACCTTTGTCCGCATCCACCCAATCAGCGAAAAACCAGCCAAGGTCAGGATGGCTTGCCGATTCTTCCAGCAGCTTTTCAAAAGCGCCGCGAACAACAGGCGTGCCAGAATCCTTGCCTGCCTCTTGTGCGGAGCGCGCGTTCGCTGAAGGGTCACCAATCGGAGTGTAAGCGCGAAGCGCAGCCGAGAGCGCCGCATCGCCGGCCAAATCGCGAAGCATCCACAAAACGTAAGCAGCCTTGGTGCGGTAGTAGACGGGCGAGATAGCCTGAGCCAGCGGTTGTCCAATGCCTTGGCCGGGGCTTTCAGGCTCGGCCAGGGCCAGGGCGGCGCGCTCCGCTTCCAGGCTGCGCAGAGCCTGATCGCGCCCATGCTGCTTTTCCACCCACAGCGTTCCCATGAATGTCGCCAATCCCTCATTCAACCAGGCAGGTGGCTGGGTCGCATCGGGCCGCAAAATCCATGCATGGGTAAGAGCGTGGACCAGAACGCCATCCAACTGGTCTGGATTCGCCTTCGGTCCGGGTTCGCGGAGAGCCGCAGCCAGCAGCGAACCGCTCTCGAAGGGCGCGTCTTCGGGGTCGGGCAGATCCAGCAAAGTGAGCTTAGATCGCGCCTCTTTGCCCAGCCAGCCTCGCAAAAACGGAGTTACCCCCGCGGCTGCCACCGTCCAGGCCTGCACCCATACTTCGTCATCAGGAAGGGTCCAGGCAGTGACGTTCGCGCCCGCATGAGACTTGCGGATCGCAACAAAAAGGCTAGGAGCTTCAAAGCCCAACGTCGAGCGGGTCAGGTCTCCGCTCGCAATAGAAGCCACCTCCTGACTCTGGTCAAGCAGGCCTGACTCAGTGATCGCCAGCGGAATAGATTGACCGTTAATGAGCGCAACGGAGGGAGCGTGTCCATGCGGAAACTCGACAATGAGGTGCATCCGGAAGCGCGCGCCGGTAAGCCGCAGTTTGTGTTCGCCCATCTCGTCGAAGAGGCGCGCGCCGTCCCCCAGCAAAACCGGCACGCTCGCCACCGGATACCACGCCACATTGCCGAAGCCGCGCAGCCCGGTGAAGGGCACGCTGATCTGATCCCAATCTGAGTGCAGAGCCACTTCGCCAGGCGCGCCGATAGCTAGCAGTCGCTGGGCCGAACCGGAAATCACGCCTGAATAAGTCACGTCCAGTTGGAGACTCTGCCCCGGCGCGAGTGGCTGAGCTAGAGGAACAACGGCCTCATGCAACTGGCCCGTGTGGTCGGCGTCGGAGTTGATTGTGGCTACCTGAAAGGCGGCGTCCTTGCCGCGGCTTTCAGGGGAATTGATCCGGATGATCTCCCACTGAAGCGACGAAGAGATTTGCAGCGGGATGCGCGCGAGCGGGATCTTGCCGTCGTTGCGCACCGTGACCACAGCGCGCACCGCGATCTGCTGGGCTGCCTCGCGGAGATGCACATCCAGATCGAAATCGGTAAACGTGACGGCCCTGCGCTCAGCATCTTCGGCAAAGGGCCGGGCGCTCGTCTGAACCGCGGGCTGCGCAGATTGTGTGGTGGTTTGCCCATTCTCGTCGGTCGAGCGGGAGAAAATCACTTTTCCGTGCTGCGGTTGCACTGCCGGAGTTGACTGTTGCGGAGCGGCCGGGGAAGTTTGCGCGGCGCAGGCGAGAGCTGCCAGGCAAACGGCGACAGAGACAATTGCGGCAGACCGAGCAAGAACAAACTTCATGAACCCAGGCCTTTCTGTTTCTTTGGTTTCGACGCGCCAATCGCGCTTTCGGTACCGCGAGCAGCCAGACGCCGCTGGCGGAAGGCCTCGTAGAGCACCACCGCTCCGGCTGTCGAAACATTCAGCGAGTTCACGCCGCCGGCCATGGGAATGCGCAGCATGTGATCGCATGTGCGGCGTACCAGGTCATGCAACCCCGCGCCCTCGCGGCCCAGCACCAGCACGCAATCGCCGGTGAGGTCAAACTGGTCGTAGTCGCACGCCCCGCGCTCGTCGAGTCCGATGACCCAAATGTTCTTGCGCTTCAGATCTTCCAGCGCGCGCACCAGGTTCACCACCCGAGCAATGCGCAAGTGTTCGGCAGCGCCGGCGCTGGCCTTCACCGCCACCGGGCTCAGCGGAGCTGAACGTCGCTCGGTCAGCAACACGCCATCCACCCCGGCTCCATCGGCCACACGCAACAGAGCGCCCAGATTCTGCGGGTCTTCAACGCCATCCAATGCCAGCAGCAGGCGAGCCGCGCGATGTCCGTCTCCAGCAGGCTGCAACGGATCGTAAAGGTCTTCGATGGTCAGAAACTCCTGCGGGCGGACCATGGCCACAACGCCCTGGTGCGCGGGGGTTTGAGCGAGCTCTGTTAACTGCTCGCGCGCCTCCTGCTGTACGCGGATACCGGCCTCGCGGCACAGCGCAACCAGCCGCTCCAATCGTTCGTCGTGCCGTTCGCGGGCCACCAATACATGATCAAAGCGCCGCCGGCCCGCCTTGATTGCCTCTTCCACGGGATGCAGGCCATAAAGAACTTCCATAATCAATAGTGTAGAAGATCGATGATGTTGACCGCGCCCGCCAGGGCTTATCCTCAACAGAGAGCCCCATGAGCGACATTGCCCAAACCGTCAAGCAGCAGGCCGACATCGTCAAAGTGATCGAGGGCTACATCCGCCTGCGCAAAGCCGGCGCGCAAAACTATCAGGGCCTCTGCCCTTTCCACAAAGAGAAGTCGCCGTCGTTCTCGGTCCATGCCGTCCGCCAGTTCTACCACTGCTTCGGCTGCCAGGCTTCGGGCGACGTCTTCAGCTTTGTCGCCAAAATCGAAAACGTCACCTTTCCTGAAGCCGTGCGGATCGTCGCAGGCAAGTGCGGAATTCCGCTTCCCAAACGCGAGTTTTCTTCGCCCGAAGAAGCTGCCGGAGCGCGTCTGCGCGCCAAGCTCCTGGAGCTGCACGAGACCACAACATCCTGGTTTGAAGAGCAATTGCGCGGGCCAGAGGGCGCAGTTGCGCGCGAATATCTGGCTGGCCGAGGACTCACCCCCGAGGGCATCAAAGCCTTTCGCATCGGCTATTCACCCGACAGCTTCAGCGCCCTGCGCGACCGGCTCAGCGGAATGGCCGACAACGAGACCCTGCGCGCCAGCGGCCTCTTCGCCTCCAAAGAGCAGGGCGATGGCAGCCTCGGCCCCATCTACGACCGCTTCCGCAAGCGCGTCATGTTTCCCATCGCCAATGAGAGCGGCCGCGTCATCGCCTTCACCGCCCGCACACTCGAAACCGGCGACAAGGCCGGCGCAAAATACATCAACTCGCCAGAGACGCCCCTCTACTCCAAGGGGCAAATCCTCTTCAACCTTGACAAAGCCCGCGCTTCGATCCGTCAGCATGAATTCGCCCTGCTCGTCGAAGGCCAGATGGACTGCATTTCGGTCTTTCTGCGCGGAATTCAGAACGTAATCGCGACCTCCGGCACTGCCTTCACCGAGCAGCAAGTCGCCCTTCTGCGCCGCCACACCTCGCAGGTCGTCGTCAACTTCGATCCCGACGCCGCCGGCTCGAACGCCTCGGAGAAGTCCATCGCCCTGCTCACCGAAGAGGGATTCAATATCAAAATCGTCACTCTCGACGATGGTCTCGATCCCGACCGTTTTATCCGCGAGCGGGGCGTCGAGGCATACACCGCGGCCTTGCGTGGCGCGCGCCGTCAAGCCGACTACCTCATCGAGCGCGCCCGGCAGTCGTTCCCCGGCGCCAGCTCCGAGCAAAAGGTAAAGGCCATGAACTACCTGCTGCCACACATTCGCCGCATGCCGGAAAAACTCGCTCGCGACCAGTTCGCAGCTGACGCCGCGCAAAAGCTGGGCATCGATTCGGCGGTCTTGCGAGAAGAGTTGCACCAGGCCGCGCTCCGCCGCCGCGACCACATCGAAACGCGAGCCACCACGCTGACCGAAGTCGAGCGGGTGCTCCTGCGTGCGCTAGCCATCGACGATCCCGAAAACGAGCGAGCGCGCCGACTGGCGGCCGAGGCGCTCAGCGCACAGCCCACGTGGTTCGAACATCTGGGCTCCTATGCGGCTCTGCAGGCGCTAGCCGTGCGTCAGGCCAACGACCCCATGAACGTGGTCGAGGACGAAGCGCAGCGGGCCTTGCTCGCTGAAACGCTGCTAGCCGAAACCAAGCCGCCCGAGGAAGGTGAAGTCCAAAGCGCCATCCAGGAAATTCACGAGCGAGCCATCGAAAGCCAACTACGCCAGTTGCGCGCGAAAATGGAAGCGGCTGAGAACGCCGGGGACCGCGCGCAAGCAGACGCTCTTGCCCTGCAGCAGGTAGCGCTGCGCAACACGCTCCGCCAGTTGCACAACCAGAAACCGCCGGACCGCTAGCGGCTTACGGCCACCAGAAGACCCAAGCTAAAATATCAATATCTTGCGTCAAATCCAGCTTTTCCACGTCAAATAAATAGAAGCAGGGGTCGGTGGAAGACAAGCCAACCCCGGTCCGGCCCGCGGTTGGCTGTACCTTTTTGACTTGGTCCTGATTTTATGTTGCTGAAATCGGGCTAAGTGGTGGTATTCTGAGAGTCTCTGTGAGGATGCGCGCCCCTCTGCCCCAACCATGAGCTTCGGCTCGCGGGCGAACCAGGTGAATCCTGAAGCGCTTGTCATCCTCTTCCGAGCAAACCCCTGAAACCGCATTTTTGTGCGGGTGCCTGCAGAGCCGTCTCTGCGTGCGCCAATCTTTCTGGGCTTCCCCAGAATTATTTGCGCGTCTGAGACCGTCTTGCGCACCGGCGCGTAACACAGCGCTGAATCTCATTTCAAACAGAGAGTAGGAATATCTTGGCCACTGATGACAAATTCGAACATGATCACGAACATGATCACGATCATGACATTGACACCCTGATTGAAGTTGGTAAAGAAAAGGGCTATCTCACCTACGGCGACGTGAACGACATGTTGCCGGATGAGATGGCAACTTCGCCCGATGACCTCGACGACCTGATCACCACCATCGGCACCCAGGGCATCGACCTGCTCGATAGCCCAAAATTCAGCGCCGACAAAGACTTTGATCTGGAAGACGGCGAAGACGTCGAGCTCGACCTCACGCCGGGCACACTCGAAAAAACCAATGACCCGGTGCGCATGTACCTGCGCGAAATGGGCACGGTGCCGTTGCTCACCCGCGAGGGCGAAGTCGAAATTGCCAAGCGCATCGAGCGCGGCCAGATGCGCGTGCTCAAGGCCATTTCCCGTTCCTCCATCGTGATTCGCGAGATCGCGGCGCTCGGTGAAGACCTCAAGCGCGGCGTGCGCAACGTAAAAGAAGTGGTGATCTTCGACGACGAGGAACTTACCGAAGAGGTGGTGCAGGCGCGTGTCAAAGCGACCGTAGCCCGCATCGACGCGCTGGTAAAGCATCAGAAGAGAATTGCCCAGCTTGAAGAAAAGCAGGCCGCGCCGGCGTCCAAAGCCAAAGCCAGCGTCACTCGCCACACCCGCTGGCTCATTGCCCGCGAAAAAGTGCTTGTCTCGCGCATTGTGCGCGAACTCAAGTACACGCCCATGGAGCGCAAACGCCTGCTCGACAAGGTCAACAAGACCGTCGACACCATGCGCACCCTCGAGCGTCAGATTCGCTCGCTTGAACAAAAGCACGAGGCCAGCAAGAGCGAAGAGCTGAAAAAGGAGTACCGCCGCCAGCAGAAAAACTGCAAAGCCGATCTCGAAAAAATTGAGGGCGAAGCCGGCGTGGTGATCGTCGAGCTCAAGCGCACCCAGCGCGAAATGATTCAGGGCGACATGGACGCCGAGCAGGCCAAGCGCGAGTTGATTGAAGCTAACCTGCGACTCGTAGTCTCGATCGCCAAAAAGTACACCAACCGCGGCCTCCAGTTCCTCGACCTCATTCAAGAGGGCAACATCGGCCTCATGAAAGCCGTCGATAAGTTCGAGTATCGCCGCGGCTACAAGTTCTCGACCTATGCCACCTGGTGGATTCGCCAGGCCATTACGCGCGCCATCGCCGATCAGGCCCGCACCATCCGCATTCCGGTGCACATGATCGAGACCATCAACAAGCTCATCCGCACCTCTCGCCAATTGGTCCAGGAGTTAGGCCGCGAGCCCAGCAGCGAAGAGATCGCCAAGCGCATGGACATTCCCGTAGCCAAGGTGCGCAAAGTGCTCAAAATTGCGCAGGAACCTATCTCGCTCGAAACGCCCATCGGCGAAGAAGAAGACTCCCACCTCGGCGACTTCATCGAAGACCGCCAGGCCGTCTCGCCCTCTGAAGCCGTCATCAGCGTCAACCTCAAGGAGTACACGTCGCAGGTTCTGCGCACGCTCACCCCTCGCGAAGAGCGAGTCATCAAGATGCGCTTCGGCCTCGAAGACGGCTCCGAGCACACTCTCGAAGAAGTAGGCCAGAGCTTCCAGGTGACTCGCGAGCGCATCCGCCAGATCGAAGCCAAGGCCCTGCGCAAGCTCCGCCACCCCAGCCGCAGCCGCAAGCTGAAAGCCTTCGTAGAAGGCGCAAAAGACATGTAACTCGCCAAACAACCAGTCGCAAACGGCCGCAATTCTTAAAAGGATTGCGGCTTTTGTTATGCCTCGCGACGCTTCCTTGTGGAAATATCTCTTGGCAACCAAAATCATTCAAACTACATCTAGTTACCAGGGTAGTTTTGACCTTTTGATTCCCCCACCGTGGCCCCAAGGGGCAACTTCCGGCAGGCGGTTTTTTCGGGTCCAATTTCCTCGATTGGCGGAGGTAACAGCACTTGAACGACGGAACCGCCGCAATGGATCCCGGGCTCGCCCCGGAATATGTGCCTGACCACGACGGCCTGGTAGAGGACCATCGAGAGAGGTTCGCGTTCGCAACAGAAGCGGCCCAGATCGGCTATTGGTTCTGCAATCTCCCCTTTGGCCGGCTGATCTGGGATAAGCAAGTCAAGGAGCATTTCTGGCTGCCCCCTGACGCCGACGTAGATATTGATCTCTTTTACGCGCAGCTCCATCCCCACGACCGCGAGCGCACGCGCCAAGCCATCGAACTCTCCATTCGCACGCGAACCGAATATAGCGTTGAATACCGCACGGTATCTCCCGAAGGCCGAATCAAGTGGATTCGTGCGATTGGCCGGACGGCTTATGACGCGGCTGGGAAGCCGATCCGTTTCGATGGCGTAACGCGGGAGGTCACTTCGCTGAAGGAAGCCGAAGAGGCCCGGGATCGCGCTAAAGAGGCTCTGATGCGCAGCGAGAAGCTGGCTCTCGTGGGACGCCTGGCCACCACCGTTGCGCACGAAATCAACAACCCTCTGGCCGCCGTCACCAACCTGCTCTATCTGATTGAACAATCCACCACCGATGCGACGGCGCTGAGATACGCGAAGACGGCCATGGAAGAGGTAGAGCGCGTCTCGCATATCGTCATGAATACCCTGCGGTTCAACCGTCGAAGCGACATGCCGTCATGGGAGCGTGTTTCTAGTATCTTTGACTCGGCCCTCGCGATCTATGATGGCCGGCTGTACCAGTCCGGCATAACACTGCAGCGTGATTACGCTGAAGCCGACCGTTTGTTTTGTCTTCCGTCCGAGTTGCGCCAGGTATTTGCCAATCTCATTGCGAATGCCATCGACGCCATGCCGCGCAATGGCAAGTTGACCGTCCGAACGCGGCCGCAGACTCACGCGCGAACCGGTGAGGCGGGGCTGCGCATCAGTATCGCCGATACCGGTCACGGCATGGATCGGGATATGCTCCAAAGGCTATTTCAGCCCTTTGTCAGCACCAAAGGCGAACGAGGCACCGGGTTAGGCCTCTGGGTGAGCCGCGAAATTCTGAACAAGCACCGCGCAACCATTCGCGTGCGCAGCCGCCAAACGCAAGGGGCCAGCGGCACTCTGTTTTCGATCTGGATTCCAGAAACAATGGCCACAGGAACGGCCGGGTCAGTTCCTGCTGATTCCCTGGCCGCTTCGAATGGCTCCCGCGCCTGATTGCAGATCGAGCGAACAGAAGCAGTCATCCGCCACTGTCTGCTAGTCGCTGCAGGAACAGGTAGCGCCATCTTCCCAACCGGCTGTTGCGTGGACCTCCCGGGCTCCACGCCTGCTCCACACCTTCAGGAAAACTGCTCTAGGATCCCCCTGCTCTGAAATAGAAGTGCTTCGTCTGTGATGGAATCTCCCAGGTTGTCGATGATCCATTTAGTTTTCTCCTCTTGCGGGGCAAGAGATCCCACAATCCATGGAGAATTTGAATATGTCGAAGTATCTGCTACATGCCCGCAGAGCAATGGTACCCGTCATGCTGTTGCTTTTTGTCGCGCCGCTGGTTGCTGATGACACACCTACCAGCCTGCGTGGCGCTGTCCTGGTGGATGCCGCAAAAGCCGCAGCCCTGATGAACAATGGTGCGAAGGTTATCGACGTCAGGATCATAACGGAGTTCATCGACTCTCATATCAAAGGCGCCGTTAGCATTCCGTACAGGGAAACAAGTCCGCGTTCGATCGACTTCGACGCATCCGCAGACAGCTTCAATTTGGCCAGACTTCCCGCCAATAAGCTCGCGCCGATTGTCGTCTATTGCAACGGGCCAGCCTGTTGGAAGAGCTACAAAGCAGCCGTCACGATAATTAAGGCCGGCTACAAGCAGGTGTACTGGTTCCGAGGCGGATTCCCCGAATGGAAAGCAAGTGGTTTACCCGTCGAATAGCGAGTAAACCATATGCACTTCGCCAGAGAGCCCCGCTCCCGGGCACGCTAATCCAGCGGCCCGGGCTTCCCCTGGGTAGTACCGCCTTTGGGCCCGAAAAACCACGAACCCATATGCAAACGATCTCCCATCCAGAAAACCCTCCCGAGCACAAATCAATGCACCTCCAGCATTACTCCTCAAACCAGCGACCGCAACACGTTCCTCCATGTGCACACCCTTCGATCCAGCAAAAACTGTGTTGCATTTTTGCGGCATAATGCAGTAGAATTGCAGTAGAAATGCCGCAGGAGGATTCATGCCTCGTTTAACCCTGGATATCGACGACAAGTTCAATAAGAACCTTACCGAGCTAGCAAATGGAAGCACCAAGGCCGAGGTGATCCGCAGGGCTTTGGCAACCTATCAGTACCTCAAGTCCCAGGTTCCAGACCAAAGCTCGGGGAAGCGCGTTTCAATCACCAACGCTCAAGGCGTGATCGAGCGGGATGTAATCCTTCCGTAAGGGCGACACGATCATGACAAACAGTTCACCGCAGCACGATTTGGATACTGTATCTCCAGCGAACTTCGGCGGTGTGCGAATGGCCCCACTTGATCGCTGGGGCACAAGATTCGTTTGGTGGACGGGAGCCTGGATTTTGACGATTGGTTCAGTCCTGCTTGGCTATTTTCTCTATAAGCAGCCAAGTCTTCCGAATACTGCAAACCTAAACGCCGATCAGATTAAAGAAGCCCTCAGTACATATCATGCTCAGTCGGAAGAGTTCGTGAAATCCTTGACTTCAATCTTCGATCTTCTTGTAACAAAGACGGCGATGCCAATTGTTACCTTGATGCTCGGTTATCTGTTTGGGAAGAAGCAAGGTTAGCAGCTGTTGAAGTGTAATTCTCTATCTCCGCGCACTCCTCCGCGTCCAATTTCAAACCCGCAGCCGCAACATTTTCCTCCAGGTGCGCAACCTTCGATGTTCCCGGAATCGGCAGCATCACCGGCGAGCGTTGCAAGAGCCAAGCCAGCGAAATCTGCGCCACCGTCGCCGAATGACGAGCCGCAATCCTTCCCAGCGACTGTGCCGAGGGATTGTCCGGCTTGAGCAGTTTGCCCGCGTTGATCGGGTACCACGGCAGAAAGCCAATCCGTTCCCGCTCGCAATAAGCAACCGTCTCTTCGTGCCGCCGGTCGCCCAAACTGTATCGATTCTGGACAGTCGTTACCTCGACAATCTTGCGCGCCTCTTCAATCTCCGCCGGAGTCACTTCGCTCAAGCCGATGTGGCGAATCTTGCCCTGCTCCTGCATCCGCTTCAGCGCGCCAAGGCTCTCTTCCAAAGGCGTCCGCGGATCAATTCTATGCAGTTGGTACAAGTCAATCCGCTCCAGCCGCAACCGCCGAAGGCTCATCTCGACGCACTGAATCAAGTAGCCGGCGCGGCCCACGTACTCGCTCTTGGCCGGTCCCTGGCGCGTAATGCCGCCTTTGGTAGCGATCAAAACGCCGTCGGGGTAAGGATGAAGCGCCTCGGCGATCAGCCGTTCGGCAATCTCCGGGCCATAAGCGTCGGCGGTGTCGATCAGCGTAACGCCCAGTTCAACCGCACGCTTAAGAATGCGGCGAGCCTCGGCTGCATCGGCGGGCTCGCCCCACGCGCCGTCGCCCACAAGGCGCATGGTTCCATAACCCAGGCGATGAACCGGCAAGTCGCCGCCAATCAAGAAAGTGCCGCCAGAAGCAGCGGAAGGACTAATCGTGCTCATGCTGCATTGGATGCGTGAGCGGCGCAGCCGGAAGCATGGGCATGTCAAGAACGGGGTCTACTCGTCGAAGGCGTAGTGAGGTCGCGATGCTTGCGCCATCTATCTCCCGCAGTGAGAAACTATGGAAGTGAGGTTCACAATGTCGATTTCGCGTTGGACGGTTCCTTTCACGCTTGCGGCCGCGCTGCTGGTATCTTCAGCCGCATTGCAATTGCTCGGACAGACAGCTCCGGTTGCACAACCCGCACTCACGCCCGAACAACTGGCCCTTCGCGCCGCCGCCGAAAAAGACCACCAGCGTCTAATGGACCTGTTGGGCATCAAAGAGCTTCGCCCCGGAGCTAGCCATGATCCCAAATCGCCCAACCCGACCAACTTCGACGAGTCGAAGGCCAACGTCTATCCCAACCTGCCCGATCCGCTCCTGCTCAAAGACGGCAAGCGCGTAACCTCGCCCCAGTCCTGGTGGACGAAGCGCCGTCCGGAAATCGTCGAAGATTTCGACCGCGAAATCCTGGGCCGCGTTCCCGCCAACCTGCCCAGGGTGACCTGGGAAGTAGTCAGCACAACGCACGAGACAGTCGGCGACGTGCCCGTGATCACCAAGAAACTCGTGGGCCACGTTGATAACTCCTCCTGGCCGGCAATCTCAGTGAATATTGATCTCAAGTTGACCACTCCCACCAATGCCGTCGGTCCGGTTCCGATCATCATGGAGCTGGCTTTCAGCAGTGAGTTCATGGCGGCCATCGCCAGAAGTATCCCCGAGATGATCCCCGGAGGTCCAGGCAATCAGGGACCAACCTGGCAGCAGCAGGTGCTGGCCCGTGGCTGGGGTTATGCCGTGCTCACTCCCACCAGTTTTCAGGCCGACAATGGCGCCGGCCTGACCGAGGGTATCATCGGCCTCGCAAACAAAGGCCAGCCGCGCAAGCTGGACGACTGGGGCACGCTACGCGCCTGGGCCTGGGGCGCGAGCCGCGCGCTGGATTACTTCGAGACCGACAAATCCGTCGATGCCAAGCAGGTGGGATTGGTGGGCCATTCCAGGTTTGGTAAGACGGCTTTAGTCACCATGGCCTATGATCCCCGCTTCGCCATCGCCTACATCAGTTCCTCGGGCACCGGCGGCGCCAAGCTCTACCGGCACGTTTTCGGCGAGCAGTTGGAGAACCTCGCGGCAACTGGTGAATACCACTGGATGGCTGGAAATTTTCTGAAGTATGCCGGCCCGCTGACTCCCGGCGACCTGCCCGTAGATAGCCATGAATTGATCGCTCTCTGTGCGCCCCGCCCCGTCTTCATTGGCGGCGGCGCCCTCAAAGGCGACGGCTGGGCTGATTCCACGGGCATGTTTCTCGCCGCAGTTGCCGCCGGACCCGTCTACCATCTGCTCGGCAAAAAAGATCTCGGGACCGAGCAGCTTCCGCCCATCGAGACCGCGTTGATCGCGGGCGACATTGCCTTCCGTCAACACTCCGGCGGACACACGCCAGCACCAAACTGGCCCACCTTCCTCGACTTTGCTGGCCGCTATCTTCACGCACCACAGCCGATCAAGCCCGCATCAGCCGCGCCATCGCGCTAGCTGGGAACACCGCAGTGCCCATCTGCGTATCCTCCGGGTAGACCAAGGAGAACCATCTATGAGCAGTCAGCCGTATCCCAATCCGCAAGCAATCTTTCACCAGCAGTTTGAGTCCGCTCGCCGCGATGAAGTTGTCGGCGTGCTGCTGGCACTGTTCTTAGGCAGCTTTGGCCTTCACCACTTCTATCTGCGTCGCACCGGCCTGGGAATTCTTTACTGCTGCTTTTTCTGGTCCGGGATTCCAGGATTCCTCGGCTTTATCGAGTGCTTCTTCATGCCCGGCCGTGTGCGGGAGTTCAACGCCATTCAGGCAGCAGGAATTGCGGCGATGTTGGGGATTCCGATGCCGGGGTGGGGTTATCCATCCAATGTGACAGTGAATCTGCCGCCTGCTCCTCAGACATGCACACCATCAGCCTGCGCGAGATGTCAGCAAATCAATCCACCGGGTGCGCGTTTCTGCTCCGGCTGCGGCGCCCCGCTGTAATGGGTAAGCGGGCCGGTTGGTTATTGCTCCGGCCCGCGTTGATTTCACCGCAACTACTCCGGCTTCCCGGTCTTCTCGAGAGTATCCACCAGTTGCCAGGGCAGATAAGGTCGCGATGCACGCAACGCATCGAGGCGCGTGAGCAATTCCTTCTGGTGGACCTGCCCTCCCGGACGATACCCCTCGTAGATCGCGTAGCCATAAAGAGCCGAAAAGTTTTGCGGATCGAGCTTCAGCGCTTCCTCAAAATCAGCCTGCGCCTGCTCGCTGATCTGTCCAACGCGCGCCTGGCCAACCGTCTCCATCAAATTTGTCTGAGCAACCCACCCAAGATAGAAGCAGGCCGAAGAAGCGCGCATGGCCAGCAACGTTGCATTGGGCGTTTTACGCTCCGCCACCAGAGCGCTGAAGAAATCGTAGGCCCTACGGCCGTCATTGGCTGCTGCGATGGCCTTCCAATAATCAGCTACGGCCATTCCGAAATCCTTGCCATCGGGGTCTGATTGGCTCATCGTGACCTCGAGCTTGCCGAGCGTGAGAGCCGCATTGGGTTCAGCCGCTGCCGGTTGAGCCTTATCGGCGCTGGGTTGTTGGGCGAGTACGGGGGTGACGGCGATCGCTGCCAAAAGGACGATGGCAGCGGCGGACTGAGCAAAGCGATTGTGGTTCATAGTCTCTCCTTGGTTGAAAAGCAGTGATTTTAGCGCAGAGAACTCTATTAGATAGAGCAGATGCACGCAACATCCGTCCCCTGCCGTGTCGATCTTCAGAGCCACTTGAGAAGTTCTGCTTCCAAACTTCTCGCGATAAAGAGTACTCTATTTTATAGAGAACAGAATGTCAAGAGAAATCTTTGGCTCAGCGAACTGTTTTTTATCGATTTCAGAATCGGCCTTCCGCAAGCCGGATCTTACATGTTCCCACGCCCGGCCCGCATGGATTCATTGAATTGCGGCTTGCTGAAGTTCAGCGCCGCTTCCAGCTTCGCCTGATACTCCGGCGCTCGAGCCATAAGCATCGGCGTTGCCGCGGCAAACTCGCCATCCAATACCAACAGCCCTTCGTTCGCCTTGTGGCTCGATTCGCCTTCCGCCATACGCAGCAGGTCCGCTTCGGTCGTGTTCAGGTATTGCGCATCCCTTGGGTCGGCAATCCACACCGGCTGTCCCGCGCCCAGCACGCCGCTCAGCCAGTAAACCTTGCGCAGCAGGTATTCCAGCCGCTCCGCGTCGTTGGTTTCGGTAAAGAGAAACTTCTTTTGCCAGCGGCTATAGTAGCGCGTGGTCACCGGTACCGGCTGACGATTGCTTGACTTCAGAAACTCAAGCTGGCCCAGATCCACAGTCTTGCGCACGGCGTTATAAACAAAGCTCTCCGCATAGGGCTGCTCCATCGCAGGCACAATCTCCGCAAAGGTCAGGGTCACCGAGGCTGCGATCTTGGCGTGAAGACTCTGCACCCCACCGTCGGCCAGGTGCACTTCCCCGTGGACGATGTGGGTGTCCGCACCGGAGCTTGATCGATGAAATGGCCATTGAAACTGTCCAAAGGCCAACGGCAATCCACTGAGAGTGACGTAGCAGTCCGGCCGAGGATTACGCAACCGCTTCGCCTCCGCGGCCAAATGAGCAGTCATCGCGGGCAACAGTTCCAGCTTGTCAAAGCTGAAACCCTCGCTCAGTTCGAGCTTCAGCGTGCGGCCGCTCGCTCCAGCAAGACCCAAATGAATGATCGCCGTCGGGCTGCCTTGCGAGTCATTGCCATACGTCGCAGACACAAGAACCAGGCCAGCCTGAGCTGCTGCTGCTTCGAGAGCAGAGATGCGTGTATTTTTCAGCCCTACCGTCATAAGAGGGGAATCCTAATCTCGGTGATCGTTACCCCCTTATTCTAGACCATTGCGCTCCGCAAGGGACGCGATGGCCATCGACCACATCACAACACAGAATCCAGATGTCGATAATCCAATACTTGGGAGCCTCTCCATGCAAAATCGTCCGCCATCAGAGCATCAGAGCTACTCGTAAAATTCAAGAGGGGTACAAGAATCCTCAGGTCGTGACTCGATAGGAAAGACCCGTTCGGGCGGTAGGCCGGGGATTTATCCCCGGCATAAAGCCAATGAAATAGGCGGGGGCTTTAGCCCCTGAGGTATGCTCTTCGGGCTCTTCGCCCAAAATACAGCCTTTTTCCGCAGCCTCTTCAGTCGTGCCGTAAATGCCCTTGGGGGATCGATGGCTTCGCCAAATACCTTGATCAGAGTTTCCCTGGAAGCCGGTCGTAATTGTCGCCCATTCGGAGACTTAACCGCCCCGCAAGAGCCAAAAACCAAAGGGCAAACGCACCTTCTTTATTTCGGTTACAGAAAATAACCTCCCATCGGCGCACAATCAAAGCATGAACCACGACGACAGGCACGTGCTCTTACTGTTCCCTGTTCCCTATTCCCTGTTCCCTGTCCCCCCCCCACCCCCCCTTTTATATTTTCAACACCTTGCAGGTAATTAACTGGTAAACAAGAGAGCCGCTTGCAAGCTCAAAAGTGAAGACAAGAAGTGTCGGTCCACGGCATTATTTGTGCCGTAAACGCTTTGAAATCAGCGTGCTTTAGTCCTTGTGCTTTTAATTCGCAATTCCGGAAAAGCAATTTTGCAACCGGCTCGTTTGTCAAAACCTTTTCGCGAATCTCGCTTTCATACCGGCAAAACATCTGAAATCGTATCCTTTTTCGCCCCAAAACATCTCATTATTGCCGTTAAATCGCAAGCGGCCTAGGAGTTTTCACTTGCCTACTTCTGTTGTGCTGCGCAGCGTCGCCTTTGTTTTGATGATGGTCGCCTTGTTGTCTGTCGGTTGCCGAGCAGCCGTCAAGATTCCGATTCCCGCTGCCACGATCGATGCACCGCTGGCGCAGACGCCAGGAAAGCAGACAGCGGTCTTTGCTGGGGGTTGCTTTTGGGGTACTCAATCGGTCTTTCAGCGCGTCAAAGGAGTACTGGCCACAACAGCCGGTTACGCTGGCGGCTCTGCCAGCACCGCGACCTATGCACAAGTGACCACAGAGACGACGGGGCACGCAGAGTCAGTGCGCGTGGTCTACGATCCGTCGAAGATCACCTACGGACAACTGCTGCGGATCTTCTTTTCGGTGGCTCACGATCCAACCCAACTCAACCGCCAAGGGCCGGATGTGGGCACTTCTTATCGCTCAGCCATCTTCTATTCCACCGATGAGCAGCAGAAGATCAGCCTCGCCTACATTGCTCAGCTTGATGCCGCGCGGGTCTTCCATAAGCCGATTGTCACGCAGGTTGTGCCGCTCAAAGGCTTCTACGACGCCGAGTCCTACCATCAGGATTACGCGTTCCACAACCCCGACAATCCTTACATCCAGGTCTGCGACCGGCCTAAAATCGAGGCGCTCAAGCAGCAGTTCCCCGAGCTGTTTCAGGAGTACAAGGGCAAATGAATCCGCAATCGGCGTCGGCGATACATGGTGATTCGGAACACTTCCTCTGGTGGTTTAACGCCAGAAGAAAGGCCGCCTTCGCTCGGCACAACTTACGTTTGGATAACGTAGTCATGCCACGAAAAGGCGGCCTTCATCGATCCACGGTAATCGAAATCAACAATCTACCCGTGAGAAATGCCAGCTAAATGAACGGCCAGCCATCTGATGTAAAATTCAGCCGGCTGAGACCCAGCGTAGGTGTTCCATTGGCGTTGCCGTCATAGTAGTGATAAACGAGTGTGGGCTGAGGAGTTGCGCTGCCGTTGGCGCCCGTGTCGGTAAACACGCTTTCTCCGCCAGGCCCGACAATGTTGTCGTGCGTGCTCAGCAGAATCGTGCCTCCGTTGCTTTCCATGTCCTGGCCGCCGCGATCCAGAAATGGCCCGGTTGGGCTGGTCGAGCGACCCACGACAATCCGGTAGGTACTAGTGGAACTGCAGCATGGGTTGATGGAGCCAAAGTAGTAATAATACTGCGTAGGCGTGTTGTTGACGTTGACGATCCAGGGATAGATGAAGGAGCCTTCTTCACCCCAATAGCGGTAGGCGACGTTTGAGATCGTAGTGTTTGAAGCCAGGCGAAACCCGGTGGTTGGATCGATCTGCACCGTATGCATGCCATCGCTCCATGATCCCCACTGCAGCCACCACTTTCCGGAAGCATCTACGAAAGGCGCAGGGTCAATAGCATTCCATGTGGTTCCAGTCACAAAACCCCAGGGATTGGGTGAGGGCAGCGCACTGGTGGTTCCGGTCCACGAGGTGATGACATAGCCCTTGTCTGTCCACGGCCCATAGGCAGTCGTGCTGGTGGCCAGTCCGATCACTGCTTCTGCGCCCGTCGACGGATCGTACGGAATCGCGTAGTACTGGTAATAAGTGCCATTCGCGAACATCACATCGGGCGCCCAGACATCCGTGTTGTGCGCACCATTGTCCTGTAATGGAGTTTGAAGTCCGGTCCACGACGGGAAATCCGGTCCGATGATCGGGCACCGGCTGTCGTCGGTGATCCAGTAACCTCCTTGCGTGGAGGTGCAAGCGCCATCGGGAGTAGATTCGGTAGTGTAAGTGAAGGTCGATAAGTCAGTTGAATAGGCAATCGTCTGGTGCGTCCCGTAAAGCCAGTAGATATGGGTAACCGGGTCCTGAATCAGGTTGGGATCATGCACGAAGATTCCTGTTCCCTGGACTGTAAGCGGCATTGAATAAGCTTTGCTGGTAGTCTGCGTCAGAGTCCACTCTTGACAGGTGCATCCAGTGACTGAGGCAGAGCGCGAGCCCTGATCGATGGTGGCTGACGAAGTCATGTTTGAGCTGTCGTCTTGAAGGAACATTCCACTGTAGTGATTCTCGATTAGATAATTGCCGTCCGTCAGCTTGTAAAACACCCAGTCTTCATCATCGGTGCCCGTGTCGCTATATTGCCCAGCTTGTGCCCCTGCGGCCATGGCCGTGGAAGATGGCAGCCCGGTACTGGACTCGGTGCTGGAAAGCCCAATCACCTGGTGGGTCAGCATGTTCTCCAGGTTGAAGCGGTCATCCGCATACACATTCGGAACGAAATGCCACATCGAGTCCATGGAGCTGGTATTGGTCTCTTGCACCACGTTCGCTCCCTTGGCCTGACTCTGGCCGCTAATACCGAGAACCATACCGCTGGCAGCGTTCTTGATTTGGTACTGGTAAGAGAAGAGCGTGGAGTTATTCACATTGACGATCGTGCCCATGTCGGTAGTAGGCGGTGTCGTGCAGTTGCTGGTGCAGGTAGTGCCACCACCGCCCCCTCCGCATCCCGCCAGAATAACCATCGCGGATAGCGCCCCCCCTAGCCATGTTCTGCGCTGCTGAGTGGTTGATATGTTCCCAAAAACGTGGTTCATCTCGTCTCCTCTGCAAATCCGGCTACTGGACACGCCAAGATTCTCAAATGGCCCCGCGCCTAAGAAATTGTTCCACCGCTAAACCCCAATTACGAGCCATTCATTAGAAATCGTTTACCGTCCCGGCTATCCTTACCCTCTTCCGAGTGACTCTTAAAATTCCCTCAGAAATCGCTTCACCCTAAACATCTTGCAAGCCATTCAACCGAGCGAAGTATATCCCGCGGGCATATCCGCTGTCAATCCAGCAAACGATTCCCGAAGAAGAACCCCTCAACGGAAGCCGGATGGGGATGCAATCTGGTTTGTCCGGCCTTAACAACCATCTGCGTGAAACCACTCATAACCGCTATTTCGATTCTCCAGCCGTACCGAGAGCCGCATGCGGCCAATCGTCTTTCCAGGTTAAAGTTGAAATCTGCAGCGCGGGCTTTCCCGTCATCGCGTCGTATGCATGAAAGACGATGATGTCACCCTCAGGACGAAGCAAAACAGACTCACCTCCTGGACCTATCCATCGGCTGTTGGGCTTGAGAAGTTGAGTGCCGCCTCCCGCGAGCAAGGGTTTGCCATCCACATCCGCGTAGGGGCCGGTTACTTGGCGCGACCGTCCAACCATTGTCCGATAATTGCTGTGTGTGCCACGGCAGCAAAGGTCGAAGGAAACAAACAAATAGTAATAATTCCCGTGATGCACGATGAAAGGAGCTTCAACAGCCTCCCAGTCAGGAGGCAATCCTGGCTTTGCGGGTGCGGCGTTATCCGGCTTGACCCGCGCGGCCAATGAGTAGAGCTTGGAATCGGCAGCGGACGGCTTTCCGGTAACTGGATCGATGCGCCGCATCTTGATGCCGCCCCAGAAACTGCCGAAGCTGAGCCACGGCTGGCCTTTTTCATCCAGCACGATGTTGGGATCGATGGCATTGAAATCATCGGCTTGGGTTGACTTCAGAACCAGGCCTTCGTCTTGCCAGTGGTATTTGGGGTTCTTTGGATCGAGTGTCTCATTGGTTGCCAGAGCAATACCTGAAGTGTTCACACCAAAGGCCGAGTAAGCATAATACAAGTGAAATTTGCCCTGAAAGTAGGAGATATCGGGTGCCCACAATTCCTTGGTTGTGGGGCTTGCTTCGTGAATCCATGCCGGAATCCTGTCAAAGATATGACCACAAATTCTCCATGTCAGTAGGTCGTTAGAGCAGCGAACAGGAAACTGCCCTTGATCTCCCCGCATGGTCGTGGCGAAAACATAGTAGGTGTTCCCCTCACGGGCGATGGAAGGATCGTGCGTGATTGGATAATCGCCACTGAGGTGAAGAGCTTGGGGCTCCTGGCAAAAGAGGGTTGGGATCAAGATGAGGGCAAATAACGCGAACTGCAACTGATGAGTGCGCATCAAAAAATTTCTCCGTTCTGGTGGAATTCCGACGAATGGATAGGGTCGCGCAAAGCATAGCAAACGTTTCCTGAGCCGAAATCGTACACCTTCAAGCAGCCAGATGCAACTGGGACTCCGAGGCAGCAGCAATTCAACGAGGGAATCTAATTGAGGGCGATTCTGAGCTTCCGGATATAAGTGACGCAACATAGAACGGCCAATCGCCATGTGCCTTCGATGCGCGTGGCTCAGGAACCTCCACCCGGGACGCCGGCATAGCCCCTAGTGGACACTGGCGATGGTGCCGAATCGGTCACAACCGCCGCGCCCAAAGGCGACTTGCCTTTGATAAGTGCCTCTTCAAGCTTGAGGCGCACCGCTCCAGCCTCGGCGGCCCACTGTCGGGTTTTGACGCTGTGGCGGAAGTAGTATCCGTCGACCTGGCCGCCGACCCATTTGGGACAGTTGCATCGGCGCCAAGCACGGTCTCGTACAAATTTGCAGCTGGTGGAGTGGGCGGGTAAAGATAGAAAGCGGCATCGAGCTCCCATTTCTTCAGGTGAGGTTGCCCGCAAAACGGAAGTCGGTCAAAGGAAGCAACTTACAAATTACGTACAAAACCGCGAGTCAATTATACGCCTGGAAGATAGGCTACTGATAAATAAGTAACTTATCTATGGTGGAGGCGGCGGGAGTCGGTCGGACTCTAGTCCCTCAATCCACGTAACTTATTGACTCTGTGAAGTGCAAATCTGTCATGATTGTCATCATTTTCAGATCTTGGCACAATCCGGTCACAAAATGGGTTCAACTCGGACCCTGCTCACTTCTCAGCACCTTTCCACACTTCCCAATCTGGTTTCATCATTCGAGCACTCTGAAGTGCTCTGGGAACCTTTATACATGATTCGACCGCCGCGGTGATGTTGTCGGCAGCGTATAGTGTAGGCACTTTGGCGGCCGGAGCTCCAGGAAACGGATTGAATCGAGCGCCTTCCTCCTCGATCTCGATGCGTTTGCCGGTGTTCGGGTTATAGATATTGCCCGCATGCGATTTGCTATGGAAGCGCGTCAACGCCGAGCCCGCCTTGAGGATCGCGGTCTGGATGATGAGTGCGGGATTTGCCGCGACAGGCGCGGGCGGGCATTTAATAGGCATCGGCGGGACTGGCTGCGGCGCGAGCAAGCGAGAGAACACGTTGGGGATCAGACTTCAGTAGTTCGAGAGGCTTCCGCCCTCCGATGTTCGCGTTGGGAGTAGCAAAGAAGTAAGCGAAGTCCCACCCATTGGCGTGGCTCGGATACGCCTGGATGACCTGCC
>Ga0116117_1000015_pt1 | contig 99997 bp, 81 predicted proteins | sample June2015DPH_11_1_FD_89790 | JGI IMG/M metagenome (GOLD analysis project Ga0116117, IMG submission 89790) | Peatland microbial communities from SPRUCE experiment site at the Marcell Experimental Forest, Minnesota, USA - June2015DPH_11_10 | ecosystem: Environmental > Terrestrial > Soil > Wetlands... | reverse complement strand
GCGGGCGATAACGCGGGCATTCTTCTGCGCGGCATTCCGAAGGAAGATGTGGAGCGCGGAATGGTGCTGGCGAAGCCGGGCTCGATCACGCCGCACACGGTTTTCAAGGGCGAAGTGTACGTTCTGAGCAAAGAAGAAGGCGGCCGTCACACACCGTTCTTCAAGGGCTATCGTCCACAGTTCTACTTTAGAACGACCGATGTGACGGGCGTGGCGCAGCTGCCTGAAGGCGTGGAGATGGTGATGCCGGGCGACAACGTGCAGCTTGAGGTTGAGCTGATTACGCCGGTGGCGTTGGAAAAAGGATTGCGGTTTGCGATCCGCGAAGGCGGCCGTACGGTGGGCGCTGGCACGGTGAGCGAGATTATCAAGTAACGAAAAACTGGAGTCAGGGAACAGGGCTGAAGTAGTCATGCGGCCTGAGCAAGTCGGCACTGATTGCTGACTCCATAAAAATCAGGTGCGTGGGCGGCGGACAAAGCGCCTGCGGGGAAGACGGAAGTCATGGTAGGACAGAGAATTCGCATTCGGTTGAAGGCATACGATTATCGCGTGCTGGATACATCGACCGGCGAGATTGTGGAAACGGCCAAGCGCACCGGAGCAACGGTGGCCGGCCCGATACCATTGCCGACAATCAAGAGCAAGTACTGCGTTCTGCGTTCGCCGCACGTGGACAAGAAGTCGCGCGAGGCATTCGAGATCCGTACACACAAGCGGCTGATTGACATTCTCGAACCGACGCAGCAGACGGTGGACGCGCTGATGAAGCTTGATCTGCCAGCCGGCGTTGATGTTGAGATCAAGGCATTTGAGAAATAGCTCGACGTGATCCGTGTGGCTGGTTGGAGCGATTCCCACCCTAGCCTCAAAAACAAGAACGCGGCGAGGATGGGGCACCCATCTTAAGCAGAAGTTGAAAACGTTCGAACCCCGCGAAGGGGCCGGCAGTGCGATGAATTCAATATCGCATGATGAGGAAAGGAAGTCATGGCAGTTACGGGAATATTAGGTAAAAAGATCGGCATGACGCAGGTCTTCGACGAAAAGGGCGATGTGCACCCGATTACGGTGTTGCAGGCAGGCCCTTGTGTGATTACGCAGTTGAAGACGCTGGCGCGTGACGGCTACGAGGCCGCGCAGATTGGCCTGGTCGAGTTCGTCAAAGACAAGAATGTGACCAAGCCGCAGAAGGGGCACTTCGCCAAGACTGAAGCGCCGCCGGTGAAGGTGATTCGTGAAGTTGCCCTGGAGTTGGACGCTGATGGCGTTGTGGCTACCAAGGCGGGTGATCGAGTGTTGGTGGACATTTTCTCCGAGGCACGGTTTGTAGACGTGATCGGCACCTCGAAGGGCCGGGGCTTTGCCGGCGTAGTGCGCCGTCATGGTTTTGCCGGCGGACCCAAGTCGCACGGACATATGTTTCAGGTGCAGGGTTCGATTGGCGCCTCGAGCTATCCTTCGCGAGTCTTCCCTGGTCAGCGTATGCCGGGGCACATGGGCGCAGAGCAAGTGACGGTGCGCAACCTGCGCATTCGCGGCATTGATGTTGAAGAGAACCTTTTGATGGTCGAGGGCGCGGTGCCCGGAAGCCGCGAAGGCTATCTGCTGATTTCCAAGGCAAAGACTCCGCCGCGCGAGCGTCGTGGCTTTGCCGGTTCGGGCACGGTCGATCCGTTGAAGGCTTCGAAGAAGGCCGGCAGCGGCAAGCGCAAGTAACCACCTGCGGTGGGGCCAATCGCGCCCGTCGGGCGCAAAAGACATTGAAGCCGGGAAGACTCCGGCAGAAGAAGAAGACGATGGCAAACGTGGATGTATTGAACATGAGCGGTGACAAGGTCGGCACGCTAGAGCTTCCTGATGCGCTCTACGGGCCAGATCAGGTGAACGAGGCTCTGCTGTGGGAGGCGGTCAAGCACTACCGCGCTTCGCTGCGCCAGGGCACGCACAAGACCAAGAGTCGCACCGAGGTCGCCGGTTCGGGCAAGAAATTGTGGAAGCAGAAAGGCACGGGCCGTGCGCGTATTGGCTCAGTGCGCTCACCCCTGTGGCGTCATGGCTACACGGTGCATGGACCGACGCCGCGTAGCTATGAGTACGCCTTCCCGCGCAAGAAGCTACTGGGCGCGCTGCGTTCGGCGCTGGCTGCGAAACTGGCCGACGGCAAGCTGACGGTGGTGGACACGCTCGAGATCAAGGACGCGAAGACCAAGCTCTACCGCGCCGCGCTGACCAAGCTCGATGTGACGCGCACGGCCTTGCTGGTTGAGAACAGCAAGACGCTGACCCAGGCTTTGGTGCTGGGCGCGCGGAACCTGAAGGGCGTGGAACTGGTGTTGAACAACGAAGTGCATCCCTACGATCTGCTGCGCTACGAGCGGGCTATCTTTTCGACAGCCGCGATGGAGCAATTGACCGAGATGCTGGAAAAGAACGCGTCGAAACGCAAGATCGCCGCTGAGACGGAGGCTGCATAATGCCGACACTCTATACCGTAATTCGCCGCCCGCTGATCACCGAGAAGGGGCTAAACGTGAAGGAGACGGAGGGGACGCTGGTGTTCGATGTCGCTCCCGACGCCTCGAAGACCGAGGTCAAGCAGGCTGTCGAAGCTCTCTTCAAGGTGAAGGTCTCCGCAGTGCGCACCGCCAATGTGCTGGGCAAAGAACGGCGCAGGGGCAAGTTTACCGGCTTCAAGCCGGATTGGAAGAAGGCTTACGTACGGCTGAAGGCCGGCGAGAAGCTGCCTGAGTATGTGAGCAACCTGTAAGTACAGCTTTTAGCTTCTAGCCTGTAGCTTCTAGCTTTATAAGTGCTGACGCAGGGATTGAAGTTCGGAGTTGAAGTAAACGGGATGAGCTAGCGGCTAGGAGCTAGCAGCTAGAAGCTCATCAAGGACAGAGACAATGGCAATCAAGACATACAGACCGATCACGCCGACGTTGCGCTTCAAGACCACGCAGGTGAACGATGACCTGACGACGGCCAAGCCGCACAAGCCGCTTTTGGCAGTCAAGCAGCGCACTGGCGGACGCCGCAGCATGGGCGATCTGACCATCCGCCATCAGGGCGGCGGGCACAAGCAGATGCTGCGCCTGATCGACTTCAAGCGCGATAAGTATGGGGTTCCGGGCAGGGTTGCGACGATCGAGTATGATCCCAACCGCTCGGCCCGCATCGCCCTGATTCATTATCTGGACGGCGAGAAGCGTTACATCCTGCAGCCAGTTGGGCTAAAGGTGGGCGCGACGGTGACTTCCGGTCCCGATGCCGACATTCTGGTTGGAAACGCGCTGCCGCTGAAGAACATTCCTTCCGGAACGACGGTACATGCGATTGAGTTGAGGCCGGGCAAGGGCGCGCAAATGGCCCGTTCGGCTGGAACGCAGGCGCAGTTGGTGGCCAAGGAGGGCGATTATGCCCTGCTCAAGCTGCCCTCGGGCGAGACGCGCAAGGTGCTGGTCGACTGTCTGGCGACGATTGGCCAGGTGGGCAACACGGACCATGAGAATGTTTCCATCGGCAAGGCTGGACGCAACCGCTGGAAGGGCATACGCCCCGCCAATCGCGGCGTCGTGATGAACCCGGTGGACCACCCGCACGGCGGCGGCGAGGGCAAGACCTCAGGCGGCCGTCATCCGGTGACCCCGTGGGGCCAGCCGACACGCGGCTACAAGACACGCAACAACAAGCGGACGGATGCATTTATTGTCAGCCGCCGGGTGAAGTAACGAAGAGCAGCCTTTGGCTATTAGCTTTTAGCTATTAGCTGGGTTTGCTGAGATGGTTAGAGCATTGGCTGGCAGTTAGCTTGGCACGAAGAGCTAAGAGCTAAAAGCTAATGGCTGAGAGCTAAGAGCTAGGAGCTGTTTTTATGGCACGTTCGACAAAGAAGGGCCCGTTCGTGGATGCGCACTTGACCGTAAAGATCGAGGTGCTGAATCAGGCCAACGACAAGAAGGTTGTGAAGACCTGGTCGCGCCGCTCGACGATCTTTCCGGAGTTTGTGGGCCACACCATCGCGGTTCACAACGGCAAGAAGTTCGTTCCGGTGTACGTGACCGAGAACATGGTGGGTCACAAGCTGGGTGAATTTGCGCCCACGCGCCTTTTCAAGGGACACACCGGGGGCAGCAAGGCAGCCGAAACGGGCGCCAAGCCGCGGTAGGACAGCTTTTAGCTTCTAGCCTCTAGCTTCTAGCTGGAGATTGCCGGGGCTAAGAATTGTTGGGCAACAGGACAAGCTAGGAGCTAGCGGCTAGAAGCTGATAGCTGATGTGAGGAAAAGATCAATGGCAGTCGAGACAAAGGAATATCGGGCCGAGGCCAGGTTCCAGCGCGTATCGCCGCAGAAGGCGCGGCTGGTACTCGACCTGATCAAAGGCCGGGGAGTTGAAGAGGCGCTCACCGTCGCGGCCTTCACCAAGAAGCGGATCGCCCCGGTGATTCACAAGCTGCTGACATCGGCGGTGGATAACGCCAAGTATGTGTCGGGCGAGCAAGGCATCGATCTTGACGTGGACAATCTCTACGTCAAGCTGGCTCTGGCCAACGACGGACCGCGCATGAAGCGCATCCGCCCAGCGCCAATGGGCCGCGCCTTTCGCTATCAACGCAGGCTGACGCACATCATTCTTTCGGTAGCCGAGCGCGAAGCTGTGAAGGGTCTCGTGACCAAGGTCGAGGAGCCGAAGGCGGCCGTGAAGGCGCCCAAGGCAGCCAAGACCAAGGCCGAAGAGCCAAAGACCGCAGCTAAAACGGCTGGAGCAACCAAGAAAAAGGCCACGAAGTCGGCCTAAAGGGTTTTGAGAGGAAGCAATATGGGACAGAAAGTCCATCCTTATGGATTCCGGCTGGGAGTGAACAAGCCGTGGCGTTCGCGCTGGTTCAGTGAGCGCGACTATGACAAACTCCTGGTCGAAGATGTGAAGCTCAGGGCCGAGTTGAAAGAGAAGCTCAAGGCCGCGGGCGTCAGTTCGGTAGAGATTGAGCGGCCTGGCAACAAGCTGCGCTTTCTGATCCGCACCGCCCGTCCGGGTATCGTCATCGGCCGCAAGGGCGCGGAGATTGACAAGCTCAAGATCGAACTGGGCAAGCGCACCAGCCGCGACGTGTTCATCGACATCATCGAAGTGAACAAGCCGGAGTTGGATGCGCAACTGGTTTCTGAAGCCATCGCGCTGCAACTGGAAAAGCGCGTCAGCTTCCGCCGAGCCATGAGAAAGAGTGTGGATTCGGCGTTGCGGTTCGGCTGCAAGGGAATCAAGGTGCGCGTTTCGGGCCGTTTGAACGGAAACGAAATCGCCCGCTCGGAGTGGTACTTGCAGGGGCGTTTGCCGTTGCACACGCTGCGCGCCGACATTGATTACGGTTTCACCGAGGCGAACACCACCTACGGCGTGATCGGCGTCAAGACCTGGATTTATCGCGGCGACATCTACGAGCAGAAGCGCCGTCAACCGGCGCCGGTTGGCACGTCGGTGTTTTAAGTACAGCTTTTAGCTGTTAGCTGTGTAGCGCGGATTTGAGCTGAGTTGGGAAGATGTGAAGCTAATAGCTAAAGGCTAATAGCTGATTTACGAGGTTTTTCGCTATGTTGATGCCAAAGAAGGTGAAGTTTCGCAAGCAGCAGAAGGGCAAGAGACGCGGCAAGGCGTGGCGCGGCTCGACGATCTCGTTCGGCGAGTACGGCCTCCGCGTTATGGAGTGCGGCTACATCACCGACCGGCAGATTGAGGCCAGCCGTATCGCCATGACTCGCTTCATCAAGCGCGGCGGCAAGATCTGGCTGCGTCTGTTCCCGGACAAGCCGATCACCAAGAAGCCGGCAGAAGTCCGCATGGGATCTGGCAAGGGCGCGTTGGACCATTGGGTTGCTGTGGTGCGGCCGGGCAAGATTCTGTTCGAGATGGAAGGCGTGGACCCGGCGACGGCGCAGGAAGCAATGCGTCTGGCTTCGAACAAGCTGCCACTCAAAACCAAGTTCATCATGCGGCCGGGCGCAGACAAGATAGTGGCCGCAGCCAAGTAAAACATGCAGCTTTTAGCTGCTAGCCTCAAGTTGCCGACTCTTTGAATTGAAGAGTGATGAGCGAGTTGAATGAGGCCAGAAGCTAGCAGCTAGAAGCCAGGAGCTAAGAAGAAGATGGAACTGGAAAAGATTCGAAATTTGAGCGACGAAGAACTGGCGCACCAGGAGAAGACCTCAGCGGAGCAACTGTTCAGGCTGCGCTTTCAGGTCTCGCTGCAGCCGAACGAGGGAGTGCGGAAGCTCCAGCAGTTGCGCAAGGAGATTGCGCAGATCAAGACCGTGGCCCGGGAGCGTGCGCTGGGTATTCGCGGCGCGTCAAAGGACACGGCCGCAGACAGCAAGAAGGGAGCCCGCTAAATGACGGCGACTCAAGAGGCAGTACAGGCGCCGGCAACCGCGGGCGCGCGACGGAATGAAAAGGTTGGCGAAGTAGTTTCGACCAAGATGCAGAAGACGATTGTGGTCGAGGTCGAGATGCGCAAGGCTCACCCCAAGTACAAGCGCATTGTGCGGACGACGAAGAAGTTTTATGCGCACGATGAGCAAAGTTCGGCGCGGATGGGCGATGTGGTGCGCATTCGCGAGACGCGTCCGCTGAGCAAGCTGAAGCGGTGGGCATTGGAAGAGATTGTCAGGCGTTCGGCCCTCGGTCAACTCGAGGACGCGGCGACGACGTCCGCAACCAAGGCCGCCAATTAACGCGAGCGAGTGAAGGAGAAGAACCCATGGCTGTGCAAATGAGAACGATGCTCGCGGTAGCCGATAACTCAGGCGCGCGCAAGCTGCAAGTGATTCTGCCCCTGGGCGGCGGACTGGGCAAAAAAGCCGGTCTGGGCGACATTGTGACGGCTGCTGTGAAAGAAGCCTCGCCCGACGGCACGATCAAGAAGGGCAAGGTCGTGAAGGCGGTGATCGTCCGCACCCGCAAGGAGCATCGCCGGCGCGACGGAACGTATATTCGCTTCGACGAGAATGCCGCCGTGGTGATTGACGATTCACGCGAGCCGGTGGGCACGCGCGTCTTTGGGCCGGTGGCCCGCGAGTTGCGCGAGAAGAAGTTTTTGAAGATTGTTTCGCTGGCCCCGGAAGTGGTTTAAAGGCAGCTTTTAGCTATTAGCCTTTAGCTTCTGGCGGATATTGTCGAAGATGGGCAGTATTGCAAAAGCTAAGAGCTAAAAGCTAAGAGCTAATAGCTGCACTTGGAGAAGAAGATGCCGAGTTTGAATGTTCATCGCAACGATACGGTCAAAGTTCTCAGGGGCTCTGACCGCGGCAAGACGGGCCGCGTACTGCGCGTTTTTTCCGACAAGGGCACAGTGCTTGTGGAGCACGTGCGCGTAGTCAAAAAGACGGTTTCGAGCAAGCAGGGACAGCGGACCAAGGGCGGCATCGCGGAGCAGGAATCGCCGATCGATGTCTCGAATGTCGTGTTGATCTGCCCTAATTGCGGACCGGCGAAGGTTGGTTCGAAGAATGAAGGCGACGTCAAGGTTCGCGTCTGCAAGAAGTGCGGGCAGACGATGCCGACGAAGAAGTAGTGAACCCTCCCACCCTGGCCGCAGAGACAAGACGCGGCGAGGATGGGGCACCCACCTTCCGAAACGGTAAACGGCTTATGAGCCACTCCGAGGGCCGGAAGAGAGAGAGTAGAGCATCATGGCGGCAAGGTTGAAAGAGAAGTATCACAAGGAGATCAAGCAGGCTCTGCAAAAGGAGCTGGGGCTTGATAATCCGATGGCTGTACCGGAGTTGAAGAAGATTGTCATCAACATGGGTCTGGGCGAAGCCACTCAGAATACCAAGCTGCTAGACCCGCTGGTGGCCGATTTGACGGCGATTGTCGGACAGAAGCCGGTGACTACCAAGGCGAAGAAATCGATTGCGGCCTTCAAGGTGCGCGAAGGCATGTCGATTGGCGCGATGGTTACGCTGCGCAACGAGAAGGCTTACGAGTTTCTTGATCGGCTGATCTCGACGGCGCTGCCGAGGGTGCGCGATTTCCGCGGTGTTTCGACGAAGAGTTTTGACGGGCGCGGCAACTATACGCTTGGCCTGCGCGACCAGTTGATCTTCCCGGAGATCGATTACTCCAAGGTGGAGAAGATGAAGGGAATGAACATCACCATCGTGACTACGGCCAGGGACGACAACCAGGCGAGGGCGCTGTTAAAGCACTTCGGAATGCCGTTCCGGCAGGGCGCGTAAGAACAGCTATTAGCTTTTAGCTGTTAGCTCGGTCAAGGTAGAACGAGCAATTGAGGTAACAACGAATTTGGGTTTGTTCTGAAGCGTGGAAGGGCGTTGCGCCAGGAGCAAGCTAAAAGCTAATAGCTAAAAGCTAATAGCTGCTGTGAAGAGGATTTATGGCAACTACTGCAAAAAGGGTGAAAGACGCGCGGAAGCCGAAGTTCAGCTGCCGCAAGCACAATCGGTGCCAACTCTGCGGGCGGCCGCGCGGGTTTCTGCGCAAGTTTGGCGTTTGCCGCTTGTGTTTCCGCGCGCTGGCGCTCAAGGGCGAGATTCCCGGCGTAGTCAAGTCGAGCTGGTAAGTGCAGCTACTAGCTTTTAGCATCTGGCTTTTAGCCGTTTCGATGAGCCCACAAGGCTTGATGGCAAAGCAAAGAGTTAAAAGCTAGCAGCTAAAAAGCTAGAAGCTGTTTTACAGGCATTCCCGCTGGTTTCCGCAATGCGGACGAACGGGGAATGAAGGAGAAGGAATGAGTCTGACCGACCCAGTAGCCGATTTTCTGGCGCGAATCCGGAATGCAATCCGGGCGCGTCATCAGAAGCTGGATGTACCAGCTTCGAAGCTGAAGACTGAGATTGCCCGCATCCTCAAGGAAGAGGGCTACATCTCGAATTACAAGACCCAGGAAGAGGAAGGCAAGCTGGTTCTCCGCGTGTACCTGAAGTACGGCGGGGCGGAAGCGGCCATTCGCGACCTGGCGCGCATCTCGCGTCCCGGCTGCCGTGTCTACATTGCTCACGACGAGATCAAGCGCGTTCAAGGCGGTCTTGGCATCTCGATTATGACCACGCCCAAGGGTGTGATGACAGGCCGTCAGGCTCGCCGCGAAGGCGTAGGCGGCGAACTGCTTTGCGAAGTGTGGTAACGGCAGTTGTCAGTCATCAGTTGTCAGTTGTCAGTCAAAAACTGAAGACTGAAAACTGACAACCAATAACTGCTTTACCGGCTGCAGTGGAACTTGAGGCGTTAAACCTGTCAACTGTCAACTGAGAACTGACAACTGAGAACTGCTTCACAGGGACTCGCAAGCCAGATGAAGGATTGATTCGATGTCGCGAATTGGAAAAAAGCTTATTCCGCTCCCCGCGGGCGTGAAGTATAAGGTCGAGGGCAATACAGTTTTGGTCGAAGGGCCTAAGGGCAAAGTCTCGGCGCTGATCGCGCCCGGCATTACGCTTGAGACCAAGGATGGCGTGCTGCACGTCAACCGCGAGAACGACAAGCAAGCCGCGATGCATGGGCTGACGCGCTCGCTGGTAGCAAACGCCGTACAGGGCGTTACCACAGGCTGGAAAAAAGAATTGGACATCGTCGGCATCGGCTATCGCGCGGAGCTGAAGGGTAAGGGCACGGTGGTCTTTACGCTCGGCTATTCGCATCAGATCGAAGTTCCGCTGCCCTCTGGCATCGAAGTGACGATCGACCCGAAGCAGTTGCATCTGGTGGTCACGGGCATCGACCGGCAGAAGGTGGGCCAGGTTGCGGCCGACATGCGTTCGCTGCGCAAGCCTGATCCATACAAAAACAAGGGCGTGCGGTACTCGGACGAGAAGCTGAAGAAGAAGGCCGGCAAAACAGGCGCGAAGTAAGAAAGGCAGCTATTAGGCTTTAGCTCTTAGCTTTTAGCTAAAGGCTGATAGCTAAAAGCTGAAATTCAACCGAACGGGGCCGCAGGGCGGTTCCGCTGATAGGAATGAGAGACCATGATTACGCAGACCAAGAGAAACGCAATTCGCCAGCGGATTCACGACCGCATCCGTCGCAAGCTTTCTGGCACCGGGGAGCGGCCGCGGCTGAATGTTTACCGCTCGCTGAACCACATTTACGCGCAGGTGATCGACGACCAAAAGGGCGAGACGTTGGTTTCGGCCTCAACGCTGGCTCTGAAGGTCAAGACCGGCGGCAATGTGGCAGCGGCCAAGGAGATTGGCAAGGCAGTGGCCGAGCTGGCCGTGAAGCAGGGTATCAAGAAGGTGGTCTTCGATCGCGGCGGCTACCTCTATCACGGGCGCATCAAAGCGCTCGCCGATGCTGCCCGCGAAGCAGGGCTGGAGTTTTAGTAAAGCAGCTTCTAGCTTCTAGCTGCTAGCTTATCGTGGTAAGTCGACGAGCTTGGTATCAGCTAGAGGCTAGGAGCTAGAAGCTAGTAGCTCAAAAGAGACGAGAGAGCAATGACGATCTTGAAGAAGAAACTCGATGCAAACCAGTACAACCTGAAGGATCAGGTGGTCTCGATCAATCGCGTGACCAAGGTGGTCAAGGGCGGCAAGAATATGTCCTTTGCCGCGCTGGTGGTGGTGGGCGACCCGGCTGCGGGCGTGGTGGGTCATGGTTCCGGCAAGGCCAAGGAAGTTCCCCAGGCGATTCGCAAGGGGATCGAGGCGGCCAAGAAGAATCTGGTCCGCGTCAACCTGACCGACACTTCGATTCCTCATCTTGTTTTGGGCCGTTATGGCGCTGGACAGGTGCTGCTGAAGCCGGCCCCTGAGGGCACCGGCGTAATTGCCGGCGGCGCGGTGCGCGCGGTGATGACTTCGGCCGGAGTGCAGAATGTACTGACCAAGAGCCTGGGCTCACCCAATCCGCACAACGTTGTCAAGGCTACGTTCAACGCCTTGGTGCAGTTGCGGGACCGGGCCGAGGTAGCTAACATGCGCGGCAAGTCCGTGGAGGAGCTCTAAGCCATGGCTGAAACCAAGATGATTCGCATTGAGTATTACCGCTCGAAGAACTCCACGCCATTCAAGCATCGGCTGGTGGTCAAGGGCCTGGGCTTTACGCGGCTCAACCAGATTGTCGAGCGCGTAGACACGGAAGCCACTCGCGGCATGGTCAAGGCCATTCCGCACCTGGTTCGGATACTTGAGAACTAGCTTCTAGCCGCTAGCTCCTAGCTTCTAGCTTTTCCTTTGGATGAGATAGAACTACGACTGGCATGAACGGCTAGAGGCTAATAGCTAGCAGCTAGAGGCTGCTTTTACGCGAGTCGGCGGGCTTTCGAAGTCTCCCGGCGCTACAGCGAGGAAATCATGGCAACAAGAAATCTATCGAATTTACGCGCGCCCCGGAAAGCCAACACAGGGCGCAAGCGTGTCGGTCGCGGTATGGGATCCGGCATGGGCAAGACCTCGACCCGCGGCCACAAGGGCCAGGGCTCCCGTACAGGCACCAGCCTGATGCGCGGCTTTGAGGGCGGCCAGATGCCGCTGCATCGCCGTCTTCCCAAGCGCGGCTTTACCAACATCTTTCGCACCGAATATACGGTAGTGAATCTGGACCGGCTCGAGGAGCATATCGACGGTTTGTCGATGACTGAGATCGGCATGGACGACTACAAGAAGCTCGGCCTGTCGTCGAGCAAGAATGCGTTGATCAAGATTCTCGGTTCCGGCGAGTTGACATCGGCTCTCACGATTCATGCGCACAAGTTTTCCAAGTCGGCAGTCGAAAAGATCGAAAAGGCTGGCGGCAAGGCCGTTGTTCTGGGAGGCGAGACCGAAGCGCCCAAGGGCAAGCTTGTTTCCAAGAAGGCCAAGTAGTTGGTGATTTCCCAGGTCTCAGAATTGAGACTTGGGAAATCCAGCAGTACGAAGTAGGACATTCAGGGCTCTACACAGGTAAGATGGTCAGTGGTAAAGATTCGTGGGTCGCAAAGGCCCTGAAGCGGATAACCAATTATGCTTGAAAAGTTTTTTAATATCTTCCGAATTCCCGACTTGCGCAAACGCGTACTCTTCACGCTGGGCATTCTGGCCATCTATCGTCTGGGTGCGTTCATCCCCACACCGGGTGTCAACAGCAAGCTGCTGGAGCAGTTATTCAGCTCGCAAAGTGGTTCGGCGCTGGGCCTGATGGATCTTTTCGGCGGCGGCAACCTGCGCCGCATGACCATCTTCGCCCTGGGCATCATGCCTTACATCACGGCCTCGATCATCTTTCAGCTGCTCACCGTGGTTTACGAACCGCTGGCGCGCATCCAGAAAGAAGGCGAACTGGGACGGCGCAAGATCACGCAGTGGACTCGCTACATGACGGTGATTCTGGCTGCTGTGCAATCGATCGGCATTGCCACCATCCTGCAAAAGCAAGGCATGGTGCTCAACCCTGGGATCGGCTTCAGCCTGATGACGGTGCTGACGCTGACCACTGGGACCGCATTCATCATGTGGTTGGGCGAGCAGATTACCGACCGAGGCATCGGCAACGGCATGAGCTTGCTGATCTTCACCGGCATCGTTGTCGGTTTGCCGCGTGGCGTGGCCGAACTCTACCAGAAGGTCCAGACCAACCAGTGGGGCTCGCTCACCATTGTCGCGGTGCTGGCGCTGTTGGTGGCCATGATCGCAGTGGTGGCTTTCATCGTCTTCGTCGAACGGAGCGAGCGGCGCATCCCTATTCAGAGCGCGCGGCGCATTGTTGGCCGGCGAATGATGGGTGGCCAAGCCAGCCATTTGCCCCTCAAGGTGAACTCCGGTGGCGTGATGCCGGTCATCTTCGCTGCCTCTATTCTCTCGGCTCCAATGCTGCTCCGCCAGACCGAATTTGTGCAGAACAGCCGCTTCTGGCTACCCATCTTCGATTCGCTTACGCCTGGCTATCCGTGGTATGAAGCCCTCTACATTTTCGCGATCATCTTCTTCGCGTACTTCTACATTTCGATCGTGATGAAGCCGGACGACATTGCCGACAACTTCCGCAAGTCGGGCTCGTTCATTCCAGGGATTCGCCCGGGCAAGCGCACCTCGGATTTCATCAACGACATCTTGACCCGCATCACGCTGGTTGGCGCCATCTACTTGATCATTATTTCGCTGGTGCCTACCTTCCTGATTTCGGGTATTCGCTTTGACAAGATTTGGCTGGTCGGGCGATTCTTCGAGACCATGCCGAACTGGATGACACACGGATTAGGAGTCAATTTCTACTTTGGCGGCACTTCGCTGCTCATCGTCGTGGGTGTGGCCATGGACACCGTCAACCAAATCGAATCGCAGCTGATCATGCGCCATTATGACGGATTCTCTCCGCGTTCCGGTCGCATTCGCGGAAGGAAAACCTGGTAATGTCCTCTTCTCATTCCACAATCATTCAGGGTCAGGGAGAGGTTCGCAAGATCTCTCCTGGCCCGATTCTTTTGTTAGGCGCGCCGGGGGTGGGCAAAGGAACGCAGGCCAAGGAGTTGATCAAGGTCTGGGGAATCCCGCAGATCTCGACCGGCGACCTACTGCGCGCGAATGTGGCTCAGGGCACCGAATTGGGCCGGACAGCGAAAGAGATCATGGGACGCGGAGATCTGGTTCCCGACTCGTTGGTCAATGAGATGGTCGCGGCGCGGCTTCAAGAGCCCGACACGGCGAACGGTTACATCCTGGATGGCTTTCCGCGCACCCTGGTGCAGGCGGGGTGGCTGGATGGGCGCCTTGCAGCCCAGGCTACGAGCTTGCCGGTGGTTGCCGTCAGCATCCATGTGGACTATAATCAGCTCTTGCGCCGCATCACCGGGCGCAGGAATTGCCCTGTCTGCCAGAGCATCTATAACGTCTATGGCAAGCCTCCCGCGAAGGAAGGTTTTTGCGACTTGGACGGTGCTGCGCTGGTCCAGCGAGCCGACGACACGGAGAAGGTCTTCGAGGAGCGCATGCGCGCTTACTCAGCGATGACCGCGCCTGTTGTCGAGCATTACAGAGCGTTGGGACGTTTTGCGGAAGTGGATGGAGATCGGCCGATCACAGAAATCGCGGCCGGAATTGTTGTCGCCGTTGAAGGGTTGCGGAAGTAGCGCAGCCGGACGGTGAGTTTTTGCGTGAAGAGCTGAAAGCTGGTTGAGTGGCTGTAGTACTGAAGTCGTCTAAAGAGATCGAGAAGATGCGCCGCGCGGGCCAAGTGGTTCGCGAGGTGCTGGAATTGGTGCGAGGGCTGGTGAAGCCGGGCGCTACCACGCTGGATCTCGAAAAGGCGGCTGAGGCGCGCACCAAAGAGCTGGGCGCCAAACCGGCATTCAAAGGCTACCACGGCTTTCCCTGCGTGCTGTGCACCTCTGTCAATAGCGAGGTGGTGCACGGCATTCCATCGGCCAAGCGAACCCTCAGGGAAGGGGAGATCGTTTCGGTCGACTTTGGAGCGTTCGTAGATGGCTACTGCGGCGATGCAGCCATCACGGTTCCGGTGGGCGAGAAGATCGACCCGGAGGCGGCGCGATTGCTGAAGGTTACCGAGGCGTCGCTGAATGCGGCGATTGGCGTAATCAAGCCGGGGGCGACCCTGGGCGATGTAGGATCCGCGGTACAGAAGGTGGTCGAAGCCGCGGGGTTTTCGGTGGTAAGGGACTTTGTGGGCCACGGCATCGGCGTCCACATGCACGAAGATCCGCAGGTGCCGAATTTTGGTGAAGCTGGCCGGGGCATGAAACTGCGCGCCGGCATGGTGATCGCCATCGAGCCGATGGTGAATGCGGGCAAGGCCGACGTTGTAGTTCTAGGCGACGGCTGGACGGCAGTCACCGCGGATGGAAGCATGAGCGCTCATTTCGAGCACACGGTGGCGGTGACCGCAACCGGAGCCAGAGTTTTAACCGAGTAATTCTCGGTCAACAGGCCGGGGGCGCTTTGGGCGCGCCGGCGGAAGCGGGATGCAGTTTGTCGAAAGAAGACATGATTGAGGTAATGGCAGTGGTCGTCGAGACGCTGCCGAATGCCATGTTCAAGGTCAAGCTCGAGAATAATCACGAGGCGCTGACCCATGTCTCGGGAAGGATGCGCAAGAACTTCATCCGCATTTTACCCGGCGACCGTGTGGCCGTTGAGTTGAGTCCGTACGATTTGAATCGCGGGCGGATTGTTTACCGGTATAAGTAGCAGCTCTTAGCTCTTAGCTTTTAGCTTTTAGCTATTAGCTTGTTTGTTGGAAATCGAAAACTGTGCAGTTGCAAGAACAGAGCTAGTAGCTAACAGCTAAAAGCTTTCAAGAGGGGTAGCAACAGATGAAAGTTCGTGCATCGGTCAAGAAGATTTGCGTGAAGTGCAAGGTCATCACCCGCCGTGGGGTGGTCAGGGTGATCTGCGAGAACGCGAAGCATAAGCAGCGCCAGGGTTAGTAGCAAGGCTGGCAAATGGCGGTAATCTCCACGGCACTGGAAAAGAGGCTAGTTAGCCTGAGTCAAGGCTTGCGATGAACCTCCGGAGGCATTCCGCTTAACCCGTGCGAACCGGCTGAGGCCGGGGGCACACAACCGAAGTTGCAAAGGAATTTCCATGGCACGTATTGCTGGCGTCGATCTGCCCCGCAACAAGCAGGCACGAATCGCGCTCACATACATCTTTGGCATCGGGGATCCTCGTGCGCTCAAGATTCTGGCGAAGGCGAATGTAGACGGCTTCAAGAAGATCCAGGATCTAGGCGAGGACGAGGTCAACCGTATCCGCCAGGTGATCGAGGACGAAGGGAATGTCGAGGGCGACCTGCGCAAGGACGTCCAGATGCACATCAAGCGTCTGATCGATATTCAGAGCTATCGCGGCACGCGTCACAGGCGTGGTTTGCCAGTGAACGGCCAGCGCACCCACACCAACGCCCGCACTCGCAAGGGCCCGCGCAAGGGCACAGTTGCCGGCAAGAAGAAAGCGACGGGTAAAACCTAATGGCGAAAGCAGAGCAGAAAGCGGGAGCGGGCAAGCCGGCAGCCGGCAAACCCAGCAAGAACAAGAAGTTCAAAAAGCGCGAGCGCAAGAACGTGCCATTTGGCATTGCGTACGTGCAGGCCACTTTCAACAATACCATCGTCACGATTACCGATCAGGTGGGCAATACGTTGAGCTGGAAGAGTTCGGGTTCGCTGGGCTTCCGCGGCTCGCGCAAGGGCACGCCCTTCGCGGCGCAGCAGGCAGCAGCCAACGCCGCCAGCATGGCTCGCGATCACGGTCTGCGCGCGGTCGATGTGCGGGTCTCCGGTCCGGGTTCGGGCCGCGAGTCGGCTATCCGCGCCCTGGCTGCCGCGGGCATTGAGGTGCGCACCATCCGCGACGTAACGCCGGTGCCGCATAACGGCTGCCGTCCGCCCAAGCGGCGCAGAGTCTAAGAAGCAGCTACTAGCCTTTAGCTGTTAGCTTTTCGCTTGTTCGCGCGAGTCGAAAGATTCTATGACGACAAGAAAAAGCTAACAGCTAGAAGCTAAAAGCTAAGAGCTGAAACCGGGCCGGGAGGAAATCTCCTCCGGAGACGTAAACCGGCCGTCATCTGAAGTCAGGAGAAGAAATGGCACGTTATACCGGAGCAGTATGCCGCCTTTGCCGTCGTGAGGCGACCAAACTTTTTTTGAAGGGTTCGAAATGCGCCTCTGACCGTTGCCCCTTGGAGAAGCGCAATTTTCCTCCCGGCATGCACGGCAAGGATCGCAAGGCCAAGATCGTAGGTTACGGACTGCAACTGCATGAGAAGCAGAAGGCCAAGCGTATGTACTTCACGCTGGAGAGCCAATTCCGCGCCTACTATGAGAAGGCCAACAAAGCCTCGGGCGTCACCGGCGAGCTGTTGATTCAGCAACTCGAGCGGCGTCTGGACAACGTCGCTTTCCGTCTGGGGTTTGCCATCAGCCGCCGCCAGGCTCGCCAGGTGGTTCGCCACGGACAAGTCGAGGTCAACGGCCGCAAGGTCAACATTCCTTCTTACCAAGTGAATGTTGGCGACGAAATTAAGATCCGCGACCACGCCAAGAAGCTGGTCATCATTGAGCAGGGCGCGCAATACGCAGCGCAGAACCCCGTGCCCGTGTGGCTCGAAGCGGATTTTGCGAACCTGTCCGGGCGCGTGCTTCATCTGCCCAGGCGTCAGGACGTGAACCTGCCCATCAATGAGCAGTTGATCGTCGAACTGTACTCGAAGTAACAGTCGTCAGTTCTCAGTTTTCAGTTGTCAGTTACTACCCGCATCGGGCCTTTAACTGATAACTGAGAACTGATCGCTGACAGCTGCATCTCAAACAGAAGGAGAACTTGCGCGGCCGCCGCAAAATGCATCGCGACGTACCTGCCGTGCGGGAAAAGAGAGACAGATATGCTTTGGAGAGGATTTCAAAAACCCAAGCGCCTGGCAGTCGATGCCGAGACGCTCACCAACACATTCGGCAAGTTCAGCGCCCAGCCCTTTGAGCGCGGCTTTGGCACGACCATCGGCAACGCGCTGCGCCGCACCCTGCTCAGCTCGATCGAAGGCGCGGCAGTCACAGCGATTCGCATTGAGGGCGTGCTCCACGAGTTCCAATCCATCTCGGGCGTGGTCGAGGACGCGACAGACATTATCCTGAACCTCAAGCAGGTTCCCTTCAAGCTCGCGGGCGAGGGTCCCAAGGCGCTTTATTTGCGCGCTGACCAACCCGGCGTGGTGACTTCGGGAATGATTGAAGCCGACGGCGACGTCGAGATTCTCGACAAGAACATCTATATCGCGACGCTTTCCGAAGGCGGCAAGCTGGACATGGAGATGCGCCTCAAGAGGGGCCGCGGTTACATCTCTGCGGATAAGAATTTTGACGCCGATCTGGGCATTGGCTTTATTCCGGTGGACTCGGTCCATTCGCCTGTTCGTCGCGTCAACTACGTGGTGGAAGCCGCCCGCCTGGGCCAGATTACCGACTACGACAAGCTGGGCCTGGAAGTGTGGACCAATGGCGCCGTGATGCCTGCCGACGCAGTCGGCCTGGCCGCGAAGCTGCTCAAAGACCACATGAACATCTTCATCAATTTCGAAGAGGAGATCGAGAGCGAAGGGCGTGGCGACGAAACTCGCGGCATGTTGCGCAACGATCACCTCAATCGCTCGGTCGAAGAGCTGGAGCTATCGGTCCGCAGTTACAACTGCCTGAAGAACGCCAACATTCAATCCATAGGCGAGCTGGTGCAGAAGACCGAAGCCGAGATGCTCAAGACCAAGAACTTCGGCCGCAAGAGCCTCAACGAGATCAAGGAAATTCTCGCCCAGATGGGTCTCTCGCTGGGCATGAAGATCGACGAACAAGGCAACGCCGTCCCCGGACCCACCAGCATTCCACCCGCCACCGCATTGGCCGCGAACTACAGTCACTACGACGACGAGGACGAACCGCTGGATTCCGTGGACCTGCAATTGCCCACTGAGACCGAGAACTTTTAAGAACAGCTATTAGCTTTTAGCCTTTAGCTATGCCATGCCGAGTACCGCAGCATTTGGCGAGAGCTATAAGCTAAGGGCTAACAGCTAAAAGCTAACGAAAGAGAGTTGCATCATGCGCCATCGCAATGCAGGATTCAAGCTCGGACGTAATACCAGCCATCGTCGCGCCCTGTTGCGCAACCTGACTACGTCCGTCATTATCGAAGATCGCGTCGAGACCACCGTGACCAAGGCCAAGGCCGTTCGTCCGCTGGTTGAAAAGATGATCACACTGGGCAAGAAGGGCGATTTACATTCGCGCCGTCAGGCCCTCAGCTTTCTCATGACCGATGCATCCGTCGAGCGGCTTTTCGATACCGTTGCTCCGCGCTACACAGACCGCCAAGGCGGCTATCTGCGCATCGTCCGGACAGGTTTTCGCAAGGGCGATGGGGGCGAAAAAGCTTTCATCGAATTGCTAGGCGCCGAAAAGCAGCTCGACGCCAAGCGCCAGAAGCGCGACGATATCAAGGCCAAAAAGCGCGCCGATCTGGAAAAGCAGATGGAAGAAGCAAAGACCGAAGAAGTCAAGGAAGCCAAGGAAAAGGAAGAAGCCGCGTAGGACTTGCCGTCCGGGCTTTCATTCCTTGCCTCAATTGGCTTACGGGCGCATCTCGCGAGAGATGCGCCCGTGCGTGTTTCTTGGGGTCCGATCATATTTTTGATTTCGTTCGAACATTCTTTATCTGCATCCCAAATCAATAATCAATCCTAAAATACCTGTTCACTCTAAAGTATGCGGAGCGTTTCCTTATGTCTTCCTTATTTAAGAGTCTTAGCACGCATGTTAAAATTTGGTTATTCCCTAGAAAAACTGCAAGGAGTACGACCTCATGAAGATCCGAGCTATTGCCTTATCAGGCGCAATTGCCGTTCTGTTTGTCTGCCTAGTCTGCATCAGCGCAACGTCTGTCATGGCGCAGAGCTTCCGCGGAAGCATTCAGGGTACCATCACGGACAGCACCGGCGCGGCCATATCTGGGGCTCAAGTAAAGGTCTTCAGCCCCAGCACCGGGTTGAGTCGCACGGTCTCGACCAATGACCTGGGCGGGTACGTTGCCTCAGAATTGCCATTGGGCACTTACAACATTACGGTCGATAAGGCGGGCTTTCGCTCCATGACGCTGACCAGCATTCCCGTCAGGGTGGGCGCGCCGACGCGTGCCGATGCCAAGCTGGCTCCTGGCACGGTCGAGGAAGTGGTCCAGGTCAACGCCGATGTGCCGCTGGTGGAAACGGCCACCAACACAACGGGAGGCACCATCGAAGCCACCGAGGCGGCGGAGCTTCCGGTGAATGGACGCGACTATACCAAACTTTTGGAACTGGTCCCAGGCGCGAGCAGCGATCCGGTGGGATCGACTGAATCAGCAGGCTCCTACGGGCTGTTCAGCTTGAACGGCAATCGTGGCCGCTCCAACAATTATCTACTTGATGGCACCGATATGAATGACGGCTATCGCAATCTTCCGTCGGTCAACCAAGCGGGCGTTTGGGGTTGTCCCTCAACCATTCTTCCCGTGGACGCGCTGGCTGAGATTCCAGTCACCGGCAGTTCGGAGGCTGAGTTTGGCCGCAGCTCGGGAGCCACCGTCAACATCGTTACCAAGAGCGGCACCAATAACATCCATGGCAGCTTCTTTGAGTACTACCGCGATGGAGCAATGAGCGCGCGCAACTACTTCAACACCGACGCTCAGCCCAAGAACTCCTTTACCAACCATCAATTTGGCGGTTCGGTTGCCGGCCCTATTGTGTCCGACAAATCCTTCTGGTTTGTTGCCTACGAGGGGCAGAGAGAGAATGGCGGCTTGCCCCAGTTGGGCACAGCTCCTGTTCAAGCAGACATCGACGCCTTTACCGCGGGGGGCGGGGCAATCAATTCAGTGATCGAAAGCCTGCTGAAGAGCAATCCCTGGGGGCCATTGCCAGCCTCGGGCGATGGCAGCGAGACATTCACTACGCCCTTCAGCAACAATAGCGATAACATTATCGTCAAAGCCGATCAGCATCTGCATTTATTGAGTGCCGGCGACCTGTTGACCGGGCGCTACTTTTACGCCCACGGCATGCAGAGCTTCCCGCTGGGTATGCTCTATACAGGCAGCAGCGCGCCCGGGTACAACACCGTCACGCCCACGCACGTGAATATTGTTTCTCTCTCTTATACATCCGTTCCCAGGTCGAACCTGATCTTCGAGATTCGCGGCGGCTACAACCGCTTTCTTCAGCAATTCATGCCGCAGGACGCCAGCCTCAATCCGAACACGACCTTTGGACTGGACTCTCTGCCGCCTGACTTCTCGCCGAACGACCTGGGATTGCCGACGATCGATGTTGGCCCTTATAGCCCTATCGGTTCGACTGCCAGCGACTCGCGCGGCCGCGTCGATACGAACTATCAACTCTTCGGAAACGTCTCGCTGACCAAAGGCCGGCATAGCTACAAGGCGGGCATCGAGTGGCGCCGGACCTTTATTAACAGCTTCATCGATTCAGGCCATCGCGGCAAGCTGGTCTTCAACAGCCTCGACGATTTTCTCTCGGGCAGTATCGACAGCGGCAGTTCCGCCGACGGGGATGGCAAGCGTTACTCCTACCAGAACAGCGGCGGAGCCTATCTGCTGGATTCCTGGCGCATGAGCTCCAAGATCACTGTCAATTACGGCGTGCGCTGGGATTACTTCGGCGTGATCGGCGCGAAAAACAACGCTTTCAGCATCTTCAACGTGAAGACCGGCGGCCTTGAAACCATAGGCGCCGCTGACGCGCCTTCATCGCTCTATCCCAAGGATTGGACCAACCTTGCGCCGCGCCTCAGTATCGCCGATGACCTGTTGGGCAACGGCAAGCTGGTAATCAGGACGGGCGCCGGCATCTTCTACGATGGCCCCTCGGAGGACTTTTTCGTCGGCAATCAGCCATGGAATACCAATCCTGCCGAAGCCGGGCCGGCCTTCAATAATATTGGCTTCGCAACGCCGCTTGTCACCGGATACGATGCGTCAGACAACCCGCTTTCCATCATCTCCGCGAGCGTCCCGATATTTGGCAATTATTCGCCGAGCAGCGTCTTCACCGTGGACCAGAATCTGGTGACGCCGCGCTATGCCTCCTACAACCTCAACCTCGAATCGCAGATCACCAGTAAGGTCGCGCTTCAGGTCGGCTATGTGGGATCGCAGGGACGCCATCTCTTCCACTTCCGCGATCTCAACCAGGTGGACAACATGCCGGGCACCACTTTCTCCTGCGGAAATGGCAAAACAATTACCTATGATTTCAAGTACAGTTCCGCATCGCAAAGTTGGGTCGGTGAGCAGTGCTTCCCGACTTACCTGGTGGGCCCGTACGCCGGTGATACGCTCATCTACATTAACCAGATCGAGACCAGCGCGCTTTCCAACTACAATTCCTTGCAGTCGTCGTTGAAGGTGCAGGGCTGGCGCGGCCTCACCTCCACGCTGAACTATACCTGGGCGCACTCGATCGATACGGCAAGCGATGGATTGGACTTCGTTCCCAATGCCGCGCAGCCAGATAACAGCTTCAATCCTCGCGGTGAGCGGGCCAGCTCAAACTTCGACGTCCGCCAGCGTTTGCAGTGGTACTGGACCTACAACCTACCCAAATTCGAGCAAGTCAAATGGCTCTCCAATGGCTGGGCCCTCGATGGCATGTTCAACTTTGCTACCGGCCAGCCCTACACCGTTAGTTATCTCTATGAAGGTGATTTGAACGGCAGCGGTGAGTGGTTTGGACGGCCAGACATCATCAGCAACCCCTATGCTGGAGCGAGTGGCATCAACCTGCTGAACGTGGCCGCCTTCGCCGCTCCGTGCACGACGGACAGCTCAGGTAACTGCATCAGCGGATGGCACCCCGGCAATGAAGGCCGCAACGCTTTCAACGCGCCCAACTATGCCAACTTCGATTTCTCGCTGACCAAGACCTCGCACCTGGCCGGATCTACCAAGATGGAAATTCGCGCCGATTTCTTCAACGTCCTCAATCACCCCAACTTCAGCAATCCGCTGCTGCCGGGCTTCGGCGTTGACTTCTTGAACACAAACGGATCGCCGTTCATTCAAACCACGGCCACGCCCGATGTGGGCAGTGGCAATCCCTACCTCGGAGGCGGCGGTCCACGCAGCGCGCAGTTGGCGGTTCACTTTACCTTCTAGCTCCGCGTGGCCCACCGGTCAGTTGTAGGGATTCTGGGGTATGCGACGCTTATCACCGCAGTATTGGTAGCGAGTGAGTCGCTCCGTCATGAATGGGTGGATATGGCGCCTGATCCATCGTGCATGGAGAAGGGATGTAATCTCTCCGGAGGCCGGAAAACGGCCTCCGGAGATAGAAAGCGACAAGCTTAAATCTGTACATTACAAGCGCCTGCCGCAGTGTTCCTTTGATACACAAAGCTCCTAGTGAATGATCACCACGTTCATGCTCCAGGGAGCGAGAGTCAGCGCCAACGGCAAGGTCGGCGAACTGATCGTGGTGGTAGTTGGCGGAGCCCATGTGTTTGTTCCTGCTGGGTCGGGAATGGTTCCGGTCGGTGAACCCGACAAGTCATAAATGGCCTTGTCATAGGTCTCGACCGTAACAGACGTGGCCGTAGTTTGTCCCGACAGCGTAATCGAAATCGGCTGGCTGGCCGTCTCGTTGCGGTTCACCAGGAACAGCGCCGTGCCGCCACTGTGGGTTGCCGCATATGCAACCACATCCGCGGTATCGCCGGCTACACTGGCCGACAGCACGTTTTCACCGTTGACAGCCACATTACTGAAAAGCTGGAACGCCCGCGCCGTGGGAAGTAGAATTCCAGGCGCCAGTGTTTCCGCTGTGCATTGGTAATAATCGGTCAGCCCGTCGGAGAAAACCATATAGCCGCCGAAGTTTTGCCAGCCGTAGAGCGAGCTGGAGTAGTTTCCACTATAGGTGCTATCCGCACAACCGCCGTAGCCGATCCACCATGTAAGGCGCGTCATTCCATCGTTCATCGCTTCGCCCAGCACCTGGCCGGCGTACAAGGCTTGTGTGATGGACATTGATTGTCTTCCTGGTGTGCCGTAAGGTCCGCCAATCTCGCCCACGTAAATGGGCGTGTTCGGTGTTCCCCACTCCGCCAATTCAGCTTTGAGCGTATTGAGGTTGGTGGTCAACAGTTGCGCATCCTGATTGATGAGAGTGGTGTCGTTTTCAAATCCAGGCGCCTCAGGATAGTAGTGGTATTCGACAAAGTCATAGTAGCCCTTGGCATTCGCGAGCACGGTGTTATCCCATCCGCCGGCAGTGTTATCGAGGTCAACAACAACACCAACCAACGTATTCGGAGAAGCGGCCTTGATCGTGTCATAGAAGCCGGTGCCTCCGACCATGGAGGCGGCGTACGTTGCCGGATCGTGGGCCGGAGAGTGCAGGTCTTCCTCCCAGGTAGCTCCGTAGACCTCGTTGCCCACAGTCATGTGACTCACGGTGATGCCCAGGTTTAGAGCGTTGGTGACCCACGCTGCGGCCTCGCTTGGAACGCCGCCGCCGGTGCAGGCTGGATTGGTGCCGTAATCTGCCGTGAGCGATACATCAAGGCCGGCAGGTATAACAAGGTCGTTGACGAAGTTCGCAAACGTGTCATTGACATCGGGCGTTCCGCCACCATAAGGAGCGTTCTGGCAATTGGTATTGGTCGCCCAGTGATATACATCCGACCACGATCCTCCCGGCCAACGCACCGACTTGATGCCAGCGGTTTGGAAGGAATCCACGATGACGTTGGCATTGGTGACAATGTCGTACCAGGCAGCCATATCCATGCCCAGAATCTTATCGGATACAGCTATGCCTTTAGTGGTTGAGTTTACTGACACGGTCGAGTATCCCGCGACGTTAAGCCCGACAACGGCGGATGCGGTCGTGGTTCCGGACGTTCCGGTAATGGTGACCGAGGTCAACGCGGCAGGCAACGATGCCGCCGACGTGAAGGTGACCACGCTGGAGCCGGTTGTTGGGTTGGTGCCGAACGTGGCGGTTACGCCGCTCGGAAGTCCTGTGGCGGCAAGCGTTACGCTGCCGGAGAATCCGCCAAAGTCTTTGACCGTAATGGTGTCGGTGCTGCTGCTTCCCTGGTTAAGAGTCACTGGAGAGTCCGCGGCCAACAGGGTAAATCCGCTACCGCCGCTGGCGGCGCCGCTGCCAACGGCGCTGCAGGTGGTCCCGTTGATCGCGAAGTTTGTAGGCATTGCGTTGGTGACGCCGTTCCAGTTAGCGTTGAATCCCACTTGGCCCGTATTTCCGCCAGCGGGAATCGCGCCGTCGTAGCTAAAGCTGGTGATCGTCACGTTGGCGCCGCTCTGCGTTTCTGTGCCACCCCAAAGAGACTGGAAGGTCTGCCCATTGGCCCATGTCCAGGTCAGTGTCCAGCTAGTCCAGGCAACCGTTCCAGTGTTGTTGATGGTGAGAGTACCTCCGAACGAGCCTGCACTTCCCGACGAACTTTGATTTCCAATGTTGTAGCCAATATTGCAGGCCAAGCCGGTGGCCGTGGTGACCGTCAGCGCTATGGTGGTGGTTGCCGTCAGCGAGCCGGAGGTTCCAGTGATGGTGATGGTAGACGTTCCGGCGACAGCGGTGCTGGCAGCCGTGAGCGTAAGAGTGCCGCTCGTAGTAGATGGGTTCGATGTCCAGGTCGCGGTTACGCCAGTGGGCAGCCCGGATGCGGCGAGAGTTACAGAGCCACTAAACGGACTGACATCGGCGATGCTAATGGTTGCAATGCTGCTGGAGCCGGCCGAAATCGACAGCGTAGCTGCCGACGGAGTAAGAGTGAAACTGCCAGCTGCCGAGCCAGCCGTGACTGTCAGCGCGATGGTAGTGGACGCGGTCACAGTGCCGGAGGTGCCGGTGATGGTGATGGTACTCCCCGCCACGGCGGCCGTACTCGCTACCGTCAATATCAGCCCGCTGGTGCCGGTTGTGGGGTTGGCGTCGAGCGCCGCGGTAACGCCGGTGGGCAGACCGGTGATAGCCAGAGTCACAGCCCCGGTGAATCCATTCACGGGGAGCACGTTATTGGTATCGCTGGCGCTAGCATTCTGCGCAATCGACATCGTAGCCGCCGAAGCCCAAAGAGAGAAGCTGGCCTTGGTCGTCGAAACCGTCACAGCGATGGTGGTGGTCGCATTGATGGTGCCGGAGACTCCAGTGACGGTGATGGTGGCCGAACCAGTGGCCGTGCTGCTGGCAGAGATTGTCAGCGTGGTGCCGCTGACCGTGACTGTAACGCCGGTGTTTGAGCTGGTGGCAGTCAGAGTGACCGTGCCCGTAAAGCCGCCGGTGTCGGTGACCGTGATGGCGTCAGTGACGCTTGCACCGGGAGCGATCGTCTCAGTGGCCGCTGCGGGAGTAAGTGTGAAACCGCCCACTGCGCCCACAATCACTGAAACGGCACTCGAAGTGCTGGTCGCATAAGTCGTCGATCCAGCATAAACAGCGGTGAGCGAATAGGTCCCTGCCGTCGCGAATGAAGTCGAGAGTGTCGCCACGCCCGAGCTCAACGTGCCAGTACCGAGCGATGTTGTGCCCGAATAGAAAGTAACTGTGCCGGTAGCTGCTGAAGGCGCAACTGTAACAGTCAGCGTGACGCTTGCGCCAACCGTGGGCGTAGTGGTCGACGCAGCAAGTGCGGTGGTAGTGGCCGTCTTGGTCGAACCGACGGCAATACTTACTGCACTCGAAGTGCTGGTGGCATAAGTCGTCGATCCAGCATAAACAGCGGTGAGCGAGTAGGTCCCCGCCGTGGCGAATGAAGTCGAAAGTGTCGCCACGCCCGAGCTCAACGTGCCAGTACCGAGCGAAGTCGTCCCCGAAAAGAAAGTAACTGTGCCCGTAGCTGCTGCAGGCGCCACGGTGGCGGTCAGGGTGATGCTTGCGCCAACCGCGGGCGTAGTGGTCGACGCAGCAAGTGCGGTGGTAGTGGCCGTCTTGGTCGAACCGACGATGATGCTTACGGCACTCGAAGTGCTGGTCGCATAAGTCGTCGATCCAGCATAAACAGCGGTGAGCGAATAGGTTCCCGCCGTCGCGAATGAAGTCGAAAGTGTCGCTACGCCCGAGCTCAACGTGCCAGTACCGAGCGATGTTGTACCCGAAAAGAAAGTAACCGTGCCGGTAGCCGCTGTTGGCGCAACGGTGGCAGTCAGCGTGACGCTTGCGCCAACAGCCGGCGTAGTGGTCGACGCAGCAAGCGCGGTGGTCGTAGCAGTCAACGTCGTGCCGCAAGTAACTCCATTCACTGCGAAGGCGGCGGGCACGGCATTCGTTGTTCCGTTCCAGGTGCCGTTGAATCCCACGCCGCTGACCGTGCCGCTCGCCGCGACACTCCCGTTATAAGGCTCATTCTTTACCGTCACGTTCGCGCCGCTTTGTGTTTCAATGCCATTCCAAAGTGACGAAACTGTTTGCCCATTGGCAAAGGTCCAGGTCAGCGTCCAACTGGTCCAGGCCGTAGTTCCTGTATTTTGAATGCTAACAGTTGCGCCAAAAGCGCTCGTATTCTGTGGCGAAATCGTGTAAACAACTTTACATTGAGCGGAGGCGCGTGCTGCTGTCGATGCCAGAACAAGCGCTACTGCCAGGATGATCCCAAACGTACGGATGATGCGGTGCTTCATGGTGCGCTCCATTTCTTTGACGCTTGTGGCTCCGCCCCAACTTTTGGCGACATACCTGGCTGGGAAAGCTGTCGGCCAGCGCGTCGTGTTAGTCATGAGTTGTGTCAAGACATGAGACTTTCGAACTCACGCCATTTCTCAGATAGATCATTCGGCACTCTAGGGATTTCATTCGCGGTTATGCCGAGAAAAACACGCGACTGAGAATTAAGGCCTGGATTCAGTCTGGAATCGGAGCATATGCGCTCCGATTCCAGACTTGGTAAATCACAAACCTACTGCGAGGTGGTGTAAGTTACCGGCGTGAATGCTGCTGTGCAATCGGTCCCACAGGCCGCGGCCGGATACGTGAACGAGTAGATGCGGCCGCTGTTGATCAGCGTGTTGGTGATGTCGTATACCTGTATCTCATAATTCGCCCCGCCTGCGACCGTGGGAGAAATCAGGAAGTCTTCGCCCATATCGCCATCCATCACGGCTGGCGTCCAAACTCCGCCGCTGAGATATTGCAACCCATGAATGCCGTTGGGTAGATGAGTGACGGAGATCGCTGTCCAAGCTGAGGTCGAGCTCTGCAGCATACCGATGTTAATGTCGCCCGTGTAATTGGGCGGCAATTCGAAATACCAACTGATTTGCCGGTTATTAAAGTAGGTAGGATTCATGTCGCCGACTGGCGCGCCATTCAGGACATACTGATTCAGCGCTCCCTCCGCCTGATCAAGGTGATACGGATCGTCGCGACACCAGGCATTGCCGTCCTGGCAACTGTCTGCAACGACTAGATCGAGCTGGGCGCCGGTGAATTGATCCGCAACCCAACCCGTGCCGCCGCGGCAGAACGCCGCATCCTGCATGCCATCGTTCGTTCCTTCGCAGAAATCGCCGATCGTGATATGCACCCACCGGCCGCAGTTTGCCCCGTTGTTCCACAAGCCGATGTCGCTGGCAAACGTCGAGGAGATCGGGCGGCTGAGAAAGAGTGTGTAATTGGCTGGATCGTTTTGCACATTAAGCGCGACGAAATACTGCGAGTCGAGATACTGCTGGGGCACACCGCATCCACCATAGGGCGTACCAAGCGCGCTGAACCAGGTGGAGTTGCCCGTGTTGACCGCAGCCGCCGGCACAGCGCTCGTCACCGTAAATGGAACCGCATTGCTGGTCTGCCCATTTACGACCACAGTTACATTCGAAGCGCCAATCGCCACGTTCGGAACCGTGACTTCAACTGAGTTCACGGCCCAGGAAGTTACTGTGGCTGCCGTCGTGCCGAAATAAACAGCGCTGGTTCCCTGGGTCGCTCCAAACGGGGCATTTCCCAAAGCGCCGCCAGGCATGATGTTCATCGAACTGCCAACGACCCCGGAGGATGGGCTAACCCACGAGATGACCGGCGTAGGCAAATTGACGGTCAGGGCGATCGTAGCGGTGGCTGTTACCGTGCCCGAGCCGTTCGTTCCTGTAATGGTCACCGTATCCCCGCCAGTCGTGGCCGTGCCGCTAGCCGTGAGCGTCAGCACGCTCGTCGAGGTCGCAGGGTTGGTCCCGAATGCTGCGGTTACGCCGCTTGGAAGTCCGGCCGCGGAAAGACTCACCGTGCCCACAGAAGCGCCGATGTCGGTTACTGTGAGCGTATCGGTGGCTGTGCCGCCCTGCGTCATCGACAATGAAGGCGCCGAAGCCGCAAGCGTGAAACTCCCCGAAGTCGATGGCGCGAGAGTGCAGGCTGTTCCGTTGATCGAAAACGAAGCGGGTATCTTGTTTGTAACTCCGTTCCAGGTCGCGTCGAATCCGATGTTAGTAGCGCTGGCGCCGGCGGCGAGAGCACCGTTATAACTCTCGCTAGCCACTGTCACGTTCGCGCCGCTCTGCGTTTCAATACCATTCCAGAATGACGAGATCGTCTGGCCGTTGGCGAACGCCCAAGTCAGCGTCCAACTCGTCCAGGCAGTCGTTCCCGTGTTGCTGATGGTGAAGGCTCCTCCAAATTCGCTCGAGCTTTGTGCGCTGACGTTATACACAATGCCGCAAGCAAAGCCGCTACTCGACGCAGGCATGACGGTGACAGTGATGGGTGTCGATGAGGTCAGTGTGCCGGAGGTCCCGGTGATGGTGATCGTAGCCGCTCCGGTGGTGGCTGTGCTGCTGGCCGTCAGCGTGATTACGCTGGTCGCGGTGGCGGGATTAGTGGCGAAGGCCGCGGTAACTCCGCTAGGAAGATTCGTTGCCACCAGAGTTACGCTGCCGGTGAATGGGCTTACGTCAATGACTGTGACCGTATCGGTAGCGGTGCTTCCCTGAACAACCGACATCGTGCTCGACGAAGTACCCAGCGTGAAGCTCCCCTTTGACGAGGCGGTCACTGTGAGTGCGATGGTGGTGTTTACGCTCAGTGCGCCTGAGATTCCGGTGATCGTCACGGTGGATACTCCAACCGTAGCCGTGCTGCTCGCCGTAAATGTAACTACGCTGGTTGTGGTGGCTGGGTTGGTTCCGAATGCAACTGTAACTCCGCTTGGTAATCCAGAAGCGGCAAGAGTTACATTGGCAGTTCCGCAAGCCCCTTCAGTCAGAGTGATCGTGTCGGTGGCGCTGCTACCCTGAATAACGCTCAGTGCGCGCGCGGACGGAGAAAGCGTGAAACTCTGCGCCGGAACCGCGACAGTAAGCGCAATGGTAGTGGTTGCTGTCAAGGCGCCGGAGATGCCTGTAATCGTGATCGTAGAAGTCCCCCCGGTGCAGCCGGTCGTGCTGCTATCCGTCAGCGTGATCACGCTGGTGCCTGTGGTGGGGTTGGTGCTGAACGCGGCAGTTAGTCCTGTGGGTAATCCTGACGCGGCAAGTGTTACGCTGCCGGTGAATCCACCTAAGTCAGTAACCGTAATTGTATCGATGGCGCTGCTACCCGGCGTAACTGACAAAGAAGATGCCGATGGTGTCAGCGTGAAGCCCGCCTTGGCAGGGACGGTCAGTGCAATGGTGGTAGTCGCGGTCTGCGTGCCAGATGTTCCGGTAATGGTGACAGTAGCCGCTCCAACCGTGGCCGTGCTGCTGGCCGTCAGCGTCAGTACGCTAGTGCTGGCGGTTGGGTTGGTTGCAAAGGCTGCGGTAACTCCGGCAGGCAGGCCCGTCGCGGTTAGAGTGACAGAGCCGGTAAACGGACTAACATCGGTTACGGTGATGGTATCCGTGACGCTTGTGCCTTGGACAATCGACAAAGTGGCAGCCGAAGGTTTAAGTGTGAAGCTCCCCGATATCGGCGAGACCCCGTTGACTGAGCAAGCAGTTCCGTTGAGGGAGAACGCCGCGGGTACTGAGTTGATGGTCCCGTTCCATGTCCCGTTGAATCCCATGCCGGCTAGGCTGCCGCCGGCGGCAATACTGCCGTTATAACTCTCGTTGGTCACCGTCACGTTCGCGCCGCTCTGGGTTTCTGCGCCGTTCCATAAGGACGTAATGGTCTGACCGTTGGCGAACGCCCATGCCAGCGTCCAGCTGGTTACGGCGGTTGTTCCCGTGTTTTGAATGGTAATGGCCGCGCCGAATGCGCTCGCATTTTGCGGTGTAACTGTGTAAACAATATTGCACGCCGCGGCAGCATAGGCGCCAGGCGCAACAATGGTTAGGAGCAGTGCCGCGAGTACTGTAAAGTACCCGCTCAGTTGGCGAGTGAGTGCCCGCCTACAGGGGGGATTGAGCGCCTGAGACATGATTTCTCCTTGTGCACCACATAGTCCACCGAATCCGTATGGATGAATGCGCCTACCATGAATGATGCCGATATATGGAGTCTTGTCCTGCAGGCAAGGACGATCACAGCCTGAGGCGCAAGATGAACACCTGCTGATGATGAACGAATATGATCAAGGTAGAAGAAAATGGATTCCTCTGGCGCTGGCGGATGAATGTAGGTTTTCTGCAAGCCAGGGAAAATAATGCATTCCGTTTTGGAATGCAATCAAAAGCGCATAAATGCTCAAAGCACAGCAATCGCGACTGGTCTAAGAGCCGCCGTCAAAGCAATACATTCTTTTATGACGCAAGATTCGCGTTCGTGTTACTCCGCAACCAAATACTTAAACGTTTGAGTAAAGAGAAGTCAAATTACTATAGTAATGTTCCGCTGATGGATCTCATAAGAAGGAATCCCGACATGTGAACGCAATAGTTATCGATGAAATGGGCTGCCGCTCGACTATTAAGCGCCGCCATCTTCTTCTAGCCCATCCAGGGGTTACTGACATTGGCAGAGTAGCACTATTCGACTGACCAGAGAAGTCCAGCTGAGGAACGGATGATAGGAAGCCTCATGATTTCAATGGTTTGGTTCGTATTGCTTACCAGAGACCCCAGATCGGGTGTGCATGGAGCTGTCAGAAGCCACCAGGCAGCGAATAGTAGGGAATCACGGGCCGGAGACTATCCTGCGTCAAGGCGGCATAGGAGTGGGACATGCTCTGCGTCATTCCCACCAGGAGACACAATGTTGTCCGCAGATAGTAGCGGCTGCGCGATGGGCGCGATCTTTCTGGGCGTGACGCTTGTCGGATCAATCGCGTGGTTTGCGTGGCACAGGCACGAATATTCGCCCGCACATGCCGGAGTCCGAATTCTGATCTTCGCGTTTGTTGGAGCGATTTTCGGCAAGCTGGTGGAGGTCGGGGGCTATCATCTTCGCGGACGCACCTTACGCGACATGGTGAATGCGATCGCGCGGCGATCCCTGCTGGCCGCGCACTCGAAGTAACGACGGGAAACATATGTTGGGCCGAAGTCACCCGTGTATGGAGGTTGTCACATGATGAATCGCCGACGCTTCTTATGCTCTGATCGAGGCGCTCATTACATCCAGCGATGAATGGCTGGCTCGCAATTTCTTGCAATGCGAAAATACGAAGTTAGCCAAGGCCGGCAACGAATGGTCCGATGAACTCCATGCCCGTCCTGGCCCGAACAGCTCGATGGCCGACTCAGGCAATTTATTGTTTGGCTCAAACAGAATGCCACAATTCTCGTTAAGTGAACGGTATTAAATCTTCTCCGAATTCTCCGAAAGAGATTCTTCAAAGTACTGACGGAAAAGCCTTTTGCGGGTACTTAATGCCTCGAAGACACCTCGCCAATCATTTCGAAAGAGCAGTTGAAAAGTCGATTGATGCCGACCGGTAAATAGAAATTGACAACGTTGCCAGTTTTTGATAAAAATCTTCTGTCTGCGCGGTCAGGTTTTTTGTGCCGCGAACGGCTGCACCGCCTGAAATCCCCGAGAGTGGCGTGCCAATATTCCCTGCCCCAGGAGAAAGCCATGTGTAGGTTTCACTTCCTCGCCGAAGTTCTATTTGCCGCCTTTGTACTTTCGCTGACAACGATTGCCGGAGCTCAAACTCCGGTGGCGCTGCCCTACACGACGACGACTGTCGTGGGCGGACTGGCGCCGCGAACGACCTACACCGCGGGCACTACCATATGCCCCGGTACGTCGGCGACCAAGGCGAGCACGGCCGAGGGTGACAACTGCGCGGCCGTCTCGGGCATCATTGGCTCGGGCGCCCGTGGCGGGATTGCCGTGGATCAATATGGAAACATTTTCACGGCCGACGATGTCAACAAAGCGGTCCACATGATCGATGCCACCACCGGCACGATGACGGTAGTGGCTGGCCTCGGGACCGTCTGCGCTACTACGGCAGGCAAGCTGGATTCGGCCGGCGACGGCTGCTTGGGCTCTACCGGGACATCGCTGGGCGCCGTAAGAGGCATGGGCCTTGACCCGTACGGCAATGTCCTGATCGGTGATTATGGCGATGGCTTCATTCACATCGTCTGCCGCTATGCGTCTCCGCTGTGCGTCACGGGCACGCCGGCGCCGACGGCATCGAATCCGTTACAGGTTGCTATCGGGTACATGGGAATCGTCGCTGGCTGCGCGCCGGCGGCCGGTAGCACCGGCACGGCAGGTGTTGGCATCGACGGTACGCCTGGCTTCAGCACGGTCAACAGCACGGCTACGAATACCGCCTCCTATCCATTGAACTTGAGTGGCAGCACAAGCGCTTTCAAAAACAACGCTGCCTGCACAACTAGTCTCGGTACCGTCGAATCGCCTCGCGCGGCCTGGGGCGACATCTATGGCAATGTCTATTACGCCGACACCGCCAGTTCGCGCACGCGCGTCGTTCTGGGGCCCCCCACATCGAGCTATTTCAGCGGCAACAATCCTCTGTATGCCGCGCTCGAAGTAAACACGAACTGGACCTGGACCGGCACGATCAGCACAAGCACGCTGAAACCCGGATATGTCTATACCATCACCAATGTTCAGGGACTCTCGACCTCAACCACGACCCCTCTGGTTTCTGTTGGCTCCAACTGTGGGACGCAAATCACCGGTGACTCGGTCACCTACACCAACACTTCTCTCACCTCGACGGCTATCGATACGCATGCGGACGGTTGTCCCTTCTTCGACAGCTCGGTTACTGCAAGCTCTGGCTATACGGATACGACCATTACTGACGCCGCGGGGAATCTGATTTTTACCGATCCGAACAACAGTACAGGCCTGCTGCGCGTGTTTCTTGTGCAGGGATGGGCTAGCAACAGCGCCGCAGCCTCTGCCGGCGCAAGCGGCTCTGTGGCCTCGGCGGGCGTGGCTATGTACAACGCAATCTTGAAGAACAACCCCGGCATTACGCCGACTCCGGGATATATCTATGCGCTGGCCGGTGGCGTCGGTGTGGGCCAAACGGGGTTTACTTCGACGGCTTTAACCGCAGCGCCATCGCTGGGAAATGCGACGACCATCGCCAGCGGGTCCATCACCAAGCTCGCCGTCAGCCCGCAGGGCAATATCTACATTGGCAATAACACCAGCGTTTTGTTCTATGACCTTTACAACGGAACCATCCGGACGCTGCTGACGGCCGGATCGGGAACGACTTCTACCAAGGGAAGTTTTTGCACCGGCAACAGCGGAGCGGTCGCTAAGAGCACATATTTCGACGGATGCCCCGTCTCCCTGGTGGGTTGGGGAACGAATAGTCAAGCAGCAGGCAATCTGGGGATCGGTGTCGATGCACAAGGCGACGTCTACCTCATCGACTCCATTCCAAGCCTCACGGTGATGCGTAAAGTGCTGGCGCAGGGCATGGGAGTGGCTTCGACCGGCACGCTGAATGCGCTAACCTCGTCCGTCTCTTCGGCATATCCGCTGCAGTCTCTCGGCACGTCTCAGACGCAGACCTTTATGGTGCACTTTCCCGCTGCCACGGGGCAGTCGGCCACGCTGACCAATAGCACGAACCCTAACTTCTCTTTTGGAACCCCATCCTGCACCTGGTACAGCAGCATCGACAATTCGATGGACTGCACTGTTACCGCAACCTATACGCCAACGGCGGCGGGGCTGCAATCGGCGCAGGTGACACTTGTGGCGGCCGGTGGCGAGACATTCACGCTGAATTTGAGCAGCACGGTAGCGGGGTCGGTTCTGGCTACTGACAACGCGACTTCGGCTGGGAATAGCGTGCTGAACACCGCGAAGCTTTTTAACGGAAATACGCCCTTTGCCGTGGCTGCGGACGGGGTCGGCAACATCTACGCTGCAATCTCTTCGACCAATTCCTATGCCATTGTGGAGTCGCTGGCGGCATCCCCCAGCAGTCTGGTGACGCTCGCCTCGGGGCTCTCCGCGCGGCCGACCGCATTGGCTGTCGATCAGACAGGCAACGTCTTCTATCTGCAGAGCGGAAGCTCGGCGATTCAGGAACTCCCGGTGTTTGCGGCCGGGAGTCCGAATACGTATGGAGCCGTCACGACGCTGGCTTACATTCCGGCCAATCTTGGCACGGCGAATCCAACGGCCCTGACTGTCGACGCGGCCGGCAATATATTGGTTGCCGACGGACAAGGCGGAGTTAGCACCATCTATAAGGTCTCGCCCTCGGCGTTTGCGACGATGACGCAGGCGACCTGCAACCTCGCTTTTGCTGCGGGACCGGTTTTGCCCTCCCTATGCCAGGCGCCGATTTCCAACACCATCGCATTCGGCGCGGTTTCCGCCCTCGCTGCAGGGCCCTCTGGAATCATCTACGTGGCGGATACAACCAACAATGCCGTGTACGCGTTGACGCCGGGAGTCTCGACCGGCGGTGTCTATACCTATACGGAGTCGACCATGGCTTCTTCTTCCGCGGCCAATGGTTTGACCACGGACGCCGCAGGCGATCTGTACGCCGTCGGCAGCTCGGGTGTCACGATGTATCCCGTGAGCGGTCCTGCATCTGTTTCTGTCTACGGCGTGGCCTCGTCGCCGCTGGGTGTGGCCGTCGACGGCACGGGCAATGTTTATGTGGCCGACAGCGGGTATAGTTACGTAACGCAAGTGCAGCGTGGCGGAGTGGCCCAGGACTTCGGCTCCAACTCTGCAACCGGATTTGCTGCAACGCTGACCAACGCCGGAAACCTGGCATCGGCCGCGCAGAGCTCGGGGAACGGCAGTCAGGCACCGCTCTTCGACCTCGCTGGCGGCGGCAGCAATGGATGCGCTTTCAGCGGCGGCAACCTGCTGCAGCCAATCACGGCCGGCCAGGCCTGCACCATGACGGCGAGCTTCCCGGCCATCGGCGACGGCGAGGAGATCGACAACATCATCTTCGGGTTGACGGCTCCCGCCACTTCGCAACTGGGCGCGCTTACCCTGAAGGGCCTAGCCGATCTACCTGGTTTCAATACGACTGTCGCCATTGGGGCAGCCTCGACCGCCCCCAACACTCCTGTTTATTCGCCGGGCGCGGAGGTCAGCTACCCCATCACGGTGACGGCGAATGGTACTTCGACAGATGGCAATTCAACCATCACTTCGGGGCCGACCACGTCGAATTTTGTGTACGTAAGTGTCGACGGCAAACCGCAGGTTCAATACAATTTCACCAGCGCTAACGGCTTGAATGCTTCGTTTACTCTCACCCTGTCGGGCCTGAACGCCACGACCACACCCACAACTCAGCACAATTTCCTCGTGAGCTTCCCGCAGCAGGGCTCGTTCCTTGCGTCCTCGAATACTCAAGGGTCGATTGCGATCAACCAGCAGCCGACGACACTGAACTGGACGCCGGGGTCGGCTTCGCAGCAGGTGAGCGTACCCATCGGTAGCAGCGTGCTGAATGCGACAATCACCACCAGCGTAGCCGGCCAGATCGCCTATGCTTACGGTGCCTATCCCTCGTGCTCCTCGGCCAACGCCGCTCCAGGCTCGACGCCCATCGATGCTTCGACCTATCTGCCCATGGGCAGTTACACGCTGTTCGCCATTTTCTGTCCGATCGACGCGACCGATTATGCGAACGCGGGAAACTCCGTCAGCTACTCGGTGACGCAGGCCTCGACAGTGGCCGCGGTGGGTGCTTCGACCATGGTGGTGGCGCCGAGCGGCGGCAACTTCACCAGCGTCTCGGCGGCGCTAGCCGCGCTGCCCACAACCGGCGGAACGATTTACATCGCGCCGGGCTTCTATTACGGACAGAATGTAATCAGCTATCCCAATGTGTCGCTGCGCGGCCTGGGTGGAGACGCGACGAAGGTGGTTCTGACCGCCGAAGACGGTGCGTTTTCCAGTCCCTATGCCGGCTATCTGGGTACGGGAACCGGAGCCGGCAACGCCAGTGCCCAAGGAGACCAAGGATCGTCGACGCTCGATGTTTCGAAGAGCATCTACATGGGGCAGACCGCGGGCAGCACATCATCGCCGATCGGCGTGACCAACTCAACACAGAACACGCCAGTGAATTTCTATGCCGAGTACCTAACGGTGCAGAACACGTGGGATACGGATAATTTCACCAAGACAACCTTTCAAGTTTCAAGCTCAAACTGTGTGGGCGGCTTTGCGGCCACGGCGCTGTCAACCTTGTTTAACGCCGGAATAGAGTGCGCCTCGCAGGCGCTGGCCCTGTGGATCACCGGCGACCAGGCAATTCTGAACAATGTGAACCTGACGAGCTTGCAGGACACGCTTTATGCCGGCAGCCAGGGAGCGTCCGGATCTTCGCGCACGCCGGCGCGCCAATACATGTGGAAGGGCACGATCACCGGTGACGTCGATTATGTGTTTGGCGATGCGGCGTTGGTCTTCGACCACACCAATTTCTTCACCGCATGGCACGGCTCGGCCACGGGCACCGACACCATCGAAGCGCAGAACAAGGGGGACCAGACCGGCTCCTCCAACGATTACCTGAGCGGCTACATCTGCAACAGCTGCACACTGCTGTCGCAAAGCACTGGCATGACCAACTTGCTTTATGGCCGTCCGTATGGAGCGTACTCCACCTGGATCATGCTGAACTCATACGTGGACCAGGTGAATCCGGCGGGCTGGATCGAGTTCAGCAGCGATACCAACCTGCCGACCTCGACCTATGCCGAGTTCAACTCGATACCATATACGGACCCGGCGGTGGGCACGGCCCCATATCCTGCAGGACTGTTTTTCGAGAACTCAACGATCATCCCGGGCTACACAGGAACACCGGGCTACGCCGTCATTCCGACGGGAGGCAATACCGGCGCCGGCGTCACCGGCACGCGCGAAGTTATCTCGCAAGACCCGGGTACACTTGAGGCTTCGAACACGATCAAAACCCAGCTGACGGCCGGCCAGGCAACGCAGTATGCGCCGCAGACGTTCCTCTCCACCACTGTGCCTCTACAGACTTATTTCGGGTTCAGCGAGGGTTGGAATCCGCAAGCGGTTCTGGCCGCCCAAGTCAATGCGTTTGTGCCGTCCACGGTCATCAACCCCATTGCCTTCGGATCGAGCGTAACCATCCTGGGCCGTCCGCAAACGCCCGGAGCAGGCGTAATTCCAACGGGAGCCTACCAGTTCCTGGACAACGGCACGGCGATCGCCTCAGGCAGCCTGGACGCGAGCGGCGAAGCTTACTTCACTTCCAGCACGCTCACTACCGGAACCCATAACATCACGATGGTTTACGGCGGTGACGCGAACTTCACCAGCAGCACTTCCGGCATTTATCCGATCACGGTGTTGGCCTCAGGCGTGCCCACGACCACAACAACCTTGAGCATCGCCGATACCAGCGCGACATTCGGAAGGCCGATTACCGGCACCGTTTCGGTGAACCCCGCGGCTGCCACAGGCACCGCGACCATTTACCTGGACGGCGCCTCCGCAACCACATGCACGCTGTCCAGCGGTTCCTGCTCCTGGTCGGTGAGCAGCGTCGCGGTCGGGTCGCACTCCATCTACGCGGCCTATTCCGGCAGCGGCAGCTACGGTGCCAGCAACTCGACCATTACCACCGTTAATGTGGCCGCCGCCACTGCAACTGGCGATATTCGCGGCGTCACCGAACCGAGCTTCCCGGCGGTTTGCACCACTTTGACGGCAGCGCTCACCACCGACCCGGCCATTCAGGATCTCGATGCCTCGGTCGATGCCAACAATTCCAACATCGACGGCGCGCGCATTCAGGCGGCGATCAACAGTTGCGCCGGCACCGGCCAGGCCGTGGAATTGTCGATGGACGCGACCGGCGCTTACAATGCCTTCCTGAGCGGACCGCTCAACCTGCCGTCCAACGTCACGCTGCTGGTCGATCCCAACGTGACCGTTTACTTCTCGCGCAACGCGCAGGATTACGATACGACTCCTGGTACGCATACCTGCGGCACCATCGCCCAGACGGGCGGCTGCAAACCGCTTATCACGATTCCCAAAGCGGCGACCAACGTAGCAATCATGGGCTACGGCAAGCTGAACGGCCGCGGCGGAGACGTGATAATCAATGCCTTCCCAACGAGTGGCTGTACGTATCCAGTTACTCCGACACCGTCATGGTGGGATCTGGCCGCCGCCTACACCAGCCCCTGCGCCCAGGAGAATCCGATCTTCGTCGAGATGGCCGGCGGCGGGTCAACCAACATTACCCTCTACAAGATCACACTTCTCAACGCGCCAACGTTCCACATCGGCAGCGCGTCACAAGTCACTGGTCTAACGATATGGGATATCAAGATCAGCACGCCAAGCTACGCGCGTAACACCGATGGCATCGATCCGGGCGACGTGTCGAACCTCACGATTGCCAACAACTGGGTCTCCGACGGCGACGACAATGTCGCCCTTGCCGGGGTCCACTTTTTATCTCAAAATGACTCGGTCATCAATAACCACTTCTATGCCGGTCATGGCGAGTCGATTGGCAGTTACACTGGAGCAGGTCTCAATAATGTATTGTTCGACGGCAACATGTCCGCCGGCAATGCCTTCGCTGGCGGCAGCGCTATCAGCGCTAAGTCTGCGACGGTCAATGGAACCACCTACGGCGCTGGTTACACCGACGGCAACTCTACCGCGATCCGCATCAAGACCGGCAACGACCGCGGCGGCCTGGTTAACAATGTCCAGTACTCGAACTCCTGCTTCCTGAATCACAAAATCGATGTTCTGTTCACTCCGTACTACGATGCAGGCGACTCGACCAATCAATTCCCGAACTATCCCAACATCCTGATGCAGAACCTGGCATTCTTGAACACTGCATCGAGTTCCGGAAGCGTCGAAATGACCGGCGAGTACAACACCAACAACGGCAGTCCGATCGACAACCCGGTTACGGTCACGCTCGACAATGTGACCTTCCCCTCGGCGCTTTCGAGCCTGACCAATAGCACAACGCCCTTTGAAAGCTCCGCGACCTCCTCGACCTGGGGCTCGAACTTCAGCGGAGGCACGGGCCAATACGCCAACGTCACCCTCGGCCCCGGCCAAGTCTCGAGCAATTTCATTAATGCATTTAATGCCTTGGCCACGGTGCCCGCCAATAACGACAACCTGACCGACAAGATTTCGCAGCCGGCGCTCGATCCACCCAATTGCGTCTTCACTTATATCGCACCGGAGTTGACCGGGCCGACCGGTTTGCCGCAAACCGTTCCCTACGGCAGCACGGCCAACCTCGACGTCATTCTGATGCCGATCGTATCCGGTTCGGCCTTCCCAACCGGAAACTTCACCGTGAACGACACCACAACCGGTCAGAGCTTTACGAGTGCGCTAACCACCACCACCGATACCCATGTGGTAACAATTCCGGCGTCCGATCTAACGGTTGGCACGCACACTTTCACTACCACCTACTTGGGAGACAACAACTACACGATTCCGGCCAGCTACCAGACCTTCGGCTCGTATAACGTGACTGTGGTCCAGGCCTCGCAGACCATCGCCTTCGGCACGATTCCCACGCAAGCACCCGGCGCGCAACTTGTCTTGTCGGCCACAGCCAGTTCGAGCTTGCCGGTCAGCTTTGCGTCAACCACGACTTCCGTTTGCACCGTCAGCGGCAGCACCGCCTCGTTCCTCGAGGCGGGTAACTGTTCCATAACTGCGTCGCAGCCTGGCAACGGCAATTACAACGCCGCCACGCCGGTAACGCAGACCTTTTCTGTAGTTACCCCGCCCTCGATTTCGCTTACCACCAGCGCCACAGTGGGCGGTACGCACGCCGGTGGCTACACCATGACCATCACTGTCAAGAACACAGGCACAACCGCCGCGTCCAACGTAACTCTGAATGCTGCCTCCTTGGGCACTGTCTCCGGAGCAACGTTGCCACAGACATGGGGATCACTTGCCGGAGGCGCAACCGCCACCTTCACAGTTACGTTCCCAGCAGGCGCCGTGGGCCTCGATGGCGCGGCTGTGGCGGAGAAGTACTCTGGATCGTATGCCGGCGGCACATACTCGGCAAGTATCCGCTCGGTGATATTGCCGTAAGCTCGCGTCAAGCGGTATTGTATCGAATACATTGAATGAGGAGAAAAAGATGAAGAAACTTCGTAACTCGCTGCTGTTATCCCTGACTGCTGTGGGCTTGCTGCTGGCCGGTGCGGCCGCCAAGGCAGACACGCTTACGTTCACACTCGATTCCGCATTTCAAACCGGCCCGGCGGGCGTGTTCGATTTCACAGGAACCATTGACTACACATTGGCGGACGCGATCAATGATGGGGGAGTCACGGAGTTTCTGAACGGCGATTCCGTGTTCGTGGACGGAGGGTCGCTCGATGACAGCCCGTACAATGCCAATGCACCCATATCGATGGATCCAATAATAATTTCGTCGTCGGGAGATATCGATCTCTTCAACGTGACCATCCCGGCTTACATCAACGGGCCGGCATCCCAGAATACCTACACGGGATATTTCTCGATCATCGGCGGCCCCACTGACACATCCCAGGACGTGCTCGCGACCGAGGATTTCGAAATCGTTGTGACGCCCGAACCGCCAACATGGGAATTAATGGCGATGGCGCTGCTTGGTTTCCTTGGCTTCGCCGGTTGGCACTCGTTGCGACGCCAGACGGCGACCGCATGACGATTGGCCGTGCGTCGAATTAGAAGCGGAGCCAGGTCCAATCCCGGCTCCTAGGACTCCTCTGTTCGACTGCACTTTTCATATTGAAACTAGAGTAGGCGTGCACACCAGCATCGTCGAGCGGCCAGCAAAGTGGCACTGTCATAATGATGTCCATGCTTCAAATGACAGTGATTCCTGTTAAGATTTCGGTCCATGACACCAAGTCCCAAATGGACTTCCGGTATCAAAAAGTTATAGCAAAACCAGAGTTGTTGTATTCCGGAACCTCGACATCAAGCTGGTGCTTCCTGCACGAAGCACCAGCTTGCTCTAAATTCACTCGGACACAGCAACTCTGGTCTTGTGTTATTCCAACTTCAGCGAGTTTATGGAACGTCGATTGTCGTAACGCTATACGCGGGCAGAGTCAGTGTCAGTGTTGAGCCACTGACCGCCATCGTCCCAATGGACACTGGCTTCACCGGGCTTTGTCCCGCGGCTGTGGTTGCGGTCATTTGGTACAGTTGCGCCGTGCCCGAGAGGCTGAGCCCGCTGAGCGCTGCCACCTGCGTTGTGTTCGCGCGATTGATGGCTACGATCACAACCCGGCCCGGCGTTGTGCTGTCCGTGCTTACGTAGGCCATCACACTTCCGGGGTTGCTGGAAACCGCTGCCACCGAGGTGTCTCCGAAGTTCGAACCAGCGCCGTCGAAGTTGCGATAAGCGCGGAAGCCTGCGAGTTCATAGTCGAAGGTTCCGCTGGGTGGCCAGAACATGCTTGCGAAGACACCGTTGCTTGCATAAACGCCCAACTGATCTGCCTGTGCGACTGTGCCTGCAATGTTGTTGAATCCGCCCGTTTCGTACTCGCTGATCGAGAGCTTAATCGACGGGAATTCTGCATTGATCTTCGCTTGCAGTCTGGGCAGCATCTCGATCGGCGCGCCTCCCAGCACTGAGTTAGGCCACGGGTTGCTGTTGTCAGGATCGGTAAACGTCGTGTCCCACAGGTTGCGCGGGGCCTGTACGATGAGCTGCATATCCGCATCCGACAACGTCGCTGCCGTCATGCTGGTCACGCGCGTGTTACTCGCATCGTAGTCCTCGGGATACCAGTGGAAGTCATACACATCCACCAGCGGCTTTCCAAAGGTTGCAGAAGCGGTGGCCAACGCCTGGAAATACATGTCGGGGAACCAATTCTCACCGGTTGGAGTGGTGTCGGTGATTCCCGCCTGCCAGTTGTAGATGCCCAGGAAACCATAATGCGACGGTCCAAAGATAATCATGTTCGGGAACTGAGTCTTCAGAGCCTCGGTCATGGTCAGAGTCTTGGCAATATAGGCGTCCGGCGTAACGAGAGTCGGTCCCTGCACTTCCAGATGGGTTGAATTCCAGATCTCCGGTTCGTTGTCCAAGTCCACAAAGGCCGGTGTGGCCGTGGTGCTTGTGAAAATCGCCTTTGTGGTGGAAAGCTGATTCATTGCCCACACGAACTCGTCCGAGTAGACATTACCAGTGTCCTCGCCACCGACCACAACAATCGGCGGCGTAGTTGTAAAGGCAGCGGAACTTACTGTGCTCTTCTGATCGACAATTGGCTGGAATCTTGCCAAATCCGGCGCATTGGTAGTGGGCACCGGACCCGCCTCATCTGCCGATACCAGCCCTTGCATTGGTACCGTGAACAGTGTGGCTTGACCCGCGGCAATGTTGGCATTGATCGTCGGATACACCGCAAACCCTGGAACCGTGCTGGCGCTCAGGAAGTTGTCACTCTCGTAGAGATAGTCACTGCCCGCGTTCGATGCGTTCGTCGTCCAGTTATAAGCTGTCCAGCGATTGCCGCCCATGCGGAAGATGGTGACATTGGGAATGTTGGGAATCGATGCATTGTCGGTCCCGTCGATTCCGTAGATATAAGGCGAAATCGGCTTGGTCTGGGAGGGATTGACGACGATAGTAACATTGGGAGTCGCTACACCGACCGTTAATAGCGCGGAAGCGATTGCCGTGCCGCCCGCTCCAGTACAGGTCAGCGTGTAGGTCGTCGTGCTGCTGGGAGAGACACTCGTCGTGCCGCTGGTCGCTTCCGTGCCGGTCCATCCGCCGCTCGCCGTGCAAGAGGTCGCATTCGTGCTCGACCACGTCAGCGTCGAACTGGCGCCCGAAGCTATCGTCGCCGGATTCGCCGTGAGTGTTGCCGTTGGCGCCGGTGCGATCGTCACTGTAGCGTTGGCAGGCGCACTTGTGCCACCCGCTCCAGTACAGGTGAGCGTATAAGTCGTCGTGCTGCTGGGAGAGACACTCTTCGTGCCGCTGGTCGTTTCCGTGCCGGTCCATCCGCCGCTCGCCGTGCAAGTGGTCGCATTCGTGCTCGACCAGGTCAACATCGAGCTGCTGCCCGAAGCAATCGTCGCAGGATTCGCTGTGAGTGTTGCTGTTGGCGCGGCAGCAGCGGTGATGGTCACCGTTACAGTCGCGCTCACGGTCGAATTGGTCACCGAAGTCGCCGTTAAAGTCACCGTATTCGGCGAAGGCGCATTTCCGGGCGTAGTATACGTCACCGATGTGGCCGTAATGTTGCTCAGCGTCCCGCACGCCGCGCCGCTGCAACCCGGTCCGGAAAGGCCCCAAGTCACGCCCTTGTTCTGGGAGTCGTTGGTGAGCGTTGCAGTAAAGTTCTGCGTGCCGGTTCCCGCCTGAAGAGTGGCCGAGGCTGGCAGGATCGTTACAACAATGGGGGGCGGCGGTGTTGTCGAGCCACCAGATCCACAACCTGTAAGGATCAACATGGTTGCTGCCAGCAGTCCGGTGTATAACTTCAAAAGATCCTTGGTGCTTGATTCGGCGAAATGCATGTGCGTCGACCTTTCTGACCGTGGCCATTCATCGTGGAGATTGCGCGTGCAACCTAAAACGCCGATGAATATTGCGTGACGATCGGATGCGGCGTACGATTGTCAGTCGATTTCCGCAAAATCAGGGTCAACGAGGAGAACAACATAGGGGAAAGAACTTCCTATCGAATACAAATCCATTCTCTGTTATGTCTCGTGGCTGAACCCGCCAACTGTGATCGCGATTCATGTTCGCAGAAGCGAAGGGCAAAAGTCAACAGCAACTGAATGTCGTTTTACGGAGGGGGCGGAAAGTCATGACGCGAATAGTAGCCGCGAAGCTCCCTGGAGGCTCGCGAAGTTGACTGTCGGCCGCCATCAAAGGCAGTTGCGGGAACGTCAGCAAAATATCACCTTTGCACTCAAGTCCTGCATTCTTTCCGGGAGTTCCGTCACCTGCCATCTGGCGCTTACAAACAACGGGGATGACCGGGATATCACACTCAAGGGCTGTGAAAACCCAAATACCAAAATCTCTGATCAGAGCGGCCGAGATTCAGATGTGAATTACGAAAAGTTAGGATGTCGCGATGGAGAAAACAGAAGCATTTCTGGAACTTTAGTAGCTGAGGTCCCTACACCTGCGGATTTATGCTTTGATAAAGTCAGCTCGGATATCTCTTCCATCGAGCTGCTCGAAATTGCCAGCAAGGTCGGAGACAAAGATCTAAAAGTCAGTTCCGCAGGATTCCTGTCCTTGTGAAGCGGTATTGATATCAACTCGCGAACAGCCGGACGTGTGCTTTTGGTACCCCACTTTATAGAAAAATCAATATAAGTCCTTTATTTTCATATGGCGGAGAGAGTGGGATTCGAACTCGTATTAGTCTTGTAGAATCTGCAACTTACAGAAAACACAATGCCGTCGCTCCCGTATTTCCCGTGGCTCCCGTCGCTCCTTGCCCCATATTGCTCCAAACTGGGATCGGACCGGCGCATAAAGGTTTTGCAGACCTTTATCGAAGTTGGTAAAAACCGAGTGTTTATGCGGGTTCCAAACCCTGCAGATCTAAGATTGGCGGTGACAGATGGGCGAAATGAGGCGGGCTATTGCGCGCGAGGAACAGGAACGGGCCAAGGCAATAGAAGCGGAAAAGCGCATGGCGGACCGGTTCGCCTCAACGCTGGTGATTGCTGCATCGATCATCGCCGCCGTGCGACTTGCGAGAGATCAGGACATCAGCAGACCGTCGCCCCGTTTGACATCGGTCATCGCGGACAGCATCGGGCTTGCGAGAATGATCCTGGAGAAGGTATTGCGTTAGGCTGGTGCGAATCTGGCGGCCGTTATAAGCTGTAGACCTATGTGCGGGAGATACGGCAACGGCCCTGAAGGCCGCGATATGCCGAAACGTAAGCCAGAATCGCTCGCCGCGTCCAATAACTTTTTGGAAGTAGGCTATAACCAAATGGAATAGGTACCTGCTGTAATCTGACTGCCGGAAACAAGGGATTTGCCTTTGAGCCATCAGACTCCCATTTGAATCCCCTTGCATTTGCAAGAAATATATGGTATTTTTTCTTGCAGAATATGGCGGTTTTATATGAGACAAACGATTGAAAATACGATTGAATATCGAATTCGTGGAACAGGTGGAGGGTGGGCGTTCTCGCCGCGCGACTTCCTGGACCTCGGAGGTCGCCCCACTGTCGATTCAGCACTTCACCGGCTGGAAAAACGTGGCGAGATTCGCCGGGTCATTCGCGGCGTCTACGACTACCCCCGCTTCAGCAAGCTCCTTGATCAGCAGATGAGTCCTGATGTTGACCAGGTTGCTCGGGCCTTGGCGCGGAAGTTCCGTTGGCGCATTCAACCCAGCGGCGCAACGGCGCTGAACTTTATCGGTCTTTCGACTCAAGTGCCGGCACGCGCCGTCTATCTGTCAGATGGGCCGGAAAGAACCTATCAAGTCGGCAACACGGCGCTGGTCTTCGAGCATACAGCCTTGAAGGAATCCGGGGTTAAGCTGAAGGAAAGCGGCCTGATCGTTCAGGCGCTCAAGTCGCTTGGCCAAGAGCGAATTACTCCGGAGATCATCTCGAAGATTCGAGCATGGTTGCCGGAATCTCTGCGCGCCAAGGTACTGGCCGACACTAAGACGGCGACAGGCTGGGTTTACAACGCAATTCAGCAAATTGCCGAAGAGGGGCAACATGGATAAAATCGCCACCGGATCGGCAACAGACAGGCGGGATTTATTCGGCGAATCGGCCAGCCAGCTCAGCATGAATCCCGCCATTGTCGAAAAGGATTTCTGGGTCTGCTGGATTCTCAAACATCTTTTTGCGGAACCGGCGCTCATGGACCAGATGGTCTTCAAGGGTGGAACCAGCCTCTCCAAGGTCTTCGGATTGATCGACCGCTTTTCAGAGGACATCGACCTGATACTCGATTGGCGCCTGCTTGGGTACGGCTATGCGGAAGGCAACGATCCTTACCAAACCATTCAGTCGAAGACAAAGCGGAGCCGCTACAACCAGGAGATGAATGCAAAGGCCGCGGAGTATATTCGCGGTACGCTGCTTGGGCAAATGAATCGGCTCTTTGCACAGGTTCCCGGCATTGTCACCAGTATCGACGAAGCTGATCCACACACGGTAAACGTGCAATACCCTGCGGCGTTCACGGCCTCATACATTCGCCCCGAGGTTCGGCTGGAGATTGGACCGCTCGCGTCCTGGGTTCCGTCTCACGTCCGGACGATTCACCCGTATGCGGCCACATCCTTTCCTAAGGCGTTTGCCGAATCGGATTGCGCGGTTGTCGCCATCGATGCCGAGCGAACTTTCTGGGAGAAGGCCACGATCCTCCATCAGGAGGCCCATCGGCCGGGAACGATTCCAGCCCGATATTCGCGCCACTACTACGACTTGTACAAGCTGGCGGAAAGTCCGGTCAAGGCGGCGGCTCTTTCCAATCGCGCCCTGCTCGACGACGTGGTCGAGTTCAAAGAGCGATTCTACTATTCCTCATGGGCGCACTACGATTTGGCCCGTCCAGGCTCATTCCGATTGAGTCCTCCAGAGAGCCAATGGTCGGCACTGAAGCGGGACTACCGTGCCATGCGAGATATGTTCTACCGGGAGCCACCAGACTTTTCTGATGTACTTCGCTCCTTACAGATGCTACAGAACGAGATCAACGAGTTAGCGTAAGTATGGATTACGCTCCTCTCACTGGAATCGTCTCTAAGAAATGTGTGCGATATCAACTTAATGGCTATTAGGAACAGGCAGCGGTGTGCTAACTGGCTGGGCAGGGGCTTCTGGCTTTTTAGGTTTCAATTGAAGGAAATGTTGCCCCGGCGGTGTGATCACAACCGTATTCTGTTTCCGAAGATTCCCAATCTCTTTGTCAGATAGCCAAGTGAATATCAAGGTTTGGAACTTTGACTGCTGGGCGAGCTGCTTTTCAAGGAACGTGAGAAACAGCTTCTTATGTTTATCGTCTGGATTCTGTTGCAATGGTTCATCCAACACGACGAAGCCGGGATGCATACCGCCCATTTGCTGCGATGCAGCAGCCAATGCGAGGCTGTATGCTGCAACTAGTCGAGACTGATCACTCGCCGAGCCAAGTGCCCGCAACCTGCGGCCCTCGACAAAAGGGATGTACTCATCATCCATCGAAAGCGTGTGGGCATTTTGCGCTTGCATCGCACTGTGTCCGAGAGCGATCAGATATCGCCTCAGCGCATCGGTGAAAGCAAGCTTTCTTTCAGCAATATCAGGAGAAGGAAGAGTGCCACTCTCAAATGCCTTTGCATCTGCAACCCAACGGTCAATCGATTCCTGGATATTGTCAATATCTTTAGATGCATCGGTGAGACGTTCTAGCTCTCGCTCAGTCGCTGAAAGTTCTGAAGCTGTTGCAGCGATCTGTTCACGCACCGTCCCAACCGCGTTTGTAACCGTAATCAGTGCTCTTTCCGCATCCCGAAGCTGTGAATCGACTTCGGTAATGTTGGCGGTTGTTGATGAAATATTAGCGGCGAGAGAATCGATATTTCTCTTGATAAGCTCTCGATCACGCTTAAGAGATTCTATGTGAGCTTCGACCGATTCCGGTGTCTGCGAAGTCAGTCCGAAGATGCTAGCGTCCATATCACGGTGGCAGGTCGGACATTCAAGATGATCAAGTCTACCGACGCCGGATTTCTTGAGACGCAACAAATCAGTGGCACCTAATAGGCGATGCTCCAAGCTCTCCAAAAGCATTGATGCTTGTTCTTTCTGAGTTCGGAGAGCATTTAGGTCTTGATTCAGCGAATGCCTCTGCTCCTTCAGCGAAATGGCCTTCTGCGATGCGGTGATCGATGCAGAGGTGTTTGATGCATCGACGGGTTGGCTCGTAAGAGTATTCCTGAGGTTCTCGATCCTTGCGTTTACAATCTGGGAGCGTGCACTTATGTCAATGTGTGCGGACTCCTGCAGCGCCTCGCGAAACTTGTTCCTATCCCACCTGGAGATGATTTCTCTGAGACTTCCATGACTCGACCAGTCGACGCGCCAGCCTCGCCTCATCATGGTGTCGATCGCTTGGTCGGCAATGAGGCGCGCACTTTCTTTTAAGTCACGTGAACGCTGCTCAGATTGCAATCGCATAACCCGTGCGCGAACGGCATCAAGCGCCCCAAGTAGGTATTCCACTGCAATTTCGCTTATCTCCTGCTGTCCGTACCGCGCAATCTGAAGCGCTTGAATATTCGACCATCCCTCATCTTGGTCAATATAGAACAACGGTGCAAGATTCTCTAAATAGACTTCCGATCCTCCTGGGCGGAACGTAGAAACCTTCAGGCGAGGCCAATTCATCCATTCAAATAGAAAGCGTTGGAATCCTCCATGTTCGATTTGCATAGTTCCGCGCCGCGCAATAAGTCTACTTTCTCTTGATTCAGCATCGGCATTTGTTTCGCGGACTCGAACGGAGGTCAGATCGCCGCCTTTGATGTCGCGTGTGATCGTAAGTTCGCGTTTAGCGTCGTCACAAATGGTTATGCTCGATTCTGCGGAGATCACCCGGCTATTGGCGTGACCATCCAAATCGATATACCCGCGTACAGCTTCTGGGAGACGAATAGGGTCGTTGTCTGCATTTCCAAATATGGGCTCAAGGCCAAGGCACCAAGCAATTGCCCTTACCGCAAGCGACTTGCCATAGGCATTGTGGGCGGAAATCACCTGAAGCCCAGGTGTAAATGTCAGAGTGCCGGAGAACTCCCCAGCTTCTGCTCTACCACATACTTCAACTTTCGATAAATAAATCACCATCCCTCCAACATTTCATTGGTTATCTTTATTTCCGCGAGTAGCTCAATAACGCCGCGTTCGCTCGAAAAAAGATCGTGCTCCCGAATGGACTCAACGATTTTTGTAAGTGCACCGCCACCTGTTCCGCTGACAATTTGGGTTTCGAATCGCTTGAGTCTCCCACAGGCGATCAAATAGTTGATCACATCATCATGAGCCGAATCCGAGAGAAATCCACGGCGTATGCGGAGGGAGTGACTAAATGCAAAACCACTCTGCTTGCCGGCCTCGCTCCACTGCCTAACCACCGAAAGTAGCCACGGTCGAAGCGTGATGAACTGGAGTAGCTTTAGCCGCGCGGAGGACATCCTACGTGCCACGTCGGATGCAGTGGGTTTCGCGAACCGTTCAAATACGAGCGATACAATTGCGGTTCTATACTCAACATCGTAGATTGCAGATGGTGCAAGCCTCGAAGGCACAATAACGGGCTCCGCCCTGCCATCTTGAAGAAGAGCGGCGAGTTGATGTATGGTCTGGAGTTTTTCAGACATGTGACACTGGCCTTTTCCACCCAATCGGGCACTCGCCAACGAGGCGCGCAACCTCTCCATTACTCAAGTCTTCAACTATCGTTCCAAATAGCGAGTCAAAGTCCTTTCGCAAAATATCGGATGCAAATTCTGTTGATTGCATGAGCTGTTCCCAAGGAGCAGGAGAACTTAGCATCAACGTGAGAACCTTCTGCAAAATACGAGATCGATTGGCTTCAAGATCTCGGTGAAGATTTGGAAGCGTATCATCGAGTTCTTGCTCAAACGCGAGGGCCATCCGCCAAGAGTTCTGAAGTTGAATCCAGAGTGCGTCGATTGTTTCAACCTTGTCTGGATAAATCTCTTTAAGAATCTCCTTCTTTTCGTCAAATTTAGCAGTACTCACGAGGACGACCGATTCCGCCTTCATCTGGATCTTTTGCAGGAAAACTCTTTGGCGGGCCCGCATGATCGTTACTTCATCCACGGCATAGCGATTCGCGAGGTCCTTGGGGCCCACGACAATGACAGAAGCTTTTTCCTCGACGTATGTGCGCTTGCTCACATTCTCATACTCTTCAACTGCAGTGAGGATAGGACTCAGGACTCTATGGCTCTCGAACCAGTTCACCAATAATTCAATGTGCTTGATCTTCCTCCCCTTCGGCAGGATTGTTTCCATTTCCGAGCTATCACTATGCTCTAGAACCTTCTTATTGAATTTCAGTTCGTAGAGCCGTCGGAGATCTGCACGGAACTTATTGACTATTGCGTCTACGCGGTCCTTGTCTTTCTTAAATGTGCTGAGTTCGGGGCCGTAACAACAATAGGCACGTTCTCCCCGGTCGGAGAAAGCGTCAAGCCCGGCATCTCCTTGGGGTTTGGAGGGAACCGTCTGTAAGCCGATGATGAATGTTTGCAGTCGGGCACAGACTTCCGATTGGAAGTCTACGCCAGTCAAACATTCCAGACTTGCAGCGTATTCGTCGATAAGTGATTGTTGGCTAGCCATTTCGCGACGTTCAACGGATTGATGGAATGGTAACACAGCACCATAAGTTGTGCATTCGGGAACAGTTGGGAGACGCTCGTAGGAGCATTCGCAAGAAAAAAGGATGAGGTAACGAATAGAGTCTGCCCGACATTCATGAACCAAGGGCATCTCGTCAAGCGAAAACAGAGAATGTGTTTGCAGTTTACCGAAAAGCAAAAAAACACTGTGGGGACTTTTGTGGGTAGACTGCTTCAAAATAGTGCCAAATTGTGGGTAGTACCCACAATCCACGCGGTCATTCCAGTTCTCGTAATACGCTGATAATAAGCGACATAACGCAATACTGGGCAACGCTGAAAAGGGCAAGACCTTAACTCTTAACCGACAGGTTGTAGGTTCGATTCCTACCGCGTCCACCATAGAATCAATAACTTAGCTTCCATTGCGCTCTGCTTGCGCTCCGTTTCTTTGGAATGCAAGCTCAGCTACCCTCAAGCCCGCCGTGCTCATCTCATCCGTGACAACATCCCCGTAAATGTTCATGGTCGTGCGGATGTCCGTGTGCCGCATCATCTTCTGTTGCACGGCAATCGGAGTTTTCACAGCGTCCAGCCAAGAGCGATAGGTGTGCCGGAAAGCGTGCGAACTGATGTGCCCGATTCCAGCAGCCTTCGATGCCCGTTCCAGCTCTTGCCGTGTGCCGGTGTAGGAGTAAGGAAGTCGCCCGAGTTTGAATGGGCTGGCAAAGATCCAATCCTCAGCCCCCGAAAATTGGGAAGACTGTTTCCAGGACTTCAGGCGCTCCAACAACTCGCTCGCAAGGTTGAATGTCTTTGCGGACCCTTGCGTCTTCACATCGCCCACAATCTGATTCACGATGCCGCGCCGGATGCTCAGCCTTGAGCCTAGCCAATCCACGTCACTCCATCGAAGTGCAAGCGCCTCGCTGAAGCGAAGGCCCAAGCACACAGAGAGCAACGCCATCGTCCCGAATGGTTCTTGCAGCTCTCGCAACAGAGCGTGGAACTGCTCCGCCGTGAGGCTCCGGGCTTTCCGCACTTTCCGCGTTGCCCCGATATTGCGAACGAGGGAGACGGGATTGCGGCTGATGTCCAACAGCCCGGACCACATCGCAAACTCCACAAGCCCGTGCATGAGTGATCGCACGTGCGTTTTGGACTTTGGCGACAAGGGCAGTTCCCGGAGCCACAATTCAACCGGACGCGGCTGTACGTCCTGAATCCGCGTATTGGCCCACTTCGGCAGAACGTGGTTATTCAGGAAAGAGCGATACACCCGCACCGTCGATTGACGTGAGGGCATCCGCTCCGCTTCGTACCTTGCAACTACACTCCGCACCGTGTCTCCTTTCTCTCCGTCCGGTGGCTTCGCCTGGATTTCAAGGCTCTCGACTTCCTTCCATGCGGCGGCCTTGGTTGGAAATTCCTGCTTCGTCCCAATTCGCTTTGACCGGCGAGTTGGTCCGTCATACCAGAGGTAATTCCAGGTCTTGCGCCGTTTGTCATAGCGCACAGACCCGCTTGCGTGTCGCTGGACCCTCATTGCTGCCTCCCTTCAGCAGGCTCAGCGGATGACGAACACAGGATAGCATCCAGCTCATGCTTGCGGAATCTCCAGACACAGCGCCGCACGCCGGATAGTCGGTGTGCGGGGATCTTGTTTTCGCGTACCCACTGGAGCAACGTGCGCGGCCTCACCTTCAGGTACTGGGCAGCCTCATTTGCGGTAAGCCATTCGGTTTCCATGTCAGCCTGTTTTCTCGTTCCGGCAACGCAGGAAGCCGGAGGTTTGTCGACGGTTATGTCATGTTTTTGAGTTCGCTACGAATAGAGCTCCTCCGCATCTTGGTTGCATCAACTTCAGATCTTGTCGAACAGGTGATGGGCGCAGTACTAACCCCGTCATTGCTTCTCACCACAAGATCACTTTCGCCACGCAGCGCCCTTTCTTACAAAGGTACGTCCGGTTTCATTGCCAAATGTCTACCTGATTGCGAACCGGATGCTGAAGGCGGTGTTCTCGCTTTACGAACCTCAATTGCCGACGCCCCTTCAGCTTCCCTATTCAGTTTCTTCATGTAGCCCGACAATGCTGTTGCGGTGATTCTCATGCCATTCTCCTCGAAAATGCGGACCAGCATATTGAGCGTGTATCCCCTTTTCCGCAACTCACGCAGTTCAGGGAAAACCGCCCGCACGATCCCGCCAATCGTGTACGAAGCAGGTTGCGGCGCGGGTTCATTCGCTTTTTCCTTCAGGAACGCACGAAGTTCCTCGACATTGTGCGACGAGAGCACCTGAACCCTGCGACGAGCCTCATTCTCCATACACCGGCATTTCACCATATTGACTTATATTCTGTCACATATGTAACATGCTTATGTTGGAAAAACTGAAAAGGCTGATAAGAGTGAAGGCAAGGTAGGCGCTGGATATACCGAATCTCCCTGCGGTCGTTTTGGCATATCCACCGGCCCCAACCCAATCCGCTTCGCTACTCGGGTTTGGGCCTGCGCACCTTGCTCAGGGCTTCGCCCCGAGACCCTACAGGAGCACCAGGAGCACCGAAATGGCAAGGCCAAAGCAGACAGAACATCGCCGGGGGTTCCTCATCAAACTCCTGTCCCAGGAGAAGGAGATCATTCGCCAACAGGCTCATCTTGCTGGCCTAACGGTCAGCGACTTCATCCGTAAATGCGCTCTGAACAGACCAATACGTTCCCAAGTAAGCCGCGAAGTTGCCGCCGAACTCAGCAAGCTGTTTGGACTGCAAAAACATCTGCTGATGGAGATAAAGGGCCTGCCCTATGAGGAAGGACTGCGCAGTGAACTCAACTCGGTACTTTCGGAGTTGCACACGGCACTTGCCACCTTCAACAAGAACACTGCGGAGTGAACATGATCGCCAAGGTGCAACCAACTCGGCAACACGCGAGCAGCTTCCGGCGGCTATGCAAGTACCTAACAACGGAACGCGATGCCGATACTGGGGAACCTCTTTTGCGAGGAGACGTTGTATTGTCGGACAACATTGCAGGCATGGACACGGTCGCAATACAGATGGAGGGGATTGCATTTTTGAACCCACGCTGCAAGGATGCGCTCTGCCATTATGAACTGGCGTGGCCGCCCGGTGAACGTCCGACTCAGCAACAATGGACTGATTGCGCGTTGCACACTCTTCGTGAACTCGGTTATCAGGACCATCAATATATGATTGTTGCCCACGATGACAAGAAGCACTTCCACATCCACATTATGCTGAACAAGGTTCATCCGGAGACATTCAAGGCGCATACGCCTTATCGCAACTGGTTGACGCTCGATGCCGCAATGCGAGCACTCGAAGCAAAACATGGCTGGACGCATACTGCGGGTCCAACGCGATGGGATGAACAATCGAAGCAGGTAGTACGCACATCATATTCAGAACGCAATGCGCTTCGGGATACCCGCAAACAGCCGACAGGTTTGGCCGCAAAGGTTGAGCATTATCACGATGAGGAATCTCTACAAACCTATATACGCCGGGAGATGGCTCCTCGTGTACGGCAACTCCTGAATCGGCGCAATGTGACATGGGACGATCTCCACATCCTCCTGTCCAAGGCTCATCTCCGGCTTGAGAAGGGGGAAGCAGGCGGATACACAGTCCTTGCTGTTGACCACAACATCCGGGTGAAAGCGTCCGATGTATTCCGCAGCAACTTCGCCGGAAAGGTCAACCGTCAGGCGACAGAAGCCGCTCTTGGTGCGTGGATACAGGGTCCAACATCTCTTCAACAGCCCGCGCCACATCCGGCACTACATAGCGGACGCAATATTGCGCAGAGGGAGGAACGCAAAGCGCAGCGACGGGCCGACCGTTCCGCGCTGATGGATGAATATAACCAGTATCGCAATCGGCAACGTGAGGTTTGCAAAGGCTTCACAAAAGATGGGGGGGACGGTGCGCAATACCTCCGTGAGGTTCTGCGGCAACAGAAGAAAGAGATTCGTGCATCCGCGTTGTCATGGCCAGACAAGAAGGTTCTGCTCTCCCAGGCTGTGGCTCAATCCGTCCTCGAAGTGCGCGCCCTGAAGCTGGCCATTCAACAGCGGCGGCACGAGGCATTTCCGAAGAATCTCCGCTCATGGGTAGCAAACAAAGCCGCCGAGGGAGATGCGCGGGCGGCGGCACAGCTTAGAGGGTGGCGCTATGCAGATCAACGCAATCAGCGGCTGCTCGATGCAAGGCTGGAAGCAAACGGGCTGCACATTGGTCCACCGCCCGATCCCGACGGCAGCGCAGACTGGGCCGACCTCTCGCAGCAGCGGCTTGCAAGCCAACAGAAAGAGAAGGCGCTTGCCAACCAGATCGCCGCGACTCGCGTTTGGGCAATTGACCCCAAGACTGGCGACGTTTCGTACACGCTGAATGGGCGCGTCTCGGTCATCGACCGTGGGCGCATTGTCACCGTGCTCAACCAGGGTGAAGCGGCAGTCCTCTTTGGCTTGGAGATGGCTATTCAGAAATACGGATCGCGCATTGCGTGTACCGGCACCGTAGAGTGGAAGCGAATGGTTACAAAAACTGCGGCGCAACACGGCGTCTCAGTCCAATTCACGGACCCGGAGATGCAACACGCCCTGCACTTTCTGCAACGTCTGGCGAATCAGCGCCAACGCCAGCAAGAACGAGGCGGCAGGTAGCCCGTTGCTGAAGAAACCGCCCGTCTACGCCAACGAAGAGCATGAGCGATGTGCCATTGTCGTCGGCAGCGGGCCTTCCGCGATCATCGCGTCCGCGCGGTCGCCGGCATTAATATGTACTGACCGCGACTATACGGATGTGGGGCGGGTTGGCGCCTTGAGTTTGTGGACGGCTGCGAAGTAGGCCACCATTACTCGAAACGTCTTGGACTTGTTCACGCCTCCAAGAACTTCCCCGCCCACTCTCTCCAGTTCATCGGCAATCTCGTGGGTCAATGGAAAGACGAACGATGTGTCAATGCTCTGAAACGGAATGTCCAGCCACGACCCGTTATAGAACGCAACAAGCTGTGTCTGCGCGGCCTTGGTTTTGAAATTCATGATGATGTGCTCGGCCAGAGCGTTCTTGTTGCGAATCTTGAGCACAGCAAATAGTTGGTTGAAATAGCCCTTGGTGAATTTTGAATCCACAGTGAGCCGGATTTGAGTCCGTTTCTCTGCGGGTGCAACGATTCTGCGCTTCGTGCGGACAATTATCTTATTTGGCGAGGCCATCTTCCGTCCCTCTCGTGATATAGAGTACATCATATATATATCACGCGTCAAAGCATTAACCAGTGGTATTCATAGAACTTTATGTAATGTCAGAACGCTCAGTCATAGTGGATTCATTGCGTGACAGGTAGGAGTTCAAGCTGAATCAGCCAGAGCAAATCTAACCGTGAGAAGGATGGAGAAAAAGAGAACCGCCTAGAGACCGCTCAACGTCAGATTGAGCTTCTCGCGTTTTCCGGTTTGAGCAATTTGTTTACTCGCTGTTTGCGAATCTGGCACGAAGTATTGCCGAGAAGCTCCCAAGTCTGGAAAATGTTCCCGGCCTCATCTCCCTTCACCGACATGTTCGTAGGCGGCGGTGAAGGGGGTAACCAAGACCACATGCAACGCGCCGATGGGATTTATGGTTCTCGGCTAACCGCTTATCTCAGCCGCGCCGATGAAGGCACACTCTTGCGGCTTCTGGTGAAGATGGCCAAGTAAGGTAACGCGCCACGATTGATGCCCACATCAATAGCGTTTAGCAACCCGCCCAGCCCCGCAACCAGCAGCAGAAACAGGTTATATCTGCTGTTTGCCGAGGAATATGCAAGTACTGACAAGTCGGCTGCACAGCTTTCGTTCTTCCTGCGACGCAATCACTTAGCAGGTCTCAGGGCACTCCCATCTTTTGGCCCTATCTCGTCCCGTTGAATTCGTGTACGGCATCAATCATTGCGATCAGATTTGCAACGGGAGTTGCCGCTTGAACGTTATGGATGCTGTTGAATACGAATCCACCGCCAGGGGCAAAGATTTCACACCTGCGCAGGACCTGATCCCGCACCTCGGCCGGCGTGCCAAAGGGCAGAATCCTCTGCGTATCCACCCCACCACCCCAGAAGACGATTTGCTTTCCAAAGTTCGCCTGCAGTTGCTCCGGGTCCATCCCCGTAGCGGAGCACTGCACTGGGTTGAGAATGTCAAAGCCTGCCTCAATCAGTGACGGGATAAACTTTGATACCGCGCCGCAGGAGTGTTTGAAGGTCTTCCATTGAGTGTGCGAGTGCACCCAGTCATTCACCTGTTTGTAGTAGGGATAGTACAAGCTGTTAAAGGTTTTCACGGAACAGAATGCGCCGGTCTGTGTCCCAAAATCCGTCCCACAGATATAGGCCACCTGCACTGTGTTTCCGATCGCGGCAAAGATGCGTTCCAGATTGCTGATGGCAACCTCGCATTGACGCTCGAAGACCTTGTGTACATAGTCCTGGCGGCTGCTGGTTGTCACGTACCATTCCGTAATATCGCGGATACCTTTGGGGTGCTTCAGATTTGGCGCTGGGACTAGCGCAATGTCGCCAAATCCCGTTCCGCCAAAATTGGCCACTACGCCGCGCCCCGTGGCGGCCTGTGCATTCACCAGCTTCACAATATGGTCCAGATCGGCTTGAGAGATCGCCGTAAATTCCTCCATATTATCTTCCGGATTTAGCTTTTGCTCATCAAACGGTTCCTGGCGGACGATGGCGTCAAAGAAGTGGCCGCCGCTCGGCATGCGTCCGCTAGGCGGAACGCTCATGTCGCCCTCTGGATAAATCAGCGTGTTGCCATCGGCATCTACCGTGACGTTGAAGTCCTTGGCAACCAGCACCTCCAGCCCATTGAGCTGCCAACTCTTCCACTCGTCTTCAGGAAATCCAAATAAAGTACCCCTCGGGTACACGCACACCACATCGAGGCCCATCGCGTTCTGCAGGTCTTCGTCCACCAGACCCAGCATCTGATAGGGCTCGTGAACACGCACCGGCCGCTTCTCAAGCCCGTAGTGGTCGCGAAGCGCCGCTACGCAGCTCACATGGATGCCGGTAGTAGGAGTTCCACCAAAGTCGATCGGAATGCGGTCCGGTTGCTTGTGGTTGAGGGTGTCGATAAGCCGTTCGCAGCTCGCCGCTTTGTTCTCTTGAGTTGTCATGCTGGTCACTCCTTTAGCTTCACTTTCCTTTTTCAATTCCTTTGTCTCACTGCCATGCAGAGTTCAATAAACGCTGTCCGCTTGAGGAAAACTCATGCAGTTGGCAAACTCATCTTGAAAGCCCGGATCGGCGGCAAGACTTACATGCTCAATCACGGGCAACACCGGTTCATCAGCCGCCAGAAGCAACATCTTAGCGCCGCGCAGCGCCGTGTTGCCCGCTGCGTGAATCAGTTCCTTGGGCGCTTCAATCAATCCGATTTCCAATGCGCTCTCAATCTGCACATAGTTGCCAAACGCGCCAGCCAGGTAGATGCTCTTCAGGTCGCTGGTACTCTTGCCCAGCCGCTGCAGCAGCAACTTGAAACCTGAAGCAATAGCGCCCTTGGCCAACTGCAGTTCTCGAATATCGGCCTGGATCAGCACCACAGGATCCACTACGGGAAACAGCTTTGTGCTGTCGGCAATGCGCCCTGAAGGCAAAATCTTCCCGCTTTGCAAACCCACAGCCACCGCATCCACCAGGCCGCTGCCGCAAATGCCTCTGGCTTCCCCATCGCCAATCACAGTGGCGTGCAGCTGCCCGCCCGAGAGAGACACGCGAGAGATAGCTCCATTGGCAGCGCGCATCCCCATGCGGATTGAACCGGCTTCAAACGCCGGTCCCGCGGCCGTGGAAGCGCACACAATGCCGTCCTGGTTGCCGATGACAATCTCGCCGTTCGTGCCCAGGTCGACCAGCGCAAGAAGCTCTTCAGAGGCTCCCATGTCGACGGCAAGAATTCCGGCAAGAATATCCGATCCCACAAAGCCGCCAAGACAGCGCTCAAAACGGATGCGGCAGCCTTGCGGCAATGGCCAATCCAGTTCACCGGGCTCAAAACGCTGCACTCCCAGATGAGGCGAGTGGAACGGCACATGCGAAAGAGGTTCAACATCGCGACCAGCAAACAGGTGATGCATAACCGTGTTGCCCACCAGCACAACCTCGGCAATCTCCTGCTCGCGTCCCCCAACCAAGTGCACAATGATCTGCCGCAAGGCAGCTCGCAGTGTGATAGTCAAGTCCGCGCCAGAGAGCGACGCCCTGATGCGGCTCATCACGTCAGACCCATATGATGCCTGTGGATTGAAACCAGTCTCCACTGCCAGAATGTTTCCTGTGGACAGGTCCATCATCTGCGCGGCAATCGTCGTCGTGCCCACATCGATCGCGATTCCCAGGCCTGATTTATCCGCGCCAGTTAGCCCGGAGTTATCCGTCAGCACATCCATGTGCCACTGGCCGCACTCCAGCACGAGCGGCGTATCAGCCTTCGCCTGGCATGCCAGCCGCCACCCATCCGCAAGCTCCGACGCTGAAAAAACCACCCGGTCCTGCTCGGTGGCCTGCGGTGCTCCCTCCAGCACGCGAACGCCGCATCCGCCGCAAAAGCCTGTTCCGCCGCAAGGAAACTCCAGGCCCAGATGTGCCAGCGCGGGTGCAAGCGCGGCGCCACGAGGCACCTCCACCACTGCAGACAACGGTTCGAGTTGGATGCGTACGGTTTCTTTTCTCATACGGCTTCCACAATGCCGTCCCCAAGGCCGCCGCGCACCGTCGCGCCCGCAGGGACCACCAGAAAGTCTGCGTCGTCCCACTCTCCATTGACCAGCCGCTCCAGCAGTGTAAGTGAACCCTGAAGCTCCTCAAAGGTCCAGTTTTCTTTCGCCGCCTCAGCGCGAGCCTTGCCGCGAGACCTTTCATCACCATCAACGGGAGTGGAGATATAAGTGAGTCCCGAGTAATGGCTGCGGAAAGCCCTGAATTGCTCGTAGAGATACTTCCCATTCTCCTCGCCATACTGTGCGATAAGTTCCTCAAGGGTGCGCCGCTCGCCTAACTTGTTATTGCCCGGCTTCTTGTTGATGGAGGGGAATGCCGGCTCCAGCGTCTGACCTAGCGTCTGAAACTCAACCCATCCCGGAGAGCGATAGTAGACGCCGGAGTGGCCGTCAAAATAGGCCTGGTAGGCCGCGCGGCTACCCATCAGCAAGCCGATGCAGTCGTGAGCACGCGGCAGCACCAAGGGTGTCTTGCCCGCGCGCAGGCCTTCGGTTCCCCGGCCGCACAGCGCATACCCCAGCAAGATTGCCTCATACCCATCCTTGTCCACCGCATCGATCTTCTGCTGAAGCAGCGGGCGCATCGCCACACCCAGGTCGTGCAAGCCCATAGGCAAAATTTCTGAATCGATTGAGTGCGAAGATCGGGAGACGACCAACGCCATCTCCCGTGTGAGCACCTGACATGCAATCAACTTGAAGCGCCTGGCTTGACTCATTTTGCTCTGACTCCGCATACGGCATGAGTGGTGACAACAGCAACACTTGCCTAAATATCGTAGCTAGCCTTGTCGTAAAGGCTGCCGTATTGCGCCTCCATGTCCCCGATCAGCGTCTCCTCGCTCATGGGGAAATGGTCTAGCGCTTCGTCCATCCGCGTCAGCCACTGCTGCTCCTTGCGAGAAAGTTTCAAACACCCCTCGGCCATGCCGTGCTTGAGAATCTCCACGGCAGCGCGCCCCGCGGCAATAGTCCGGTGGTAAGGCGTACTCGCACCGACAATCGCCGATGCAATCTTGATGGTCGCTTCGGGTGAGAGCACTGCCGCCTGCGGGCTCAACCACTCATCGGATGCGGTCATCCAGTCCCGCATCTGCAGCGCTCCGCCTTTGCTGGCGGCCGCGGTGTTCATCAGCCGGCAATCGTAGGCCAGCAACTCGGTAAACGCTTCCGGAGCGTTGCCAGAGAGCAAGCGTACATTCTGTACGGACTCATTGCTCCACAAGTCGCACATGGCCGCTGCAATATTGCCCAATGGGCTGAAGTGCGCGCAACTGGCAGACTTGCCTTCCATCGCAATCGGGTAGCCGGTAATGGCTTTTATCACCGGCCCCTCGTACGCGCAATCCTTTGACGGGCCGACCGCGCCCTGCTCAAAAGCGGCCAGGCTGCGCACCGCGCTCATTGCCCTCACCACCGCCGCCAACACCTCGGGCAGCATCTTCTGGTGGGCAAGCTGCATAGCCGTATTCGCAAATCCGCAAGCCGAGTCGCCGCCTGAAATGACACCAGGATGTTGCGCGCAAATGGTGCCAATCTGGCTCCATAGCCATGACATGTCCCGTGGAGCAAGCACCCCCAGCGCAAAAACAATGCCTGTGAAATCGCCATACATCAGCGCCTGGTCGTGAACTTCTTTGCCGCCGATGGATTCGACGGAAAGAATGTCAGCGCCCGACTCTGCACACAACTCGAACGATTTCTTGAGGCACTCCCACCCGGGCCCTGACCGCATCAGGGGCGGCTTTTGCTGATCGCGCATGTCAGTGGGTGTTACCCGCAGGGCGCAGGGCAATTGGTATTTGTGATAGTAGCCTTGCATGTGGCTCTTTAGCAGGGCAGTCAGTTCGGCGCCCCACTCCGGCCGCACCGTCATGGGCGGCAGCAGTTCAAACTCCAGCACCAGGCCCGGAGTAGCAAGGGACGCAGCACGGCGCAATATCTGCTCCGCCATCTGCTTATAGTGCGCCAGCACTTCCGGCCAGGTCTCATCCGTCATATTCATCGGAGGGAGCGTAAAGTTCACTTCAGGAAACACCTGGCCGCCGCCAATGGTCAACCCAAGACCGCACTCCAGAGGGTGTGGACAAATCCCGTAGAGCAGTTGATCCAGCTGGGAAATCGCAAGGGCGGAATACTTTCGGATTGTGTCTTCAGCCATCATTGCGCCCTCCTGAAATGTGTCCTGGTGATTGCAACTCTCCGCTGCCGTCAGCGAACTTCCAACACCAATTGCCCAGTGTGCGGTTTAGCAGCGTGCGCGCAGCCACTCTTCGTTCCCGCGGACATCATCGCGCTCACCTTGGCCATGATCGTCTTCTCCGAACCGGGCACAAACAGAACGTCGCACTCCGAGCCGACAATATATGGATGGCCGCAGGCTTTCATCTTGATCACCAACGCCTCGGTCAGCCGCATCACTTCTTCCATCGGCATGGCGCCATCCGAGTAGAAATTCTTGGAGGGAAGGTTGCCGAAGAGAACCACATCCTTAGGCACGCGAGAAGCATCTTCCCACAACTTGCGCGAACAACCCAGGCTCAGCATCATGGGATGAAGCCGGGCTCCAAAGACCTCTACCATGGAGTCAGTCAGTTCGCCACAGTCGTGGAAGATCAGGTCGCAGCCGGCCTCTTCCATCACGGCTTTCACGCGCATGTTCGGCTCCATCACCAGATGCTCAAACAGATCCGAGCCTGCCTTGAGTTGCCGCGGAGAAATGAAGGCTTTGCAAGCCGCAGGCTCACAGATCATGATGGCCTTAGCACCGTGTTTGATCTGGCTGCGCACAGAGCGCAGCACCGCAGCCTCGGCAACCTTGAGGCATTGCCATAGCAACCGCACGTCGTCCGATTCTTCTGCTTTCACTCCAGAACCGGCCATGGCTCCAGCCGTGATGGGATCTTTCAGCAGCCGCGTCGTCAGCGAAAATGGTCCAATGGCCATTCCCACCGGAACCAGATCCTCCTGCTTGGCAATCGTGGCTAGCGCCTCGTCGCGTGCATGACTGCCCGCGCACACCGGCACGGTCTGTTCTCCACTTAACGTAGCGAGGGTGGCATCATCCAGCGGAGCGGTGAAGTGATATGTTTCCGCATCCTTTTCCGCGACTCCAATCAGCGCCAACATGTCGATCTTTTCCAGGCGCAAGTCCATCAGCGGAACCGCCAGCGGAGTGCCCCAACGGCGCGCGGCGCGTTCAATCACTTGCGCCAGCGCCGCACCGTTGTTGCGAACCTTTTCCGGCTCGCTTTCTTCGTGCATCACCAAGTCGGTGCCAATGGGCATGCGCAGTCCACGGGCCGCTAAATCAAGGTAGAATTCACGCTTCATAAGATCGCTTCCTCTTGTCGCAAACCTGCCGGTCAATACAGGCACAACTCGTCGTCCGTCCCGTTAAGGGGCTGAGCAAACTCAAATGATCATCAAGAAGGTTGAGAAGGATCCCTCAGTTTGCCCCTCACTTCAGACACCGCGGTACGGCGCGTAAGGAAAATGACTTCCTGATCAACTCAAGCCGCTTCGACGAAGTTTCTCACCAGGCTAACGGCGCCGTTCGCATTTTCGCTGTATCCGTCCGCTCCAATCTCCGTGGCATATTGCGATGTCACCGGAGCGCCTCCAACAAGCACTTTCACCGTGGTGCGCAGCCCAGCGCTCTCCAGTGCTTCAATGGTTGTCTTCATTGCAGGCATGGTCACCGTGAGCAAAGCTGACAAGCAGACAAACTGCGGCTTCTGCTCCTTGACTGCGGCCACAAACTTCTCCGGCGAGACATCGGTACCCAGGTCGACCACTTCAAATCCGCTACCTTCCAGCATGGATCCAACAATATTCTTGCCAATGTCGTGCAGGTCGCCCTTGACTGTTCCGATGATCACCTTGGTGGCCATCTTTTCGCCAGAGATTGCCATTAGTGGTCTGAGCAGCTCAAATGCACTCCGCATCGCGCGGCCAGCCAGCAACAGTTCGGGCACAAAATACTCTTCGGCCTCATACAGGCGGCCAACTTCATCCATTGCCGGGACCATGGATTCGGCGATCAGTACCACCGGCTCCATACCGGCTGCGATAGCGGAGTCGGTAGCGGCGTGCGCCTTCTTTGCATCACCGTTCAAGATTGCTTCGTAAAGTTCCTTTGACTGAGACATGATTCACACCCACAATGAATTTAGAAGTTGGCAGTGAGCCTTCTGAACTATTTCAACGGCATTGAGCGACCCCACGCGGAGCGACTCGACGCCACTTGCCAGGCCAAAAAGTACCAGGCTGAAGCAAAGCTCAGACGTCACACTGGTGCGGAAGAATGGCAGAGCGGCGGTATAACATGCCGTCAGGCCCGCCAGTGTTTTGGGGTACATCTGCCACACCGCCCACACCGTGTAGTTACTTACCAAAAAGAACGAGACGGATGCTAGCAGGGAGCATCCGGCAACCCGACGCCAATTGCGGGAACTCCGCAGAACACCCGCGCCCATCAGCAATACGATTGCATACCAGGCCCAGGTCACCACCGCATCAAAGGTCAGCGGATAACTATAACGCTGAGTGGTAATGAAGATGTCAACGCCCACCATTAGCGTAAACGGAAGCACCATCTCTCGCGCGGGACGCATGGCCGCAAAAAACAGCAGGCAAGAGAAGATCGGCACCAGGTTGTACGGATTGGCGAGTTCAATCCGCAACGCAGCAACGCCGAGAATGAGAACGTACGGAAGAATAAACAGAGACTTGCCTTCAAAACGCTGCATTAAAAAACCTCCAACCGAGTTGAACGCCACTTCAATTGATTTCCAGAGCGGAACTGAAGCGTCCCGCTTGTCTCGCGGGTCTCTCCGACACGCAGCGCTGAAATCGCCTTTGCATTCAGCGGAGTTGCACTACCGCAATCGCGAAGCACTCTTGCCATGAGCTAAAACCCTGGCCGCGTTTGATCCAGATGATTGCAAAGCCGCTGCTCAATCACACTCAACACACTACATCGCGCTTGCACGGATGTCTTCTCAATCCACGCCCAAGAGTGTTCGTATATTGTCCTATATCTCGCGGACGGCCCCGCCGCTTACGCCTGCGGCGAAATTACGGGCGCAGCGGCCTTTGACCGCCCGTACTTGAGGCCATCGCATCCCTGGGCCCACGCCCGTAGGCCTGCGTAAACACCTTGTAAAACTGCGCGTAACTGCCAAAGCCGGCTGCGTACACAGCTTCTGTCAGGTTCTTCTGGTCCGGCTGCCGGTACTCGTCAAAGAACCGGGCCAGCCGCAGTGAATTGCGGTAGCGGTTGAGCGGAACGCCAATCTGCCGGTGAAAAGTCCTGCTCAAGTAGGATTTGCTCGTCCCGCAGGCTTTGGCCAGCTCACTCAGGTTCCGCTCGGTTGCGCCTTCGCTCAGCAGCTTGAGCGCCCGGCGCACTGCCGGGTGCAGAATCGTGGCTCCGGCTGCGGATTTCCCTTCCAGTTGAATCCGCCAGCACAACAGCAACAGGTAGCGAAGTCCCGCATTCAGCGCGTCGGGGTCGTGGTGCTCAAAGACAAAGCCCGACTGCGGTCCGAAGCCAGCTTCTCGGTTCAACAGCTCCGGCTCCAACGCTCCATGCATCACCGTGACCATGGTCTTTTGCACTAGGTCAAAGAGCTCTGGACTCAGGAGCGTGCTCATCACGCCGTCTTGTTCGCCCGCTTCCTGCTTCAAACCGTCATAAATTGCTGTTCGGCAAGATCGAGTGATCAGTGAAGGCTTGAAAACAGCCACGAAAAACTGCGCATTGTCAGACCGGTCCACCAGTTGGTGTTCCTGCTGAGGAAACAGCCACAGCAGTGTCCGCGGAGAAAACGTGAAGCGTCGGCCATTCACCACATAGGTCGCTGTCCCGCGAACAACCAGGTTCAACTCCAGCTCAGCGTGGCAATGGCTATCAATTCTCTGTAGATTCCGGCTCGCGTCTGCCAGAAACAGAAGTCCGTCGTAGACCCTACCGAGCTTGAGACTTTGCCACATGCGAACAATATATGACAACTTTTAGACACTTGTCGAGAAGACAGCCATCCTCATGGCAATTACTGTGAAGCAGAGTCGAATCTCGGCATTTTGCTATTTCCATCGCCTCTTGAGTCCCGTGGTTCGTTCTGATCACTTGGAAAGTGCAGTTAGTGTAACCACGCGTTCCTGCGCTTGTAAACAGGGACTTTGAGCGACCAGGATTTCCTACGGAGCCGAATCGACGATGGTTCGCGACGACAGCATCTTCCCTGCACTGCCGGTCAAACTCGACTACAGCCTCACAGGCGTCAACTCCACACTTGCCGTGGAGAGGGGTCTGGCCGAGGCGGAGTGGTATCAGTCACCCATTCCGCGCGACACGATGCGCGGCCTTCTTGAGCGCCGCAATGGCCCAGCCCTCCGCGACACCATTCTTTGGTTTGCCCTCATTCTCGGCTGCGGCTTCGCGGCTTACATGCTTCGCGCCACCTTTTGGTTCATCGTTCCCTACCTCATTTACTGCGTGCTTTACGCCTCCACTTCAGACTCGCGCTGGCATGAGAGCAGCCATGGAACCGCCTTCCGAACCGGCTGGATGAACGACGTCCTCTACGAAATCGCGTCCTTCATGGTCATGCGCGAGTCTATCGTCTGGCGCTGGAGCCACAACCGCCACCACAGCGACACCAACATCATCGGTCGCGACCCCGAAATCGCCGTGCCGCTTCCGCCCGACCTTAAAGCCATGGTCATGGCCTTCTTCAATCTCCGCGTCTATCCAAAATACTTTCGCCGGATCGTGCTTCACTCCCTCGGCCGCATCTCCGCCGACGAAAAGACATTCATCCCTGAGATGGAATTCGCAAATGTATGTCTCCGCGCGCGCATTTACTGCATTACTTATGCCGCTGCCATTGCGCTTTCCATTTACACCCGCAGCATCTTTCCTCTGCTCTTCATCGGTCTTCCTAATCTCTTTGGCGCATGGCTCATGCCCATTTACGGATTCACTCAGCACGCCGGCCTGGCGGAGAACGTGCTTGACCACCGTCTCAACTGCCGGACGGTCTACATGAATCCCATCAATCGCTATCTCTACTGGAACATGAACTACCACGTAGAACATCACATGTTCCCGCTAGTGCCCTACCACGCTCTGCCCCGCTTGCACCAGGCCATGAAGCACGACTGCCCACCACCCTATCTAAGCCTCTTCGCTGCATGGCGTGAAATCGTTCCCGCTGTTCTCCGCCAGGTTAAAGATCCCGCATGGCACGTCAAGCGTCCGCTTCCCCCACCCAGTGCACGCATCAACGACCCCGCCATCATCTCCACCGACGAGCCGGATACCGATGGTTGGGTCGCCGTTTGTCCCACAACTTCACTCCAGCGCGCAGATCCGCTTCGCTTTGACCACGGCCAAAAAACCTACGTCCTTTACCGCGATGACGAGGGCCGCCTCTATGCAACCGATGGAGTCTGCACCCACGGCAATACGCATCTCTCTCAAGGCCTCATCGTTGGCACAATGATTGAGTGCCCCAAGCACAACGGGCGCTTCAATCTTCTCGACGGCTCCCCGGCGCGCGCCCCCATTTGCCGCGGGCTTGCCACTTACCCGGTTGAAGAACGCACTGGACAGGTTCTTGTCAATGTCCTGCGCGCTGGCGGAGACGGCGCTCGCTCACAGCGGCCTTGCCGTTTCCGGGTGGTAAGCAATCGCAATGTTGCCACCTTCATCAAGGAACTGGTTCTGGAGCCTCTCGATGGCGCGGATCAAATCGCCTTCACTCCCGGCGACTACCTCCAACTCGACATCCCCGCTTACGAAACGATCCGGTTCCGCGACTTCGACATTCCCGAACCCTTTGCCACCGTCTGGAGGCAGCAGCATGTCTTTGATCTTGTCGCCACAAATCCCGCAGCCGGCCGCCGCAACAACTACTCCCTGGCCAGCAACCGCCAGACAGAGCACACCCTCCGCTTCAATGTCCGCATCGCCACGCCGCCTCCCGGCCAGGATTGCGCTCCCGGCATCGGATCCAGTTATGTTTTCAGTCTCAAGCCAGGCGAAATCGTCTCGGCCAGCGGCCCCTTCGGCGACTTCCACATCAAGCCCACCATGCATGAAATGGTTTACATCGGCGGCGGCGCTGGCATGGCTCCTCTCCGCGCCCACCTCTCACACCTGCTTGAGAGCCAGCGCTCGGCCCGCAAAATCAGCTTCTGGTATGGCGCTCGCTCCCGACAGGAGCTCTTTTACGAAGAATACTTTCAGGAGTTGGCCGCGCAGTATTCTAACTTCGCCTTCCACGTTGCGCTCTCTGCGTCATTGCCTGAAGACAAATGGCCGGGTCACACAGGTTTCATTCACCAGGTCGTTGTTGACCAATACTTGCGCGTGCATCCTAACCCCGAGGCCATTGAGTATTATTTGTGCGGTCCGCCCATGATGATCAAAGCTTGCACCGCCATGCTGGCTTCCATCGGCGTCTCCGCCCACCAGATTGCTTACGATGAATTCTAGGCAGGTTGTATGATGACAACTAATTCCCGCCTTCTCAACGATGGCTCGGCAAGAGCCCCCCGGCTCAGCGTCTTTCTAAATCTGGATAACCTCGTAGATCTCTGTCCGGACAGCATCTGGCCCGGTCTTCAAGGCCTGCCGCGCGATCTGCGTCTTTTGGCGGACGGCTTTGAGGGCATTCAACTCACTACCGATAAACCTCCCGTCGCCGGCTCACCTCTGCCCCACTGCGGCCTCAGCCGCATCAATACCCCCGCTGAAGCCGATGCTATCGCCGCCCGTTACGCCAACCGCGGAGACATCTGCATCACCGTCCATGCCGGCTGCGGCCTTGAAGACGACGATGAAGTCTCCCGCCTTGTTGAAGCCATCCTCGCCGCATCTGAAAAGCACCGTCTGTCGATCTTCATTGAGACTCATCGCGCCACCATCACTCAGGATCTGTGGCGAACCGTGCAGATCACCCGCCGCTTCCCTGAGGTGCGCTTCAACGGCGACTTCAGCCATTACTATTGCGGCCAGGAGCTGGTTTACGGCGACTGGGAAACCAAGCTCGCCTTCATGCAGCCCATCTTTGCGCGCACCGCTTTTCTCCATGGCCGTGTCGCTAGTCCCGGCAGCATCCAAGCCACCATCGATGCGGACTTGAATGCACGCCCAAAGCAGGCTCACGGCGTGATTGATTATCTGGCCCACTTCAAGGATCTTTGGACGCACGCAATGTCAGGCTTTCTCCGCGCCGCTGAACCTGGCGACATACTCATCTTTGCGCCCGAGCTTCTGGCAGCCACGCATTACTACGCCCGCAAGTTTCCCAACGCCGACGGCCAACTCACTGAGGAGTCTGACCGCTATGCGCAGGCGCTGCTATTAAAGGACCTCGCTCACACTTGCTTTGCCCAAGCCCAGCAACAGACCGGCCTCACTGCTGAAATAGATCGGCCGGCTCGCCTATGAGTTACCTTCGCAGTTCTTTAGAACCCAGTTATTCCGGCGCCTCAATGCTGCCATTCTTTTCAAGGAGTTCGAATAAGTGACGATTCCCAAGTCCATCAACATGCGCTATGTTTTTTACCTGGCCTGCACCGCCGCATTGGGAGGCCTGCTCTTCGGATTTGACGTCGCCATCATCACCGGCGCAGGTCCATTTATTACCCGGCATTTTTCCCTGGGTGATATCCGCCTCGGCTGGGCCTTCAGTTCATTGCTCTTTGGCTGCGTGCTGGGCTGCTTTATCGCCGGCAGACTCACTGACCGCTATGGGCGCAAGAAGCTCCTGCTCATCGTTGCGGTGCTGTTCGCGCTCACTTCCATTGCCACCGCTCTCGCGCCCAGCTTTGCCGCTTTCATCACCGCTCGTTTCCTGGGCGGCCTAGCCGTAGGCGGAGTCTCGCTCCTCTCTCCCATGTATGTCGCCGAAGTATCGCCCCCCTCCATCCGTGGCCGCATGGGCACGCTCTACCAAATCTCCATCGTTGTCGGCATCATCGTTTCTTACAGCATTAATTACCTTCTGCGCAACACCGGCGAGAGCAACTGGAGATGGATGTTTCTTACCGGCGTAGTGCCCTCGGCGGTGTTTCTCTTCTTCGTTCTCTTCGCTCCTGAGACGCCCCGCTTTCTCGCCCTGAACGGCAAAGCCGATGAAGCCTTTGTCGTGCTTGAGCGCATCAGCGGAGCAGAAATAGCCCACGCGCAGATTGCTGAAATTGAGACCACCATTCACCGGGAGCCGCTAACCTGGCGCGCCTTGTTGCGGCCTGGCGTGCGCCGCGCTGTACCGGCCTCCATCGGCCTTGCCATCCTCATTCATGTGTCAGGCATCAACACGGTCATTGACTACGCCCCTGCCATCTTCCAGTCCGCCGGATGGAAGGTGGATATCGCCCTCGCTTCCACCTTCATGATCGGTATCACCCAGTTCCTCTTCACCCTGGTCTCCTTCTGGGTCATTGATAAGTACGGGCGCAAGCCGCTCTACCTGGCCGGCTCCCTCGGCATGGCTCTCTCTCTTCTTGGGCTGGTCATTGCCGTGCTCACCGACCACTTTCATGGCCCCATTGTCCTCGCCCTCATCCTCACCTATCTGGCTTTCTTCGCTTCCTGCATCGGTCCAGTCTTCTGGACGCTGCTGCCGGAGATATTCCCCAACGATGTGCGCGGCATGGCCATGACTGTCCCGGTTCTGGTTCAGTGGGTTGCCAACGCTCTGGTCGTCCTATTTTTCCCCTTCGCGTTTCATGTCATCGGCAAAGCATCCACCTTCGGCTTTCTCGCCCTCATGTGCCTGGCGCAGGGCCTCTTTACATGGATATATTTGCCCGAAACCAAAAACAAGCATCTGGAGGAAATCGAAGGCTACTGGGCCGCATCCAAAACCCCTTCGCCCGTCACAACCGTATAGGGAATTCTCGAGTCGATACTTCGAGATTCAATTGTCCGTCGTTCCGTCGCAAAGCTTGAGGTAGGTAATATCCAGGACAATATACGAAAACTTTATATCAGCCGTCGAGAAGACAGCGGTTCGGCGCGCTTTGTAGGGTCTGAAGGGAGGGGCAATCTTTGGCAACTGCTTTAAGCTCGCGCTTGTTTGGGACGGCCCCAGATGGTGAACGCGTCGACGCCTGGACGCTCCGCGGCGCGTGTGGTCTCACGCTCGAAATCATCACGTATGGGGCGGCCGTCACACGACTTCTGGCGCCAGACCGCGAGGGGCGGTTTGCGGATGTGGTACTGGGTTTCGACAATCTTGCCGCTTATTTCAGTCATTCGGCGTATTTCGGCAGCGTCGTGGGCCGTGTTGCAGGCCGGGTCTCCAAAGCTCGATTTACTCTCGATGGAGAGGTTCACGAGGTTGTGCCCAACGATCCACCGAACCATCTTCACGGTGGCAGTAGGGGTTTTGACAAGCGCATTTGGAACGCGGCTCCTGCCGAGAATACAACCGGAGAACCTTCGCTGCGCCTGACCTACCGAAGCCCGCACCTGGAGGATGGATATCCCGGCACCGTGGATGTGACAGTCACATACACAATTACACATGACAACGCATTGCTAGTCGAGTCACAAGGTGTCACAGACAGGCCGACCCCGTTCAGTCTCACGTTGCACCACTACTTCAACCTGGCGGGGGAAGGCTCCGGCACGATTGAAGACCATGAACTCCTGATCTATGCGGACGAATACATTCAGGCCGACGAATTCATGACCTTGCTGGGTAAGCCGACCGTGGTCACGAAAAACCAGAATGACTTTCGGCGTCCACGGGTCCTGGGCGAGGTCATTCCGTCTCTCTTTCGCAACCACGGAGACCTCTACATCATTCGCAGAACTCGTGAGGATATTAGGGCATCCATCCCGCTACCGGCTGCCCGCCTCATACATCCTGCAAGTGGACGGGCACTGAAAATATTCACCACCGCTACCCATCTGCAACTCTATACCTCTTCGGGACTCGACGGATCGCTGACGGGAAAGTCTGGAGCCGTCTATCCTCAATACAGCGGAGTCTGCCTTGAGTGCGAAGGGTATCCTGACGGAGCCAATCAACCGCAGCTCGGCAACATCATTCTGCGTCCCGGCAGCCCGAGACGGGAGGTGACCAGATATGACTTCTCGTGTGTTTAGCGGTCGCAAACTGCCTGCGAGAAGAATTGGCGGTTCAGCGCTTACCTTGGCCTGCCCCGCCGAGGCTTCTTGCAACAGACAATCGCGGAACTGTGATGATAGATGCACCTCAATTGAAACAGGCGGTGATCCTTCAGGAGACGCGGGGCTCCGAGATACGGAAACTCAGCAGCAATTTGGCAGGAAGTGTGAATAGACATGAACATTGAAGTTGAAGAATGCACAAGGAGAACCTTCATGGCAGGAATGGGTGCGACAGTGGCCGCTTTGTTTGTTAAACCAGCATGGTCACAAACTGCTGGCAGTTCGCTGGGTGAATGGATTGACGGCGGCCAGGATTTGCCATGCTACGCCTATCGGGGGCCCGTACGTTTCTCTGACCATTACAAAAACGAACCGATGTGGGGTCTCGACGGAAAAATGATTCCGGATGATCCGGTCTTTCTGCTTGGCAATCATCGGCTGACTCTTTTCACGCATGCTAGTGGACACATCCAGATATTAAGCGCTGAACGCGCTTGGGCCCGTATGAATCAGGGGGAGACCATATGGTCTGGAGCAAACAAGGCGACTTGCGTTGTCGGCGACAGAAAACATGAACTCATTGGGCTCGATGAGCCGGCTGCGAAGGATGCGGGCAAGCTTTTCGGCGTAGGATTTGCGCGCTATTCCTATGAGCTTGACCAGAGGTTGAAGGTAGAAAGATCGATTCACGTCCGTCCTTCGACCACAGTTGGCGAAGGCGTTTCCGCATTCCAACTGCGGGTGCGATTTGAAAACACCGTCAGCCACTCGCTTGAGATTGAGTATCTGGAGACGGTCTTGGCGAATTACAGGATGTTGCCTTATGAATCGATTCACGATCCGAAAGCTCCTGAATACGCGGCTCATCCATTCGAGAATATTGGCTCGGATGTAATTTGCTCACGTTTTGAGGCAAAGCCCCGGCGATCACTGTCTTTTCCGCCTGCCGGCCAGATGAGTCCTTTTGAACAATACCCGCCTGCATTGTTCGTTCACGCTGCGGGCGATCCCTCGACGCTGCCTTATGGCTCCACTGACACTTCAGGTCGGTCCTCAATCGGCATTCGCACGCGTCTCACACTCAAACCCGGCGAGAGTCGCGAGATTAGCTGTGTTTTCGGCTATACACGGGATGCATCGAAGCAAGCAATCGAGAGCTTGGCAATAGGACTCAGTTTTGATGCCGGAACGAAATCGGAAAACGGGTCGTCATTCATCAAGGAGTGGCGCAATATCGTCCCTCAATTCTCCGGAGAATCCGACCCCCAACTCCGCCGCGAAATGCAGTGGAACGTAGCTGTGCTTGAGGCCATGGCAAGTTGGCGTGAGTATTACAACGAAACTGTCATTCCTCAAGGCTGCATGTACGACTATGCATGGGGAGTATTCGCATCGAATCGCGATATTGCACAACAAGCCTTGCCGCTATGTCATACCAATCCGGCGTTGGCGCGGTCCACTCTACGGTTCATCCTGAAGCGAACGGCCCCAGACGGTGAAATCAAGCTCATGGACCAAGGTTTCGGCTGGGCAGCGTCTACCGCCATGCAAACCAGCGACCAGCAGCTTTATTTCTTTATGTTGCTTGCTGAATATCTGCGCGTCACACAGGATGCTGCGCTGCTCTCAGAACAAATTGCTTATTATCCAGTGGAGAAATCGGGTGAGGACACGGTTCTAGCTCATGTGCGGCAGGCCTTCCTCTTCCTTCGCGACCGGATAAGTGTAGGAAGCCACGGACTTGTTCGCCTCTGGAATTCAGACTGGAACGATTTGTTCTATGCGTGGGAAACAAAGGGATCCTATAACTCAACATTTGAGACCGCCGAGAGCTGCATGAACACAGCCATGGCTATCGTGATCCTTGGCGATTTGGCGCCTCTCTTGAAGCGCGCAAGCGGTTCGGAAGGCCCAGAGCTGGCCGCGGCAATGCTGGAATACCGAAGCGAACTTCTTAAAGCATGGATGCGCGACCTGGGAGACCGCCCATTTCCACGCCGCGCTTGGACCGATTCGACAACATCTCTCGGCGAAGACGATTTGTGGCTGGAGCCGCAGGGCTTCGCCTTACTCATACCCGAGATGGGAAATGAGCGCAAACGCACACTCCTGACCGAGCTTCAACGTCGAGTACTCAACAGCGAGAAGATGGGTGCCCGTCAGATCGAGAAACCGCTTGTCCACCCTGGCACACCGGAGGGATCGCGTGAGAATGGAGGCTTCTGGTATGCGCTCCACGGCCCCCTGGTGTTGGGTACGGCCACGATCGATCATGACCTGGCGGAGAGCTTCTTGAAGCGGATGACCTTTTCCAACTATGCAAAGAGCTTTCCTGAATATTGGACCGGGCGGTGGAGCGCCTCCGATTCTCTCGATTCATCGTTACTTCCGAGCGAGGGACTTGCGGCGAACATCACTTACTGTGCACATGCACACGCGTGGCCGCTTTACTGCTATCTCCGTCTGCGAGAGGAAACAAGAGCCTGACCATTCCTCACTGGCCATGGTCTGGACATCTAACACCGCATACTGCCACGATTGGAGAGGAGCTTCTTCCTGCGAGCTGACAATGGATCGCAATCCGACAATATGCACTCTTCTCTGCCCGCCCTCATCTTCGACCTCGACGGTACGCTCATTGACTCCAATCCCGGCATCGTTGGCTGTCTGCGCACGGTGCTCGACGCGCGCAACATGGGCGATTGCGGCCCGTTGGAGCGCTTCGTCGGCCCTCCGGTTGAAGTGTGGACCGCAGAACTGCTGCCCGGCGCGAGCGAAGAGGCCCGCGCCCGGTTGGCCGGCGACTACCGCGCCTGCTACGACCGCGAGGGCTGGAAGAACAACTCAATATTTGCCGGCGTGCGCGAGATGCTCGCCGAGTTGCGCGGGAAGGGATTTCCCCTCTTTGTCTGCACCTCGAAGCATCGGCAATTTGCCGTCCGGATTCTTGATCGATTCGAGCTCTCCGGCCTTTTTACGGCCATCTATGGCGACAGAATCGACTATGCCAGCCACCGCAAGGAGGATCTGCTGGCGATGCTTCTGCTTGAGCAATCCATCAGTCCCCGCTCGGCTTGGATGATTGGTGACCGCATCTTCGATTTCCAGGCCGCCCGCGCCAACCGGGTGCGCTGCCTGGCCGCTGGATGGGGCTATGGTTCAGCCGAGGAGTGTGCCTTGGCTGACGCCGTCGCGCCCACCCCGGCAGATTTGCAAGGCCTGGTATTCACTAGCTGATATTGTGTCGCAGAACTCGGCAACAACCACCAGGTCATCCAGCGCCACGGACAGAGCTTCCCCATCCGTCGTGCCTAATAGTTCCAGATCGGCCGCCTTGTCGTCACCAACCATGCGGACAGCCTTCCCATTCCAGCCCATCGTGGCGACCTGCCCGCTCCGCGGGGAGCTGCGAAGGGATCTGCCCTCAGAGTTGTTCCTTAGTATCCGTCACCACCTGATGACCAAAGAAGCACGCAAGAGCGTGAACTGAATTGTTCGCCCTCAACGCATGAATATCAGAGGACTGGAAGCGCGATGCGTTTAGCGATACGTCGGTTCTCGGCGTTCTACGTTCTTACACGAACTTAGGGAGCCACAGGGGGGCTTGTAAGTTATTGAAATGCTCATTGTTGATTCTAGGGCATGGAAATGGAAGAGGTCATCGGCTAAACTCTGCTTTCAAGATTAGAAATTGCGCTGAGAATGACCTCTGGCGGACGGAGAGTTGTATGCGGGAATCCAACCGCAAAGAGGCCGCGAAGATGCGCTCCATTTGCGCTCTGTTTATCGGATTACGACTGCTTTTCACGGTCTGAGGTGTCATCCACTGATCTGCATGTTGTTGAAAATACGTCAGATTGATAATTCGATTCCTACCGCGTCCACCAATAAATTCAAGCACTTAGACCCTCCTTCAAAATCGAGCTTAGTCCATTTTGGGTCAAACCCCGCGCGAGATTTACATTCCTTCTCTTTGGTGCCGCCGACTCTCCTTTGATTGGTTGACCATCGGAGACTAGCGTCGGCTTCCAGTCGGAAAGAATCTCAGACGTTCGAGAGTTCAGCGCCTGCAGAACACTCCCTTCGATCGCTTGCATGTAAACATCTCCAGTTGTCTGGATGCTCGCGTGGCGCAGAGCCCCTTGTGCATCCTTCAGTGTCCCATGATGCTGAAGATTGGTAGCGGCGGAGTCGTGTGTTGGTCAAGAGTGGATCGGACAGGAATTGGCAGCTGCGCAGTTGCCCGATATGCGGCTGGAGAAGCGGTTACAGTATCTGGTGGAGCAGATGGCGGCTGGCTTAGGGCGCAGCATTCCTTTGGCCTGTCAGGACTGGTCAGCCACCAAGGCTGCCTACCGTTTTTTCTCCAACGAGCGGATATGTGAAGAGCAAATCCTGGCCGGGCATTTTGAAGCGACGCGAGACAGTGTACCGCGCACAGAATCAATTCTGCTAACGGTATTTCAGGGTGAAGCCTTCCAGGCGTGCACTCTCGGGAGCTTCAAAGAACAGGTTCACATCGACGTCGGCCCTGCTTTGGGTAACTGCTGAGCCCGAGCCACCCTCGAACGCGTGCATGCTTCCCATGAACTCAGTCTTTCCCCATGTGCCCGGCTTCTCGAAGGTGGCTTGGGAACCCTCAAGCACAAACAAGGAAGAATCCACTTCGGCTTTGTCTGCCAGCTCGATCACTTTAACTGAAATCAAAATAAACTTGTGCCCAGGGCTGGCCTTTTCGTGGTTCACCGGCGTCTCAGCGCCAAATCCGCACATGGTCACTTTCCCTGTGAATGAGCCGAAGTCAATCACCCTTTGCGAGGTAAGATTGCTGGGGCTTGCGGCCCGGACTGGGCCTGCATGGAAGAGGGTCAATGCGATGATCGATAACAAGATCAATTTTGGTGAGTTTGTACGTTGCATCAAGTCGGTTCTCCTTTCGACCGCTTCGTTTCGGGTGAGCCTTTCTGCGTTGAACACCCACTCGCCAAGATCGCGCCTGAAACTCTGATATCAGCTTGCCCGCCTTTGCGTGTGCAACGGATATGTTCCCGTAATGTCATGTTGTTTTTTCGGATATCATGATATACCACCCAGCGCTTAGCTTGCCACATCTTTCGCTTCTGTTCCAAAGGGAACTTTTCTGCCGTTTCCGCAGGTCTTCTGCTTAGGTTATAGGGAGTTACTTATCCGAGGTCGAAACAGGCAAGAAAGACCCCAATCTGACAATGCTCAAAACCATAACCAGCAAACTCGCGACAAGCGTCTCCAGGCTGACCTGAAAACTCTGATATGGCAGCCGGAAACGGAATTGTCAGAACATTGTGCTGAATAAGTTCACGTATGCGTGGGGAGTGCATGGCTCCTTGCGGCTACCTATCACTCTGCCAAAATTAGCGAGTTTGGTCAACAAATTCTTTGTCAATGAGATTGGTACACGTGCAACCTCATAGCGAAGACGCAGTCCAACGTCAGAGACATTCCCTTCACCGGTGCGGTCAACTTGTTCCAGATTGCCGATAGCCTTTGCAGTGGCAGAGGCGGAAGATTTCGTTGTTAGGCTCTCGTCGTATTCAATCGCAACGGTTAAGGAATGTAACTGGTAGTTGCAAGGTCCGCGGCCATCATTTCAGTGTCATCTTGGGGTGAACCTGATTGACGGATTCGCGCCACCAGACCGTTCGCGCCAGCAGCATGAATCCCACCACGGCCAACGATTGAAAAGCGAATTTTCCGGTCAGATCCGGATGTGTCCACCCTGCAGCGCTGGCGTCGCCGAGCGCCATCGATCCCAAGACGGCTCCGAAGGAGAGAGCCCAACGGTGAATGTCGCGCCAACCGCAAGCGGATGACCAGTAGCGAACCAGCGCGAACGACGAGAGCGACCAGAGGACGCCGGCGCTGATTGGGATCCAAGCTGCGAGGCCGTGGTGGGGAACGAAAAGCAGGCCTATCAGCCAAAACCATGGTGTGCTCAAGACGAAGGATTTCAGTCCCGTAAGCCATGGGTTCGCAGGCTGTCGGGAAGTAACCTGACCGGAATGGCCGTAATCACGGAACAGCCATGCTAATGCTATGAGAAGTGCGATTGATGCCAGGCCCAGTACGATGACCAGTATCGGAGGATGGTATGGTGCAGCATGAAGTCTTGGCCGCGCCTGCTGGGTCCAGCCGTACCAGGCGATGCGGCAACCGATTAGAAACGCAATGCTTGTGACGATGATGCCGCGCTTGCGGAGCCAGGGCAGTTCGCGGCAATCAGGGAAAAAGAGTTCAGTGACCTGGACGGGGACGAGGACCACCCACACGCTTTCAAATCCGAGCATGAATAGGAAGTAGAGCCAGTTAACGCCGCAGTAGCGACCGAAGTCTGCGTCAATTCCCTGGAACGGGAGCGGTGCAATCGATGTTTGCTGAATGATGAACTCCTCGGCAATTGACAGGGCGAGACCGAGCATCAGCAGGCTTATTGCACCAGCGCACCAACGACGTACCAATTCGCGGCAGAGGAGCGCGCCGCAACCCCATACCATCACTTCGGGGAGGAGAACGTATAGAAAGCTGAGGCGGGTGGAGCCGCTTAACACTTCGGCGATGAATGGCGCGAGAATAAGCAGGGTCCAAATCGGTCTTCGGAAGCGCTTCAGAGGACGCGTGAGCGAGATCGGGTTCTGGATTGCGGGATCGGGATGCATGGATTATTCCTCCGAGCGCTCGGTGGCTTTCGCGCTGATGCGGGCCCCTTTAAGAATCGTTTTGAGATCCCAGGTGAATTTGCCGCCTCGCATTTCGGAGACAACGTTGAGAACCCAAGCGAGTTCGGCGTTAAGCATGGCCACGAGGTATTCGCTTTCGATGAGGTTGATGCGCGCCACCTGCTCGGTGACTGCGGCCAAAGCGATGCCGTATGCTGCGATCTGCTGTTCGAGGTGATGGCAACGCTCTTCGAGACGCGGAATGGCTTCTGCAGGCGAGAGGTGAACGAGGAAACTCATCGCCGCCATAAACTCGGATGATTCGCGCTGGGGAACTGCGACGATTCGGCGCAGCTCGTGAATCAGTTCTTTGCGACCATTAGGTGTGATGGCGTAGGTGGTACGCGCAGGGCGACGGCCGTTGCGGCTGGTGTCTGTAGCGAGGATGAGCTCCGCACGCACGAGTCGGCCGATGGCGTGATAGAGCGAGCCCCTTTTCAGTGCGAGGACATCGTCCTTGTGGCGTTCGCTGAGGAGGCTCCGCATCTGGTAGGGATGCATGGGGGCTTCACGCAAAAGGGCGAGTACGGCGATTTCCCAAATTCCGAGGTCTTTATTCATATAGTTCAAGTGAACTATATCATATGAGCTAACCCAGCGCAAACGAGATTGCACAGCAGACCTGCCCAACGGACATCCCGCTCACCCGATAACCGGGTCGTTCCAGTCTCTCAAACTGATAATGGATTTCTATTTTTCTCGAAACTGCAAGTCAGAGCGTGAATTCCAGCAATTGGTCGCCCGTGAAAATAATGATTCAATAATCTCGAACGAAGGTGAATACTTTATTGCTGACATTGAGTGTTCTGATAGTGATCTAAAAGCCAGGTTTGACATGCTTGCAATTAAGTGGCTGGCAAACGATCGGAAGAATGGCAGCAACTGCAAAGTTGCATTAATCGAAATAAAATACGGAGACGGAGCTCTTGAAGGGGATGCGGGAATTATGAAGCACATCAAAGATATGGCAGCGCTCATTGCAGATGAAAAGCGTTATCTTGAGCTGTTGAATACAATGGAAACAAAGTTCGATCAACTGGATCAACTGGGGTTACTAAGATTCAACCATTGCGCAAACGATACAAAAGTAAAGCTAGATGTCCAAGCTCCGCCGGAAGTGATCTTTATCCTGGCAAACCATAATCCGCGCAGTACAAAACTGAAAAGACTGCTTCTTGATAGTGATGCCGTTGATAAATGCCTGAGCGAGAACTTTGAGTTAAGGTTTTTTGTGTCAAGCTTCGCGGGATATGGTTTGCACTCTAAGTGCTTGCTGAGTTTGGATGAGTTTAGAAAACTATTGAACTGATGCAATTGTTAGGAGGCTCATGCAACCGATCGAAAGCGAACGGCGGTTTGATTGCCCACATTGCAGACCGCAACAAGCGCGGCCAGGCTGCGCGCAAAGCTGGCGAGCCGGAAGTCGGCATTTTCTTCGTGCACAACGGCCGGGTTCTGACGGACAGCATGCCGTTGTGCGTGGCTGCGCGCCTCAGGTTACGGCAGGCGCCGGCTGACAATGTGCTCGCAGCAAAGTAACTCGCACCCGGATATTTCTCGGCACTAAACTTGTTTTCCAGACTGGGATGCACCAGACTCAATGAGCAACCAAGCGGCGATGGCACTCAAAGCTGCAAGGCCGGTCGCTATCCAGATCACGGTGCGATAGCCGCTCAGGAAGGACTCGGTGATCGCATGCTGAATCGTGGGATCGGGATTTTGAATAGCGGCGAGCTGCGACCGAGCAGCGTCGACCTGAGCGCGAACATCCGGACTCAAGGTCAGATGAGACAGGTGTTGATCCAGCGAATAGTTGAACACAGTGACAAGAATGGCACCGAAAGCGGCCACTGCAAGTAGAGAGGCTAAACGCGAGACCGCGTTATTGACTCCTGAGGCGAGGCCCGACTCGAAGTCTGGAACGGCATTCATCACCGTCGTGGTCAACGGAGCGACACAGATCGTCATTCCCAGACCCATCACCACTACTGCCGGAAAAAATGCGGTCCAATAGTTCCCATTCTGCGGCACAACCGCGAAAAGCGCGATCCCGCAAGCTGCAACAACAGGTCCAACGGTGAGCGGAAGTCGCGATCCATAGCGTGCAACCAAGCCCCCTGCCCAGCGCGACAGCGAAAACATGACAGCAACAAAAGGGAGAAACGCCGCTCCCGCCTCAGTGGCTGTGTAGTGTTGGATCTGGATCAGGTCCATCGGAAAGAAGAACATCAACCCACCAAGCGATGCATACAGAAATGAGGTGAGCAAATTCGCGCCTGCAAAGTTTCGCGAGCGAAATAGCTTGAGCGAAACCATCGGCGCGCGTGACCAATGCTCCACGGCGACGAATCCCGCCAAAGCAATTACGCCAAAGACTGCTGCAGTTGCGACAAAATGGCCGCGATGGCTGGCGCGAGACGGCCACTCGATCAGAGCGTACGTGACGCCACCAAGTCCCAGCGTTGCCAAAAAAGCGCCAGGCCAGTCGAGATGATGCGAGGCTTTCTCATTACGGCTCTCCGGTACCCTGGCAGACATCAGGATGACTGCCAAGGCAAGCGGGAGATTCAGAAAGAAGACCCAGCGCCATGTAGAGTATTCGATAAGCCAGCCGCCGATGACGGGACCGATGGCAGCGGTGATTGCGGAAAATCCAGACCACGTGCCAATCGCTTGCCCTCTCGTCTCTTCGGGAAAAGACGCCGTGATCAGTGCGAGACTTCCGGGTACTAGCAAGGCCGCTCCCAAGCCTTGAATCGAACGAGCCCATATCAACATTTCAATGTTCTGTGCCAGGCCACAACACGCAGAAGCAACGGCAAACACAGTGACGCCAAAAACGTACACCTTGCGACGACCGAATCGATCTCCAAGGGACCCGCCTACGAGCAACAGCGCTGCCAACATCAAAGCATACGACTCCACGACCCACTGTACGTCCGCGACTGAGGCATGGAAGGCGTTTTGCAACGCCGGAAGTGCGACATTGACGACCGTTCCGTCAATGAACGCCATGCTCGATCCAAGGATGGTAGCGGCCAGCACGATGCGTCCGCTTGTTGGCGAGTTCGAGCCGTCATTCCGCATGGTTTGAATCTAGATGATTCCCCCAGTTTGAAATGTTCGTTCCAATCGAGATTTGACCGAGGAACGGCCAGATCTATTTGGTAACTATAAGCCAGCCAGTGTTCGGGGTTCCTTGTGCCGTTGCCGGCAACTGGTTTCCCGCCGGGTTGACGTGTCTCTGGGCCGTCCTCTTGAGACTGGCGGCCTCTTTAGGCCAGAATGGTCCCTTGGGTTTAATACTTGATGATTATGCACGAGTCGAGACTGGGAACCCGTGCACCGCTCACAAAACAGCAATCACGCTAGGAGTTCATCTCGCCGGAGTCGAGCTTCAGGAACTCCAGGATCTCCCGTTCGACTCTCTCAAAGTTTTGTAGGTTGCCTGCGTAATTGTCAGAGATCGGGAAGGACCCATGCGAGGTGAGGATAACTAGACGATACACAAGCACATTGTTTTTGGCCGAGCTGGTTTCCAAGCCGATCCCGGCAATATCGCTGAACGGAACTGTGCCGCAGGCGATACGAAATAGGCGGTGCCGATTCCACATAGCCTGTTGGCGACCGGAATCAAAGTTAATTACTTCCTTGCGCCAGAATAGGAGGGCAAAAAGCCCGATGAAACCTGCAACCAGATAGTAGACGGACCCGGCTCGGATGACCATCGTCCTGTAGAGAAAAAGCAGTGCCACGCAAGACAGAAAGAACGAAACCCAGATACTGCTGTCAACGATCACCAATTCCTCGTTCGTCTTGCGCAAGATGTGCATGGTGGAATTATGGCATGAACATATTATGGTTCGTAGGCACGGTGCAGTAGAAGATTTCTATTTGATAGAGCCGGTCGCGCTTGGCCTCAAAGAACTCTGCCTTTGGTTGTTTGCCTGCCCTCGAACATCGCGAAGATTTTGAAATTGGACTCAAAAATATTCGCCCGATTATTCCAGACGTGTTGCCACTCTTCCACGCGCTGAAACGCGTCGAGGTACGCAGGCTCAAGAAGCTGTCGGATATCCACCGACTGCCGCTTCGAGCCGTGCCTTGGCTTTTTCGAATTGAGAGTGTGACGCTCAAGCTATCGAGCCGGGCTTTCGAGAGCTTTATCAAAGTCCCGTCGAGCAACTGCCAATTCGGCCATCGTTCTAGAAGGCGCGCGGTCGAAGACTGGCGTCATCGCCGCACTTGTTCTTGCTCACGATCCATCCCGGCGAAACGACGAATGCGCATCTCGGCTCGGAGTACCTCGCCGGTCTCGAAACCGACAACAGCACGCCATACTATCTCAAACTGCACAACGGCGAAGTCGCCCACACTCTGATTCTCGGGATGACAGGCTCAGGCAAATCCTATTTCTGAAACTTCATCCTGCAAAGTGCCCAGAAGTATGCGCCCCTGACGTTTATCTTCGACATCGGCGAGAGCTTCCAATCGCTCACTTCGATCTTTGGCGGCTCGTACCTGAATGTCGGTCTGGAGGCGCGCGACTTCACCATCAAACCGTTTTCGCGCCCGCAGACCAAAGAGAATCTGCAATTCCTGTTCAGTTTCGTTCGCGTACTCATCGAGGGCAATGAACAGCGTTATCGGATCGACTTCAAGGAAGAGCGCAAGCTGTGGGATGCGATCGAGCGAATGTATGAACTGGAGCCGGCACAGCGAACCGTTTCCAACTTCGCCGACATCATCGGCGAATTGAAGAAACGCCCGCATCGTTGGACGCGCAGCGGCCAGCTTGGATTCTTTCGACAGCGCCGAAGATACGCTCTCCTTCAGCCGGTTTCAGACCTTCAACTTTGCAGGCTGGGGCGATGCACCGGATGTGCGGGAGCCGCTGCTCTTCTATGTCCTGCATCGGGCGAGTAACGAAATTGCAGACCCGAAGAAGCTCGCGACATTCAAGATGTTCCTGCTCGATGAGGTGTGGCTATTCATCAAGAATGAAACCATCCGCAACAACGTCGTGCAGGCGCAGAAGACCCGGCACAAGCACAAGGCAGCAATGATTCTCGCTATGCAATCCATCAAAGAGCTTCAAGAGTCCGGTATGTTGCAGATCGTCTCCGAGAGCTGCCCGACCAGGATATTTCTGGCCAACCCGGAGAAGGACCGCGATGTGTACCGCGAGGCATTCCACTTGAACGACACCGAACTCGACCTGATTGCCGGTCTCGTTCCTCCAGGCCAGATGCTTATCCGCAAGGCGCAATCGTCGACGAAGGTTCATTTGAATGTCGATAAGAGAGAGGGATTCGATGCCATATGCCATTGCGCGCTAGGGTCGGCGAGGCGCTCAAACCAGTAGAACGGTGGCTATGCTGCCATTGCATCACTTGATCACACCCAAAGTTGGCTGAAGCAATTTAAAAATCGCGTTGCCTATATCTGGGAACTGGTAAGCCACCCAAGTAAGTAGCGGGACAGCTCCAAACGTAATTATGCGAATATAGAAATCCAGGCCCAATTCGTTAGCATTGGTCTCGGTAATACGGCTGAGAATCGGATCGCGATGCATCTCCGCAAAGACCGAGATGATGCCTCCACCGAGGAAGATCAAAAGGAATGTGAAGAACCAGTCAACCTCATAGCGCGGCTGGAATGGATAAGAGTTCCATGCCACGATGGCGAGAACGAAGCAGACGGAAACAAAGCTCATGAGGTAGCGCATGTTAGCCAGCACGGCACGGATAAGCGAGACGTAGCGGATGGCGAGGAACTCTTCCGCCGTCTGTATATACAACGGTTCGGCGGAGCCTGATCCGGTATGAAGCTCAAGCGGGACGTGCGGGTTTCCGGCATGCAATTGCGTGTGGCGTGCCTTGATCGGCAGTTCCTCGATCTCCTTGCTGTCGACCAGGCCGGTGCGCTGATCTCTCCAGTAGGGAATCAGTACCCAGTTCAACAGCTTCTGCCCAAATTTCGCAAAGTCATCCTCCAACTGTTTGATCTCCTTCACAAGAGAGCTCGGAGGCTGCTCCTGTTGGGTTGAACTTCCGGATTGGCCGGCGGCGTAGGCACTCAGCCTGTCGACCGTATTCAAAAGACTTTGACTCACTCCCTCGAGCTCTTCCAGGTTGGCCGTCCCCAGGCTAGCCTTCAGATCCTCCTGGTGGAGGATCTGACGGATGGACTCAAGCGAGCGAGCCATGTCGCGCCATTGTTCGCGCAGTCCCCCCAGTCGCAGCATCGTCATCCATCCCATGCCCTGCAAGCGGTCAAAGGCATAGCGGATGGGCTGACTCTCCAGGCGGTTGAGCAAACCGCTACTCAGCGAACTCCAAATGAAGAGCATGCGCAGCCACCCGGCCAGAGCCACAGTGATGAGCGGAATAAAGAGCAGCCCGACGAGCAACTCGTAGGGAGTCGCCAGACGAGGATGGCTCCACAGAAAATGGTCAAGTCCGTGAATATTGTGAAAGAGTGAAAAATAGACCAGCAAGGCGGCGTAAGTAATAAACACAGCAATCTCGGCAACCGGCAGCGGGCTGGGTTTCAGCCCCTTCGCAATGTCGCGCCGCTCCTGAATGCTCAGTTTGCCCTGATTTGTGCTTCGATGCTTGCTCTTGTCTTGAGACTCGCTCTTGCGGCAGAGCAAAGCCGTAAATCTCCTCAGAACCAAGCGCGTCACGAAGAGTCCGCTAATGTCCTCATATAGGCAAGGGCTTCGAGAACTGGCGTGTGAGCCCAGATTTTCTTCCGGGACGAAAAGGCGAGATGCGCGTGGGTCGTCGAGCCTTCCTGGAAGAGAAGGTCTCCCGGACTTGGAGAAACGCAGGCGCCGGGTCTGAAAAAATCCCCATATATACCAGGCGAAGAGCAGGAATAGCACCGGCACAACCGGCGATACCCCGCTGCTTGGATGAATGCAGCGATAACTGAAGCACACGCCAACCAGGGCATACGAAGGCTGCCCCGGCGAGTTTGTCAGCGCCACCTGATCGCGATGACAGCAGTACCACCACAAAAATGAAAGCACAATGAGCGTGACCAATGCCAGGCAATGGATCAGAAACTCGACATTGGCGCGCACCCGCCGGTAAACGTACCGTATCCTGTTCAGACCCTTGGAGCGGCCTGTCATGGCATTGGTCCATTCGATATGGCCCTTGGTCTTCAAAAATGTAACGAGGAGGTTCAGCGCGCCAACGGCCAGTGCTGCCCAGCCAAGAAATCGATCGATCGGATCGACCGTCACTATAAGGTCGAGCGAGAGTAGAGGCCAAGCCACAACAAAGGCCATCAAAGACAGCATGACCGTACCCACCCAGAGGTAGGCCGAGCGCAGGCGCGGCTGATCGTTCTCCCGGATATCCAGATCGCGCGTAAAAAGAGATCGGTAATCGGCCATGCAAAGAATCAGCGTGTGCAACAGACAAAAGAGACAAATTAGCGCACAAAGTACTCGCCAGAGCAGCGAAGCATAAATGGTGACCGTTTTTATGCTCGATGGATTCGCATTGTTCTGCGGTGTCTTTGGATCATCTGGGCATAAGCCTATTGCGGGTTTGGCGTTACTGCTGCAGATTGTAGGAAGGATTTGAGGGTTATTGCTATCACTGGCATATGGACTGATGATTGCAAGGGGATAGTAGCCGTCTGTTCCAATCGCCGTGGCCCAAAGGGCAGGGTGAAGAATAGGACCCCTCTGAGGATCTACGAAGCTCTGATAACCCTTTAGAACGCTCTTTATGGGAAGCTGCGGTGTAAAGGGAGAATTCTCATGTACAATCTTCCAGATCGTATAGCTTGTGGCATTGTAGAATGAAACACTGTCTGACTCAGTGAAAGTGCGGGTCGGAGCGGGATTCTTTGGGTTATACCCCAAACCGATCAGGGTGTATGGAGTTATGGTGATTGCGCCAACAAATGGCACATTGTCAATCTCCCTTTCCATCAGCAGATCAGCATTCAGGAAGACGAGCCTTGCGTCGGGAAGGTCGCGGTGCAAGAATTGCGCCAGGAATATCTGATCGAGCGTATTGGATGCCTTGATGACGATGTATTGAATTCGATCGCGCTGCAACTCGCGCGCTATCGTCATTAACTGAGCCTCCTGCGACAAAGGCGTATTTTCACGTGAAAACTGCGGAACGGTGTCATGGGCGCTGGAGTCCTTTAGGGAAAGATGAAGATACGGGCTGGGGATAGTACCGGATGAAGCGGTCTCTCCGTCCCCTTGATCGCCCGCGCCTTTCGCATTGCGCAGAAGCGAAATCTCCCTCGGGAATCGAATGATCAAGGGATTTCTGGCATTGACACATTTGTCATTTGAATCTTTGGGAACACTAGCTTCGACATTTCCAAGAGCGGTATTATCCTCAACTAGAAATGCGATTCTACGACAATCAAATCCAGATGAGATTAGAAGGTTTTCGAATGTTGTCTTATCGTAATTAAAGTTGTCACCAAAAGATCGGTATTGTATCCGTGGCGCGATTACAGATGAGTCCAGCTTGAACGCATCTACTGCTTCCTGTGTCGACGTAATCCCCGTTATGTCAAAGCTGGAATTGTTCGATCGTTCTGCTCTTTCAACGCCTGCGCTCAGTGAAGCGGCGGAACCGGTAAAACTGGGTCCAATGATTGCCGTATGGTCGTCTTGTCCTCTGAAAAACTGGCTTTGGGGCCTCTTGTTTATTTCCTGTGCTAACTCATCTTCGTAAGTAAAGCAATATTGGAGTTGGGATCCGTTCACACCCTCTGTCGGCGAATCCCCTATCAGGAAGAGATAAATCGCGCGATAATGTCCTCCACGTGAGTCGCTGGACTTTAAAACGATCAAGCCTGGTTGCCGTTCACGTTCCGGATCGTGCCCAGGCTCGGCATCTCCGGAGGCTTCGGCGGCCTTCAAAGCGCCCACCTGATGCTTCCAGGGCAGCCAGTAAAAGCTGGTGAGATAGTCATTGTCCGAGGCGGCCTGAAGAAGAACATCGACCCTGCGATCAAATTCCATAGCCAAATGAGTATGGACGGGATCTGGAACTGTGGCGATGATCGCCGTGACACTGATTGGCGTGTCGATGTCCGGCAATCCCCAGCGCTTGATCGGAGGATTATCTGCGCATTCCGCTTCAGGGTTTTCCGGAGCCGGATGCTGGTACACGTCGACTTGGTCAACTGACCGAAGATCAATGGTGTACCGAGTCATATGCGGTTCGGTTTCACGGCCATCATGAGGCGAGGCGATTGGCGGCTCCATCCGGTCTACGGCCCAATACTTGCAGGACGCGACCCAGGGGCCCTCGATTGCGGGTTCTGATGTCTTCGCGGCGGCGAGCGCGCCTTGGATACCGTTAGGCGATACGGCCAACTGCGGAGAGTTAGAGCTAACTGGACGGAGAAGCAATCCGGCAAGCAGTATGGCTCCAATGGTTGCGCCTTGAGTCTTGTTTGTACTCATTTTTCGATCCCCCGTTAGAAAATGGATACATCCACATCACTGCTGTCCCGCTACAAGTCGAACAGATTTAAATAGTTGCAATTTACGCCTGAGCGTTCTTGCATTGCATCGCCTCGCCTGAGAGCCTGCGGGGCGGCCACATCCGCCGCTAGCTCAATGTTGCAAGTGTTACCGAGGCAAGTGGGCGCATGTTCACGCTCCTAAAACTACAACTCAAATTGGAAAAGAGGGGGAATTGCCGTACGTAACTGTAGATAAGTGCTTCCTGAGTGTCAAACGTATCACGGAACGTGAGAAATATTTTCGGGTGCTATCTGGTGGATTGATCCCACTACCGAGAGAATGTCACGTCGGGGATCCATCATCGATCCGGGCGGGCTTATATTAATTGCGTCTGGCCCGGCCATTGCAACACACGGGATGTCTTGTGATCTTCGCCTTTTCCGCCTTATCGATCATGGTCAGGACGATCCCGTTTTTTCTTTTCGGCGAATGAGGGACGAGGAGCAAGTGCCGCTTTAGCAGCAATACGTTTTTTGCCAGTTGTTCGCAGCGAGCTGGAGATAGCGGAAAACTGTCGAGAAATCGGCATGATTCGCATAGGGACGGCAATCACCAGCCAATCTCTGCTACACCACCGTGCGAACGGGTCCACGGCGGTTCGAGAATGGCTGCGCAGTGCAGATATGAATGTCGCGCATTTGAAGCGCCCTTCGCTGATGAACCGATCGGCGTAGAAGAGATCTGCCCCGTCGCCGCCTTCCAGGCCTGGTTGAAGAACAACGAACCTATTCCCAAAGAGGGTCGACTGGCCGAGTTTGGTTTGACCTCAGAAGGCGTTGAGCGCAAAATCTACACTCCGCTCGAACTCCACGCTCCGGGCCAGTAGCCGCGCCCAAGAGGGTAGTTGGACTGAGCAGACCACGGCCGACCTAGGTGCAGTCGACCAAGCCTCGGCACTCTGTATTCTACATATCGTGAATCGTTATCTCGTTACCGGCGAGAGCGATGTCATGGAGTTTTGGCGAGATAGAGCGCAGCACCTATTCCAATATTCAATAAACTTGAAGGCGCACCCCAAATTGGCAAGGTGCGCCTTCAAGTCGGATTCATTGCACGATAAGCGTCAGTGGTTCATTCGATGAGACGCCATTGCTAGTTGCAGTGATGGTGAGACTATAGGTACCTTTCGGGATACCAGATGAGGAAGATACCTTCCCTCCGCATCCGGTCACGAGGCAGATCGTCGCCATCACGATGAAAACTGCCAACATGCTACAGGAGCGCAAATATTTTGCTTTCTTGCGCAGACCGAAGAGACAGCCGACAAGAGCCGCAGCCAGTGTGATTGGTACGCCGTTGCCAGGCTTCGATCCCGGAGCAGGCTGACCATGCATGCTGGCAGTTGCCCCACCTATAATTCCTACGTTGACTACCACCGGAATTTCCGTTGTGCCGCTGAGTCGTGTGGACGTTGGCGATACCGTGCAGGTTGCACCTGCTGGGGCTCCAGAACAGCTGAAGTTGACTGTGCTGCTCGCGCCAGCCCAACCGGCAATCTGTAGGTTGTATGTTGCGGACTGCCATGCAGTCACAGTCGCTGACAAGGAACCGCCGGTTGCGGTTGACCAAGTAAGAACTGGTTGGCTTCCGACGGTGATGCTGATCGTTGCGACGTTGCTGACCGTTCCATTACTCGCTGTGAAGGTAAAGCTGTCCGCGCCGCTAAAGCCGGAAGTCGGCGTGTAGGTGAGGTTGGGTGCCGTACCGCTCAATGCGCCGTGCGCTGGGTTAGTGACAACCGAGTAAGTCAGTGTGCCCGTGCCCGCTGCGGTGAGTGTAATCGGGGTTGCCGTGTTGTAGGCGATCGTGACCGACTGGTTGTTGGCGACCGGAGCGGCAGGCAGTACGGCAATAGTGATGGTCGCGGTGTTGCTGTCGGTCCCGTTGTTGGCTTTAAAAGTAAAGCTGTCCGAGCCGCTATAGCTGGAGGTTGGGGAGTAGATTAGGTTGGGAGCCGTTCCGCTTAACGTGCCGTGCGCTGGGTTAGTGACGACCGAGTAAGTCAGCGTACCTGTTCCGGTTGCGGTGAGCATAATCGGCGTTGCCGCATTATAAATGACCGTGACTGACTGGTTGGTGGCGACCGGCGCGGCGGCTTGCACAGTAATGCTGACAGTAGCGGTGTTGCTGTCGGTCCCGTTGTTGGCTTTGAAAGTAAGGCTGTCCGCGCCGCTATAGCCAGAAGCCGGTGTGTAGGTGACAGTGTTGCCGCTGATCGTGCCCAGAGCTCCGTGGGTTGGAGCGGTGACGATCGAGTAGGTCAGCGTGCCTGCTCCAGTTGCGCCAAGAGTGATCAGCGTAGCCGTGTTGTAAGTGACCGCTACCGACTGTCCGGTGGCTACTGGAGCTGCGGGCAACACGGTAATGCTGACAATAGCAGTATTACTGTCAGTCCCGTTGTTCGCTTTGAAAGTAAAGCTGTCAGCGCCGGTGTATCCGGCATTCGGCGTGTAAGTGAAGTTTGGAACTGTCCCGCCCAGCACTCCGTGGATTGGGTTGGCGACGACCGAGTAAGTCAGCGTTCCGGTTCCGGTTGCGCTTATCGTAATCGCAGTGGCGGTATTGTAAGCGACAGTGACCGACTGACCGCTGGCGACTGGCGCTGCGGGCGACACAGTAATGCTCACAGTAGCCGTGTTGCTGTCGGTACCGTTGTTGGCCTTGAAGGTGAAGCTGTCAGCGCCAGTGTAGCCGGCAGTCGGCGTATAAGTAAGGTTTGGCGCTGCTCCACTCAGGACGCCGTATGTTGGGTTTGCAAGGACCGTGTAGGTCAATGTACCGGTTCCGGTTGCGCTTAGCGTAATCGCAGTAGGGGCATTGTAGGGAACATTAACCGACTGGTTGCTGGCGACCGGCGCTGAAATAACTACAGCGGACGCCGTAAGAGTGAAACTGCCAAAGCTCAGCGGCGCGTAATGCGAATCTCCTTCATAATACGCAGCGTAAGTGTGTGTTCCGGTGGTGATCGATGACGCTGGAATTGTGATATAGGTCAAGCGGTTGCCACTCGTGATCGCACTTGTGCCTACTTTGGTTGCGCCTTCCATGATGTCGATATTGCCGGTTGGCATATTGTTCTGGTAATAGCTTGCGGTTCCATTCACCAAGGGAGAAACCACATTTTGCAGAACCGCGGTTAACGTGAAGGGATTGCCGACTGTCATTGAAGCGGTCGTCCCTGTGGTCGAGGCAGCCTGAGCGGTCAGGTCTCCTGCCAGATAGACAAATGCTCCGGTGCAATCATAGGGCGCTTCTGTGGTATCGGTGATGTCATCTGTGACTGTGATCAGATTCGCCGGAGTTGCCGCATCGGTCTGAAGGAACGTGGCCATGCTGACCGGTCCGGGGCCAAAGGTGAAGTTCGCATTGTAGAAGTTGGCGGTGGGGCCAGGCTTATAGTCATTGGCCGTTTCCAAACCATCAAAAGCGACGTTGTCGAAGATCACAGTCGTGGGATAGTCGTTGGCTGTACCCGCGCCGTAACCCCAAATCGTGGATTTATACGATGAGTTGTGGAGCAGCTTGTGGACATTGCTGAAGGTGATGTCATGGAAGTACGGATACAAGGTTCCGGTTCCCGACGAGTAGTAGGGGTCAATGACGATCGTATCGCCGCCATTTTCGATGCAGATATTCTTGTAGAGGACGTCATGCACTTCGCCGCCTCGGCTTGAGTCGGACTTAATGCGCAGCGAATCGTAGGAAGTACCGCCGAAACCGTTGTCGATCGCGATGTCGTGGACAAACATATTGTTGAGTCCAGCGTTGGTCTCGCTTCCGACCGAGATGCCGTGTCCGCTGTACGTGTGGTTGTCGCTGATGGTCACATTTGAGACATGACCGACACCAGCTTTCGGAGAAATCCAGTCGTCTCCATCCGAGATGTAGCTCTTGGTGATGGTGATGTTATTCGACCCGGAGGGATCGATGCCGTCCGTGTTGGGCGAGTCTGGTGGAGAATAGATTTTAATGCCCCACACCGTCAGGTCGTCGCCAATGCCGGAGAAGTGGAACTTAGGCGAATTCTTTAGTGTAATTTTGTAGGCTGTGAAGTTGTCAGAGGGGGCCCCGGATGTATGGCTGCTGAGATAGATCAAGCGAGGCCTCGTATCGGAGCCGGTAGCCCACCAAGACTTATTCAAGTCGGTAAGGGTGGTGCCGCCACGACCGTCGATAACGCCCAAACCCATGATGGCTGAACCAGGATTCGGGTAGGCATTCGGGGCGACCTGGATCAGCGGGTTGCACCATCCTGCTGACGAATTACAGCTATAGTCTGCGGAATTGATTGATCCGAGGATGGTGACCTCCGGATCAACCAGCATCGTCACTCCAGCCGGCAGCGTAATTGGCGCAATCACAAACGCGTTGTCCACACCGTCTGTGCTGGCGGAGAATTCTACAGCCTGGCCCGAGGGGCAGGCACTTAGCGCGGCCTGCACAGTAGCCGTATCGGCTACTTCTGTCGGGTGGGATACCGGTTGCGACGCAGTCAGCACCGAGCAAACTGGAGGATAAGTAGGCTCGGTCACCGTGCGCGAGTCGCCGGTGACGCCAGAAGTATTAACGGCAAATGCAGCAGTCACGGTCATATTGCTGCTGAGTGTGAGCGTGGTGGGGTTGGTGCTGCCGCTCAGGGCGCCGCCCCAACCGCTGAACAGATAGTTATCACCGGGAACTGCACTGATGGATATCTGCGTACCGCAGAGATACGATGATCCCGAAGCGGGCGTAATTGTACCCGTGCCATTTGTGACGCTCGTCGTCAATGTGCACTGCAAACCCTGGACAAAGTTTCCCGTGATGTTCATGTTGCCGCTGAGCGTGATGGTGATGGGGTCGACGGTGCTTGTAATGTCACCGGTCCAGCCAGCAAAAGGCCATCCCGGATCAGTCTGGGTCGCTTTCAAAGTGATTGTCGAGCCGGCCGCGTAGCTTCCAGTAATCGGCGTCACAGAGCCTGTACCAGCGGTTGTCATCGTCAATGTGAAGGTTGGAATCGGAGCGAAGTTGACTGTGATGTTCGAATTCGCATTCAATGTAAGGGATGCGGGATTGTCGGTACTGGAGAAGTCTCCGCTCCACGAAGCGAAAGCGTAGCCGTTGCTCGGGGTTGCTGTCAGAGTGATCGTAGTTCCGCAATTGTAGTTACTGCCCGTCGCCGGAGTCACCGTGCCTGAACCCACAATGGTGAAATTCACCGTGCAGACAGAGGCTGTGGTGAAGTTAGCCGTCACGACATGGTTCGTGTCCATCACGATCGGCAGTGGATTGACGGTAGAAGTAAAGTCGCCGCTCCATCCACTGAACGAATATCCAGTAGCCGGCGTGGCTGTGAGCAGGACAGCGGTCTGTGTCGGATAGTTCGATATACCAGGGTTGGTGGTGACTTGTCCGGCGTTCGGGTTTCCATCCGAGCTTAATGTCGAAGCTGTCAACACATAGGTAGGCGGCACCACCGTCGATGCGGGCGGGAAAGACGCTACGGATTCGATAATGCGATTCACAGCTGCCGTCCAGGTCACCGAGGCCGCTCCTGCGGTGGGCACTGGTTCGGTGCTGCTTCCTGCAACGCCGACTGCTGCCTCTGTAGTCCATTGCAGGGTTTGGCTGCTGCCGACTGTGGGTGTAACTAGTTTGCTGATCTCAACGCCGTCAACTAGCCAGGCATTGTTAGTTAGTGTGGTGATATTGGTCGTGAGCGTGCAGGGATCGCAGCCGCTGGTGACTCGGTTGGTCACGACCGCCTCAGGTGGTCCTTGATTAACACCGAACAACGAGACCGCGCCGCCGGAGATACCACCTACGGACCCCACGAGATTCACCTGTATGGGATAAGTTCCGGCGGCTGCGGGCAACTCGGCATCGGTCAGATAGAAGAGTTGCATCTGCTCCATGCCAGTGGAGCCGCCATAATAAAGAGAACCCGGAATAGGCGTCGCGTAGACGCCGTTAAAAAGAACGCTGGAAGCCGCCGCGTTCGCATCGATGCTCGGAGCCGTCGAGTCTGCTGTGCCTACCGCAATGATCACAGCGCGAGATGGGCCCGCGCCCAGAGTGTGGAACCAGCTAAGAATCGATGACGCACCGGTACTGGAGGCCTTGCTGACCGCGTCCTGGGTAATGGTGGGGTAGGCGAAGGTTGCCGTGATGTTGACGGGGACGGAGCCGACCGTCACGGTCGAGGGATTGGTGGTCGAAGTGAGGTCACCCGTGAAGCCGACGAAGTATGCTCCGGCGCTGGGTGTCGCGATCAACTGAACCTGCGTATTCGTTGGGTAGCTGGAGTTGCTGGGATTAGCCGCAACTGTGCCCGGCCCAACAATCGTGACAATCACGGGGAAGTTCACCTGCGTGAAGGCTGCGAAGACCGTCGTGCTCGCGCTCAGCGTAAGCGTCTGCGGACTGGTCGCGCCGTTCAGGGCGCCCGAAAATCCTGTAAACGACCAGTCGCCGCTGTACGGCACGGCTGTCACTTGAACTTGGGTGCCGCAGGAGTATGAACCGCCTGCGGGATTCAGTGTGATGGATCCGGAACCGGTCACGTTTGTACCTAGCGTGCAGACCGTTCCCTGAACAAAGTTTGCTGTCTCGGTTGTGTTGGTGGTGAGCGTAAAGCTGGCAGTGGCGTTCGCCCCGGTATATCCGCTTCCGCTCCAGCCGCCGAAGTCGGAGCCAGTATTCGGAGTCGCGGCCAAATTCACTGTGGTTCCGCACGCGTAAGTGCCTGTGGCCGTCGATCCGGTCGTGGCTCCCGTGCCGGTGCCTGAAGTTGCAATCGTCAGTGTGCACATGTTCTGTGTGAAATTCGCAACGATGTTCATGGATCCATTGACGGTTATGGAGGACGGGTTCGTCGCGGTGGTCAGGTCGCCTGTAAATCCGGCGAATGTGAAATACGGTGCGGGCATTGCGCTCACCTGAACGGCGCTACCGCTTGCATAGCTGTTGTTCAAAGCGATTGGCGAAAGCGCTATCGTTCCTCCGCCAACCGGACTCACAGATGTTGTTACCGTGTAATTGGCGACGGTGGTCGGCGGAAAAGCGACCACGGAGTATGTATTTCTCGATACCGTGTTCGTCCAACCAACAGTTACCGAGCCTGCGGCTCCCGCAATTTCGTAGCTGCTGCCCCCGAGGATACCGAGAGTAGAAAGTTGCCCATCAAAGAGTTGAGTCTGACCCGCGCTCTGCGATGCCGTCTTCGTCGGACTACCGGATGCAGTAAAGCCGCCAGCGAACGAATCAATCACCAGGTCGCCTGCCGTCAAAGTCGTCAACGTGGCAGATGCCGCCACCGAACCGGAGCCGCTGTACGACGTCCCCTCTACCTCCGGTCCGCCCTGGAACATCCCAAAGAATGACGAGCAACCTGCCGCCATACCGCCGGCTGTGGCCGCCGTCAATGAGACGTTGACCGTCACAGAGCCCGTTGTCGTTCCCAAAGTTGCGTCGTTCAGATAAAACATTTCCGAGACAATTTTGCTTGTGCTCGTCTCGGTATGGGTCGGGGCCAGCGAGGCTACAATAGGCGTCATCGCAAATCCGCCAAACGTCACTGTAGGCGCAACGGGAGCCGCGGCTGTCGCGACAGCGTATTGAACGCCGCACACCACCAGGCGGTTCGATCCACTGCCCAGCACGTGAGTGAAGGACATTGTGGACGGAGTACCAGCATTCACTGCAGCGAATTGCTGCTGACTGTTTGCGTCAAGGGTAACCTGGGCGGTGCCGGAAACTACGAAGAGGCAAACCGCCAAGAGGGCTAGAACGGCGGATCTGAATAATACCGGTTTCCGCAAAATTTGGAATCGGTTTGTGATTGTCTGGAGAACCTGGGCGGGCGGAAATAACGGCATCAGTTGCAGAATCATGAATATGGCCTCTCTAGCCTTGAATACCTGTTTTGAAGTCTTAGTGAGCCAATTGAGCCGGGCCCGTAGGTTCCAAAAGAAGCGAAATATTCTTTCGGCGCGAGGTCAGACCACATTTCGACTGCCGGGCGATTATCCGGGTGGAAGATTACTCCTGTCAATCCCTCTGGTAGGACCACGATGGGATTGCGGGCGCTCTCAGACCCCTTTCTGAACGCTCAGGCCGAATATGCCCGTGTACCATTTGTGTGCCACGGAGTGCGTCATCCGGGGCAAGGGAACTCCGAACGGACGGAAAAGGCACGTTCAGCGCACGGTCAGATCGTGCGCGGGGCCGCCCGCCCGAGAGTGCGAAGTGAAATGGAAGGAACAACCTGTTACGGATTCATCGGCTATAAGGGCAGAGCAAAACCAGACCACTTGGGTGGAGGAAAACCGGTTCTTCATCACATTTGGTGAAGATATTTCGGGTGTTCAGTATCTGTTTGGAAATGAGGATTTCACTCGGCATTCACGACCCGGAGTCGAAGCAGATCGAATTTGGCGCAGCCGTACATGGAACGCTTAATCAGCTTCAGTCGATGGACATGTCCTTCGACTGGTCCGTTGTTTCAAGGAAATTGAAGGGCGGCCGTGACCGCGGCCTCATCCTAGCAGAGGTGCTTTGCAAAGTTGGCCAGCTGTCTGGCGTCTACTACTCTTTCCGGTCTGGCCGTGGATTACGTCGCCCTTGGCTTCACGGGCGACCGCGATCCGCGCCGGGAAGGACTGGCGAAAACCAAGCGCGCCGCTATCCTGGCGGAAATGATGACCGCCTGTCAGCAGTACATCGGCAGTGAGTTTATCGAAGTTTTTCGGGTCCGCTGCGAAGAGATTCTCGGCAATGGAGAAGATTGGACTCTGGCAGTTAGCGAGCGGAACAGGAATATAGTTTGCTTTTAATATCCATCGGCTGCGCCGACGCTCGTATGAAATCCGCAACCTGTCTGGCTCCGGCCAGGTCCGCATCAGTATCTTCAACGATCAGGCACCCCGGCAAGAAGAAATCTCCCGAGAAGAACCCCATTCGGCGATCATAAATGAGAGAGACGGGATGGGTAAAATCTTAAATGCAATATATCGCAAGCTCTTTAGTATCTGGCGTGAACGGATGAATATCCAGAGTACCATACTGTATCTCACCTGTACTTAATTCATTCACACAACTACGATCGCCCGGTTTGAAAAGGACGAATTGTCGTTCCCCCAAAGGAGAAACCATGTTTCACGAATTCAATCCCCCCAATGGACGGGCATTTGCTCGTCAATTGAGCGGGTACTTAGCGGTACTCGCGGTATCACTTCTAACTCTTGCCCCGACGTGCGCATTCGGGCAAACCCACGTCGCCAATCCCTACGTTGGCGCCACGGTGTACGCCAGCCCGGACTACGCAGCTGAAGTTGCTACTGCGGTTGCAACCGAAACGGCAGGCTCGCCGCTAGCAAATCAGATGACTGTAGTCGGAAAAACCCCGACATTCGTCTGGCTGGACCGCATCGCTGCCATTGCCGGTGGTTCGGTGAACAGCGGCCGCCTGGGCCTCCAGGGACATATCAATGCCGCGGTTGCCCAAGCCAACGGCGCGGAGATCGTCGTCCAGCTCGTCATTTACGATCTTCCTGATCGCGACTGCGCCGCCCTGGCCTCGAACGGCGAACTGAGCATCGCCGGCGGCGACATCCCCAAGGGCTATACTACGGCGTTGACGGGCACGGGCCTTGAGGAGTACGAGAACGATTACATCACTCCCATCTACAACATCCTGAAGGCGGCACCCTCGAATGTTCGCTTTGTGCTGGTCATCGAGGATGACTCGCTTCCCAATATCGTTACGAACACCGGCTATAGCTTTTCACTGCCTAACTGCATTGCGGCCAACGGCGGCGAGAGCTATCCGACTTACTCAACAACTGGCGTGTATGTGGAGGGAATTCAATACGCGCTCAATCAATTCCATTCACTTCCAAATGCCTATAACTACCTCGATATAGGTCACCATGGATGGCTTGGCTGGACTGCAGGCGCCGATCTTGCCTTCCCATTCTATGCGACTGTGGCAAAGGGAACAACGGCCGGCTTCGCCAGCTTGGATGGAATTATCACCAACACGGCCAACTACGGCCCGACCAAAGAGCCGTACTTGACTGCAACGGAAGAGATCGGCGGCGAGCCAGTTGATTCCGCCACCTTCTACTCGTACGACCCCGAAATCGACGAGCTTGACTACGCCCAGGAATTCTATACGGGTCTGACAGGCGCCGGCTTCCCCTCCACACTCGGGTTCCTGATCGACACCTCGCGCAACGGCTGGGGCGGACCACAGCGTCCGACCGGACCCAGCACCAGCACCGTGCTGAATACGTTCGTAGATGCAAGCAAAATCGACGAGCGCGACGATATGGGCCAGTGGTGCAACCAGGCCAATCAGGGAATCGGCTCGCTTCCGACGGTGAACCCTGGCGGCTTCGCGAATTTGCAAGCCTACGTCTGGGTCAAGCCTCCGGGCGAATCGGACGGCAACTATCCCGGCAGCGTCTACAACGGCGTAACGTCAACTGTCGGCGATCCGAACTGCAACCCGACAAACACCAATGCGCTGGCCAACGGTATGGTGATTAACTCGATCCCGAACTCACCGTCCGCAGGCACATTCTGGCTGACTGAGTTCCTTGAGGACGTACAGAATGCCTATCCGGCCCTTCCAACGACAACGGCTCCAGGTTTTAATGTTTCTACTACCGCAACGACCGTCATGCAGGGAACGAGCGTCGGGAGCAGCGTCACAGTTTCAGCCTTCAACGGCTTTGACAGTGCTGTTACATTGACCTACGCCGGCCTGCCATCGGGTGTAACTGCCAGCTTCAGTCCCGCCTCGGTTACCGGGTCCGGTGGCAGCACACTGACATTTACCGCCGCTAATACGGCCACAGTCGGCGCCGCCACCATAACAGTAACCGGAACCAGCGGCTCTACTGTTGAAACGGCCATACTAACCCTCATCGTGACCGCAAGGCCTGAGTTCACCATCACGGTTTCTCCCACGACGCTTTCCTTACCCCCGAATACCAACCCCACAGTGACTCTCACAGTCACCTTTGTAGGCGGTCTGACAGGAAGCGTAGCCATCAGCGCAAGCAATCTTCCCTCGGGCGTCCAGGCGAACTTCTCTCCCTCTTCGCTCAATTCCAGCGGAACAGTAGTTGTGAACTTCAATTCGCAATCCAGTACGCCAGCCGGAACAACCAACATTTTGTTGACCGGAACCGACGGCACGCTTGTCAATTCCGCAACCCTCGCTCTCACCGTTCCGGCAACCGGCTTTACGCTTGCTCCATCTGCGCCCACTTTGTCAGTTACCCAGGGCAAGACAGCAACCGACACCATCACCGTAACTGACCTGAGCGGATTCTCCGGCAGCGTGGATCTGACGGCAACTAACCTTCCTAGCGGAGTCACTGCTGCGTTTGGCACCAACCCAACGACCGGGAGCAGCATAGTTACCTTCACGGCCACTGCCGCAGCCACAGTCGGAACCTCCACGGTCACCATCACCGGAACCTCCGGCACATTGACCGCGACCACCACCATCGCACTTACCGTAACTGCCAAGGCGGGCTTCACG
>Ga0116117_1000014_pt1 | contig 100744 bp, 86 predicted proteins | sample June2015DPH_11_1_FD_89790 | JGI IMG/M metagenome (GOLD analysis project Ga0116117, IMG submission 89790) | Peatland microbial communities from SPRUCE experiment site at the Marcell Experimental Forest, Minnesota, USA - June2015DPH_11_10 | ecosystem: Environmental > Terrestrial > Soil > Wetlands... | reverse complement strand
GTGGAACGCGCAACTCGGCTGAGAGTTGCGGGTCGGAGTGAAGAGCGCGATCAATGGCTGCGAGCAGCGCTTCCATGCCCGCGCCGGTGCGCGCCGAAACAGCCACCTCGCCGGAAGACTCCGTCCGCTCCAGCAATCCCTGGCGCTCATGCTCGTCGAGCAGGTCAATCTTGTTCAGCACCTCAATACGCGGCTTGGCCAGGCAATCCAACTCGCCCAGAACCTTTTCCACTTGAGCTTTTTGCTCTTCGCCATAAGTCGAAGCCGCATCGCGAATGTGCAATAGCACCTCGGCCTGCGCCACCTCTTCCAGCGTGGCGCGAAAGCTGGTGACCAGCGTATGCGGCAGGTTGCGGATAAAGCCTACTGTGTCCGAAAGCAGAACTTTGCGGCGGCTGGGCAGATCAACCACGCGCAGCTTGGGGTCAAGCGTCGCAAACATCTTCGAGGATTGCAACACCTGCGCGCCAGTCAATTGATTGAAGAGCGTGCTCTTGCCGGCGTTGGTATAGCCGACCAGCGCCACCGTCGGCACCGGCACTGCCTCGCGCCGCTGTCGCTGCTGCTTGCGAACCCGGCGCACGGAATCCAGTTCGAGCTTCAAGTGATCGATGCGGCGCTTGATCTGTCTGCGATCCGTTTCGAGTTTGGTTTCGCCCGGTCCGCGCGTACCGATGCCGCCGCCCAACTGCGACATTGCCTTGCCCTTGCCAGTGAGCCGCGGCAGCATGTAGTCAAGCTGCGCCAGCTCCACCTGCAACTGTCCCTCGCTGGTGCGGGCGTGGCGGGCAAAAATGTCCAGAATTAATTGCGTCCGGTCCAGCACGCGGCAAGGAAGAGCGGCCTCCAGGTTGCGCAACTGGGTGGGCGAAAGATCGTGGTCGAAGAGCACCAGATCGGCTTCCGTCGAAGCGGCAACTCCGGCAATCTCCTCGACCTTGCCTGAGCCAATCAACGTGGCCGCGTCAGGACGCCCGCGCCGCTGCATGATCTCAGCAACCACCACGCCGCCAGCGCTCGCAACCAGTTCGCGAAATTCGGCGAGAGACTCCTCCGCGTCCAGCTCCGTGGAAGGTCGCGCCTGAGCTGCTCTGACCGGGGAACTGTCTGTAATCAAGGCATCGGCACTCTGCGAAGCGCCTTCGTCAAGTTCGAAATCAGCACCAGCTATTCTCGCGCACACGACCGCCTGCCGCGCGCCTGACTGGCCTGCGCGGCTACCGCGGGAGCGAACCCCGAGGTCCAATCCAACCAAGACCGCTCGTTCCAGCGAAGCGCCCGAGTTGCCTGTCCTGCTCGTCTCTCTCGTCAACTGAGAGCGCTCCCGGCCTGCTATCGCGAATCCTCAACCGCTGAGGACACCGCGACCGGGGCAAGGCCAATACCTGTGCTGGCGGGCGAACGGTATTCAGTGTGAAGCACGCCACGATTGCTTACTACCGTCGAAATGGCATGTTTGAAAATCAACTGTTCCTGGCTGTTGTTTTCCAAAAGCACGGAATACTTGTCGAATGAACGGATCTTTCCGGTGAGCTTCACACCGCTGACCAGATAAACCGTGATGGGGGTCTTGTCCTTGCGGACCGTGTTCAGGAATGTATCCTGAATATTTTGTGCCGGCTTGTTCTCCATTTGCCGATCTCCTGCTTTCGTGGGGGGGTTGGACGCAATTGAGCAGCGCGTATAGATACAGTTCAGCAGGCGCGGCGCCGGAAGCCCCGGAGCCGTAAATCCTGCAATGGCTCAACGATATAGAGGTTTACGAACCTTTTCAACCCTAATCTGACGGAATCTTGCTTACCTGTCTTTTTTCTTGACTTTGCCTCCTCAGGCCAGGCGACCAGGACGACGGACCCATCGTCCGGCTTTGAGGTCGGGAAGCCCTCAAGGCTGCTAGCATAATGGAGTGAAAGCCGCGCCGATCCCGCCTCACAGCCCCGCCTTATCTGCCCAGCCAGTGCCTATGCTGGACCTCAAACGCCAGTACCGCCCCCTCCACAATGAACTGCTGAACGCCATCGGTCATGTACTGGAAACGCAGCAATTTATTCTCGGCGAGCCAGTTGCGGCCTTCGAGCGGGCAGCGGCCTTGCAGTTGGGTGTGGCCCATGCAGTGGGCTGTTCCTCGGGCACAGACGCTCTCTGGCTGGCGCTCGCTGCCGCCGGAATTGGCCCCGGCCATGGCGTCGTCACCACCCCATTCAGCTTTTTCGCCTCGACGAGCGCCATCCTCCGCGCCGGGGCAACACCGCTGCTGGCCGACATTGAGCCAACCACCTTCAACCTCGATCCTGCCGCAGTGAAAACCGTCCTCGACGGTCCCCGAGGCCCCGATGTCAAGGCCATTCTTCCCGTGCACCTCTTCGGCCAGTGCGCAGATTGGCCAGCTCTAGCCTTTCTCGGAAACCAGCGCGGACTGAAGTTGATTGAAGACGCCGCCCAGGCATGGGGCGCTGAATGCAATGGAGTAAAGGCGGGAGCACTCGGCGATGCGGCGGCCTTCAGTTTTTATCCCACCAAGAACCTCAGCGCCGCTGGCGATGCGGGCATGGTCACCACCAACTCCGACGACTTGGCCGAACGGGCAAAAATGCTGCGCCAGCACGGAATGCGCCGTCGCTACCACCACGACGAGGTCGGCTGGAACACCCGCATGGACGGCTTCCAGGGAGCGATCCTTGCCATCAAACTGAAATATATCGACGGCTGGAATCATGCCCGGAGCACCGCGGCCAAGCGCTATCATGCGCTCTTTCAAGTCGCGGGACTGGTCGAAACCGGTCCCTATCCCAGGCTGGGCGTCGTACTGCCCCATGAGGTCCCCGGCACACATCACGTCTGGCACCAGTTCGTCATCCGCACCCCCCGCCGCGATGATTTGCGCGCCTTTCTCACCGAGCGCAATGTCGGCTCGGAAGTCTACTACCCCGTCCCGCTCCATTTGCAGCCGGCGCTGAAGGGCCTCGGTTACAGCGAAAGCAGCTTTCCTGAGGCTGAACGAGCGGCGCGAGAAGTGTTAGCCCTGCCCATCTTCCCCGAATTGCGCGAGGATGAGCAGCGAACAGTGGTCGGGGCGATTGCCGATTTTTTAAGCTGACCAGGCTTCGCGTGAACGGATGAGAAATCTCGTGCAATCGAAACTGTCATTCCAGAACCCAAGCCCTTGATGATGGCAGAATCACCTCGATTCTAAGGCGTATGATGGCTTGGATAGTCAACTGATTGTTATGGAGGAGTTCTTGTGATTCGACCCACCTTGCCCTTGATGCGTAATCTTTTATTGCTTGCCTTGGCAGCTGCCTGCATCGCTATTCCCGCCAGAGCGATTGACCCATCCGCTGCTTGCAATCCACGCGCGCATGGCGCCAAGGGCGACGGCGTTTCCAAAGATACAGCCGCGCTTCAAGCGGCAATTGACGCGTGCGAGCGGCAAGGCGGCGGCACAGTGCGGCTCATCGCCGGAACATATCTCAGCGGCCCAGTCGTGCTCAAAAGCAATATCACGCTGCAACTCGATAAGGGAGCAACACTGCTCGGTTCCCCCGATCATGCAGACTATCCTCCGTTGACGATGTTTCATCTGCCTGACCTGCAACCGCTGGTCGGCGCAACCAATGCCTCTAACGTTGTCATCACTGGCGAAGGCGTGATTGACGGCAATGGAGAAAGCTGGTGGCAGGAGGCGCGACGCATCAAGGATCACGGCGTTCTCGGCAACGGTCACCCGCGTCCCAAGCTCATTATTTTTGATCATTGCAAGCAGGTTCGCGTCGAGGGAGTGACCATTCAGAACTCGCCGATGTGGCAGTTGGTTCCCTATTATTCGGACGGCGTGGTCATTCGCAACATCAAGGTTTTGGCCCCGGCTGATTCGCCAAACACGGATGCCGTCGATCCCTTTTCTTCCTCGCATGTAGTCATTGATCACCTCTTTGCCGACGTAGGCGACGATGACATCGCCATCAAGTCGGGAGCGATCGACTCTCCCGGACCAGACGATCCGAGCCGCGACATCACCATCACCGATTGCATTTTTCTGCATGGGCACGGACTGTCGATCGGCAGCGAAATTGCCGGCGGCGCGCAAAACATCCGCGCCGAGCGCATCCATTTCGACGGCACCGACAACGGCATTCGCGTCAAGGCAAATCGCGACCGCGGCAACGATGTCAGCCATCTCTTCTTCCGCGACATCGATATGAAAAACGTGAAAAACGCAGTGATTATCAGTGAGTATTACCCCAAAATTCTGCCGCCAGATGCCGAGGCCGCGCAGCCGGTTACGCGTCTCACGCCGCACTTTCATGACATTACGCTGGAAAATATCACTGCCACGGGCAGCATATCGGCGGGCGCCATTGTAGGGCTGCCGGAAGCTCCCATCGCCGCACTGACTCTGCGCAATGTGAAGATCGCAGCCCAGCATGGACTCACCATCAGTTATGCCGCAGTTTCAGAGGCGAGCGTCATCATCGAAGCTGCAGAGGGGCAGCCGATCACCAAGCTCGCAGGCGCAATCGTCTCCTCGCACTGATTCCATCGTTGCGGCGAAAAAGAATTCATTCCAAGCTAAAGCGGCTTTTGGTGGTAATCTCTTGTTGTCCGGATTATCCGGGAACACAGGAAGACGTTCGACCTTATGCCTCGGAAGAAACAAGGGGAACCCGATGTCCATCGGACCATGCAGGTGGTCAATCACATCCGTACCCTCATTGAAAACGGCACAATGGTGGCTGGCGACAAGATCCCTCCCGAACGGGAGTTCGCCCGCACACTGAAAATCAGTCGAGCCAGCCTCCGCGCCGGCATCGGCTACCTGGCCGCAATGGGCGTCATGAATGTCCGGCATGGAGTGGGAACTTTTGTGACCGACGGCCCGCCGGAATTCGGCAAGGCTTCCATGAGTCTGATGGGCGCCCTCCACGGCTTTCAATCCTGGCAACTGTTCGAAGCTCGAATTATTCTCGAAGGCAGTCTTGCTGCCCTGGCTGCCGAGCGTGGCAAAGAAGAACACCACGCCGCCATGGCCGAAGAAGTTGCCGAGATGTTCGCCGCCATGGATAACCCCGCGGATTATCTCATTCACGATGTGCTCTTTCACCGCATTATCTCGCAAGCCTCCGGCAACCCCATCCTGGCCGCTCTCATGGAGACCGTCACCTCCTCCATGTATGACAAGCGCCGCAAGACGGTTGAGCGCGCCATTGACCTGCGCGAATCGGCCCAGATGCATCGCGAGCTTTATCGCGCCATCCGCGCGCGCGACGCCGCTGAAGCCCAAAAGCTCATGGAAAAACACCTCCATATGGCGCAGATCGCGCAAGGCATGGAACGCCCCAAGGAGCGCAAGTCCACCCTCGGCCCAGCCAAGCTCGGAAGCCGGCAAACGGTACCCCAGCCAACCATCGACTGACAAAATTCTGGCCTCCCTTCAGCATTCTTTCTGTGGTCGTACCACATGAGAGATTTTTAATTCGGGCCGGCCGTTAATTAATTACTTCCACGATTCCTTATAGCGCAATTTTTCCAATGGGGATCGTGGCGCGCGTTTGCAACCCTAACGCAAAGTCCCCGAATAGGTTAGGTCACCGCTTGGCCCTAGAATGATTGGACTTCTCGAAAATCTCAATATGGATTCATGTAGGAAAATTACTTATTTTGGGATTCGGATTACCAAATTTTCACACCACCCGTTTTTCTCTATTGACAACGTTTGATCAGACGGTTGAAACTGGATACGCTTCAAGTGTGGTCAGACCACCATGGCGAATTTCCCGGCTAAGCCCGAGTGGAGGAGCTGTGTATCGAAGCGTAACAGTAACGTTATGGAGGCAGCAATGAGGCTATTAGCCTTGGAAACGCAGAAGAAGGAAGCATCGAGAACGCCATTGGGCCGTTTTCTGAGCTTCCACGGAAGGGCATGGCTTGTGCTATTGGTCATTGCCATGATGACGTCCGGCGCAATGGCGCAACTCTCCGGCAAAGGCGCTATTTCAGGCACGGTGACCGATAGGACTGGCGCTGTGATTCCAAATGCCGCCATCGTCGCTACCAATAACGACACCGGCATCTCAACCAAAACCACCACCACCGGAGCGGGCGATTATAATTTTTCCAATCTGGATCCCGGCATTTATTCTCTTGTGACAACTGCAAAAGGCTTCGAAACGCTGTCACAGAAGAACGTGCACGTGAATGCGATGGAAACGCAGGTCTATAGCCCTGTGCTCACGGTTGGCGGCGGTGACATCGAAATCACCGTGACCGCAGCGCCACCGCAATTAGAGACCAGCAACGCAACGCTGGGCTCCACCATGGAACAGGATACATACGCTGAACTGCCCATCGAAATGGGTGCATATGGCAACGCCGATCAGCGCCGCGCCACTGACTTCGTTTACCTTATGCCCGGTGTGCAGGGCAATGAAACCAACGGCAATGCCACCACCAACGTCGGCGTGGTCAATGGTTCAGGCAGCCGCGGCGCAGCCTCCGCTGTCTACGTAGACGGCGTCGTGTTTGTGCGCGCCGGCGGCAACGGCGACCCCCGCTATGTGTGGACCGCCATGTCGGTTGACGCAATCGACCAGTTCCAGGTGCAGACCACCGGCTACTCGGCCATCTATGAAGGCCAGGGCGTCATGAACTACACCGTCAAGCAGGGCGGCGCCCAGCAGCACGGTTCCGTCTATGAGTTCGTCCGCAATACGGAACTCGATACCTGGGGCTTCTTCGGCAAGGCCATCAATCCGGTCCTCGGCGTTGCAGTCAAGCCGGTCGAGCACAGCAACGAGTACGGCATCAACCTCAGCGGCCCGCTTGTGCCCTTCGGCAAGTGGAAGGAAAAGGTCTTCTACTACGGAAACTACAACGGCTTCCGCTATACCAGCGCAACCCCGACGCCGATGACCTTTCCAACAACAGCCCAGCAGCAGGGCAATTTCAGCGCAGCCGGTCTTCTTCCTATCTATGACCCCAGCTCGCAGGCGGCCTGCACGGCGAACAGTACCAATGGGTTCTGCCGCTACCAGTACGGCTTCGGTCCGGGTGCCACGAAAGGCGCTGCCGGCAATCCGGTGGCAATTGGTACGGTTGGGCCGAATGTCATCCCCAACGGCACCAATGGCGCAATCAATTACGCTGGCTCCCCCGCGAGCGAGATTTCAGCGGTTTCATCGGCGATGCAGGCCCTTTTGCCGCCCGCTGCCGGCATCAACCAAGCGGCTCTGCAAAACAACTACATTGCCCCCAATCCTACGGGGCTTACCAATTGGTCCACCACGGATCGCATTGACTACCTGGCCACTGCGAGTGACACGCTCACATTCATCGCGGCCATCGGCCGCCAGGCCAGTTCCATTCCTGTCGGTCAAAACACTGCGGGCCGCAACGTTGGTCCCATACCGTTTAACTATGGCCAGGCCTTTGCACCCAAAACCGCCGTCGGCTTGATTGAAGAGACGCATGTCTTCACGCCGCACCTCGTCAACCAGATCAAGTGGGGATTCGCCCGCTACAACGGTCCCACATTCAATCCAGATCAGGCACCAGCGTATGCTGCAACAACTATGGGACTAGGTGGATTGCCTGCCGGCCAGGCGCAGCAGACCTTCCCAATTACAACCTTTGCAGGTACGGATCCCCCGACCAATTGGGGTGGCACAACCTCGAATGCAACCATCGCGAACAACTACACGGCGCTCGATAACCTGCAGTGGACCGTCGGCAAGCACAACTTCACCTTTGGCGGACAGGTTGCCTGGATGCAGTACAACACCTATAGCGCAACCGGGGCCGGTTCAACCCCCATTACCCTCGCTGCGGCTGCTACCGAGACGGCGGGCTTCGCAACACCGGGCTCTTACACCGTGAAGAGCGGCACTGGTTTGGCATATGCCAGCTTCCTGTTGGGCCAAATCGACAAGGGCAGCTTCACGGATTATTCATTCCATCCGGGATACAGCGCGCGCTTCCGTGCTATCTCGCCCTATGTCCAGGATAATTGGAAGGTCTCATCGAAGCTCACTCTCGATCTCGGTCTGCGTTACGATTACTACCCAAGCGTCAGAGAATCGAATAACGCCGCGAGCTTCTTCGACCCCACAGTCACCAACCCAGTTACAAACTTGCCTGGAGCCCTGAACTTCGCGGGATCCGGCGCCAACACCTGCAACTGCTCCAACAAGATCTTCAATTACATGAGGAATTTTGGGCCGCGCGTGGGCTTGGCGTATCAGATCGATTCCAAGACTGTCATCCGCACCGCATACGGCGTCATGTTCACCCATGGAGACGCTGTAGGCGGCCTTGCCTCTACTCTCGGAACGCTGGGCTTCGCAGCTTCACCGTCCTTCTCGTCAACTAACGACCAAACTACCATGTCGAACCTTCTCGTCGGAGGCACTGACGTAATTCCCACCTATACTCCCGCGGCGGGCGCAGCGTCGGGTCCACAGTACGGCACTGGCTACACTACCAACGTCATAGCCGGAAGTACAACCAGCTACACGGGAACTCCTTCAACTTCGAATTATGATGACCCGTATCTGGGAGGCCGCGCACCTGAGTACCTCAACTGGAGCTTTGGCGTTCAGCATCAGTTGAGCAATGCGGTAACGGTCAATGCTACCTACGTAGGGTCAGAGGGCCACTTCCTGCAATTGGATAGCATGACGGCTCGCGGACAATTTTCCAATCAGCTCGATCCAAAGTATTTGTTGACCGTGCCATATCCGCACTTGGCCGACCAGGGTACCGCCACGATCGCCACGGATTGCACGACCTACAACCTGGGATGCCCAACCGCAGCCCAGAATCAATACGTAACCAATCAGCCGCTGAGCACTCTTTTGAAGCCCTATCCGTTCGAGTCGCCCTCTGACTCCTTCGGTTACGTTGGCAACACCAACTATAACGCCCTGCAGCTTCTTATGAACATGCGTGCATGGCGCGGGCTCACGCTCAATGCGAACTACACTTGGTCGAAGACCATTGACGATACTGGCACCTTCCGCTCCGGCTATGCAATTCCTGCCGGAACCATTGCCAACCATCTCACCGATGGCCTGTCCTTCCCGGCAGACCGCATAGAACGTTCACTCTCCACTTCCAGCCAGCCACAACACATGGTCGTGACTGCGGTTTGGGATTGGCCTTTCGGCAAGACAGTCCTCGCGGATAAATTCGTGGAACGGGCAGTCCTCGGCGGCTTCAAGTTCTCCGGGGTCTATCAGGCATACTCCGGCTCACCGCTGGCCATCACGGCGTCGGCTTGCCAGACGAATCCCTCCTTGGCTCAAAGCACCAGTTCCTGTGCGCCGACCCTCAACAAGAACTTTTTCGGGCCGGCTCGCTTGGCTGGAAAATGGGGTAAAGGCGCAACTTTGGCCAATTACACCTCGATCAGCTACATCGTTCCCAGCACCGGAACCACCATCCCCAGCGGCCCGTTCATCAACCCCGTTTCGACGCTGCTCAATACGACGTATGCGCCTTCCTATACCTTTGGCGACGCGCCGCGCACGGCTCCCTACAACCTCTACGGCCCCAGCAATTACCAGCTTGACCTTGCCATGGTGCGCAGCTTCCCGCTGCACATCACGGCAGCCTCCAAGCTGGACTTCCGCGCTGAGTGGTACAACGTCACCAACAAGACCCAGTTCAGCGTTGCCAGCACAGTGCTCGGCAATGCGAGCTTCGGACAAGTCACCCAAAGCACTGCCTACAACCGCAAGGCTGCACAGTTCTCGGCTCGCATCGAGTTCTAAGCGATTCCTTGCTTTAGCTGAAGAGGCTGCCGGTCGTAATCGGCAGCCTCTTCATTTTTGCAATATAAAATCAGATCGATTGCACTTAAAATTTAACTGGTACCCGGATAGACCTCAGTATGACTCAGAAGATTCGCAAAGTTTTATATGTTTGTACGATTGCAGTAATCCTGCTTGCTGGCCTCACAACAGCCGCTGCTGCCACCGTTGGAACCAACCCTCCCGTCCAGCCTCTGACGCGTGAGCGCATCGCCCTGCTACCGCCCAGCGACCGCAGCGCCTGGGTCGCATATTTGGAGCGCTCCCAGCGCCAGCGTCAAGCAGACAAGGATTTTTTGCAAGCCGAACTGAAGCGCGTTGGAATCGCCAAGCCAACCGAGCCGCCGCATGACTACTCAGCCCGCAGCATCCCGCTCGATCGTGAGCCAGCCTGGTATGCCGGCGCAGAAGCGCGCCACATCGCGGATGTGATTGTCTCCTTCCAGACCCCGGCCGGTGGGTGGGGGAAAAATATGGATATGAGTAAAGAGCCACGCCGCCCCGGCGAGGCCTTCACCCCCAACAATCTGTCCAGGTTTCTAACTCCCGGCGACTTCGATGCTCCCCTTGAGCCGGAGTGGAATTATGTGGGCACCATTGATAACGACGCCACCACCACCCAAATGAACTTCCTCGCTAAAGTGATTGCAGCCGTGGGCGCCAAGGACGGAGCAGCGTATCGCGCAACTTTTCTGCGCGGAATGAACTATCTGTTTGCCGCCCAGTTTCCCAACGGCGGGTGGCCGCAGGTATGGCCGCTCGAAGGCGGCTATCACGATGCCATCACCTATAACGACGACGCCATGACGCAAGTGGTCGATCTGATGAGTCATGCGGCGAATGGCCGTGAGGAGTTTTCCTTCGTTCCCCAGAGTGTTCGCGCGCGCGCCGCGACCAGCTTCAAGCGCGGCATTCAATGCATCCTCGCCACGCAGATCGTTGCCAATGGAACGCTCACGGTGTGGCCGCAACAGGACGATGCGCTCACCTTGCAGCCCGTCTCAGGGCGCAACTTCGAGCCTCCGGCCCAATGCGCCAGCGAGAGTGCAGCTCTCCTGTTGCTGCTGATGAACGATCTGCCGCATCCGACGGCGGCCCAGCGGCGGTCGATTCGCGCCGCGGCGGCATGGTTCAAAAAGACGGCCATCTATAACCAGCGATACCAGCGAGGGCCAGAAGGACGCCAGCTTGTCCCCACTCCCGGTGCTGGCCCCCTCTGGGCACGCTACTATCAGACCGGCACCGACATCCCCGTCTTTGCCGACCGCGACAAATCCATTCACGACAATCTAAGTGAATTGTCCAGGGAACGCCGCAACGGCTACAGTTGGTTCAGCGCCGATTCCAAGCGCGCGCTTGACCGTTTTGACAAATGGAACGCAGAACACACGGAGTCAAAATGAAGAGTAATCGAATTCTGATTTGGTTGACCTTTCTAGTCGCAACAATAGGCAGCAGTGTGATCGCAGTTCGTGCGGAAGAACATCCATGGTCAGAGCGCGCGGCCAATGCGGCAATCGCGCGCTGGCCAGATGGACGCTTCGCGCCCGCCGACGCTCACTGGGCCTGGAATTATGAACTAGGCACGCTGCTGGAAGGCATGGATGCCGTCTGGCTCAACACCGCCGATCCGCGATTCTATAACTACATCAAAAGTTCGGTCGATCAGTTTGTAACTCCCGATGGTTCCATCCCCACGTTCAAGCCAGAGGAGAATCAGCTCGATAACATCCTGCTGGGACGTCAGTTGCTACTGCTATACGGCATCACTCAGGATGCTCGCTACGCCAAGGCCGCCACGCTGCTCTACCAGCAGCTTCGCAATCAGCCCCGCACGGCCTCCGGCGGCTTTTGGCACAAGCAGAGATACCCCAATCAAATGTGGCTCGATGGCCTTTACATGGCCGAGCCATTCTATGCCGAATATGCTTCAACCTTTCATCACCCCGAGGCCTTCGAAGACATCACTCATCAGTTCGGCTTGATTGAAGATCACGCGCGCGACGCCAAAACCGGCCTGCTCTATCACGGCTGGGACGAGTCGAAGCAGGAGCGCTGGGCCGATAAGCAGACCGGCCTTTCGTCGCAGTTCTGGGCGCGCGCCATGGGTTGGCATATGATGGCGCTGGTCGATACCCTGGCTTATTATCCCCAGCAATCTGCGGGACGAAGGCTCTTGCTCAATGCTCTTGAAAAGGATGCCGCGGCGATAACTCGCTACCAGGACAAAACCACTGGCCTCTGGTATCAAGTGCTCGATAAACCCAGGGACAAGGGAAATTTCTTCGAGTCATCCGCCTCGTGCATGTTCGTTTACGCGCTGGCCAGAGGCGTGCGTCAAGGCTACCTTCCCGAGAGCTATCTGGCCAATGCTCAGCGCGGCTACCAGGGCATTTTGACGAACTTTATCCAGACCGGCCCCGGCGACGCGGTCTCGCTTGCCGGAACGGTGAAGGCAGCAGGCCTTGGCGGCGATCCATATCGCGATGGGAGCTATGCCTATTACATCGGCGAGAAAATTGTAAGCAACGATCCCAAAGGTGTTGGAGCATTTCTTCTGGCCAGCGTCGAGATAGAGAACAGAGCGAATGTGAAGCTGGGCCTTGGCAAGACGGTTCTTCTGGATGCCTGGTTCAACAGTCAGAAGCACTCCGACGCATCCGGCCAGCTGGTTTACTTTCACTATAAGTGGAACGATCAGAGTAACAGCGGCTACTCACTCTTCGGCCACATCTTCAATAACTTCGGCGCCGAGACAAAGATGCTCTACACTGCGCCAACGCTTGACCTGCTGCGCCAAGCGCAAGTCTACATCATCGTCTCTCCTGATATTCCGGTGAAAAATCCAACCCCGCATTACATGCAGCCGGAAGATGCGGCTCAGATTGCCGAATGGGTGAAAGCCGGAGGCGTTCTGGTTATCATGGAAAACGATCCGGGCAATGCCGATCTTGACCACCTCAACCTGCTGGCCGAGCGCTTTGGCATCCACTACAACAGTGTGTTGCGCAATCAGGTAGACGGCAACAAATTCGAGATGGGGAAAGTAGCGATCGAAGGCGGCGGGCCCATCTTTCACGATCCGCATACCGCATACATGAAAGAAATCTGCACGATCTCAGCTAAGTTTCCGGCCGTCTCGCTGCTACGCGATCACGGAGATACTCTGATGGCCACTGCGAAGTACGGCAAAGGAACCGTCTTTGCCACCGTCGATCCCTGGCTCTACAACGAATACGTCGATGGCCGCAAACTGCCCGTTGCCTATGATAACTACGCCGCGGGGCAAGAACTGGTCCGCTGGATTCTCACTCAGGTTCCACGCAGGTAAACAGGATGCGCGCGGTCAAATATGCACAGCAAAAGGGGAGCCTGCGTGGCTCCCTTCTTGTTGGCGACCATGCAGGCAAGTTATTTCTTTCCTTCCAACTCATCGGCCAAGGCGCCGGCCCCATAGAGCTTCCGCAGTCCCTCAATCATGGCAGCCGAGTGAACCGCAACCGCCCGGTTCTTGCTGCCGTCATAAACAAAATCCCCAGCCAGCGACTCGATGTTGCCGTCGAAGATCAGGCCCACCAATTCGCCATCGCGATTAACCACCGGCGAGCCGGAGTTGCCACCGATGATGTCGCCCGTCGAAACAAAGTCAAGCGGAGTCGATAACTCGAGCTTGTCGCGCCCCGCCACTTCTTTAGGCGTAAGGTCAAAAGGCGGCTGATTGCTGAAGCTGGCCGAGCGATCATAGAGCCCATAGAAGGTTGTGAAAGGCGGCGCGACGGTGCCGTTATAAGGAAAGCCATCGACCGTTCCGTAGCTAAGCCGCAGCGTGAAAGTAGCATCGGGATAAGCGTCTTTCCCGTACACAAGAAAACGCGCCTTGCCCAGCTTTTCCCCGGCTGGAGTCAGCACGCTGCTGACCGTGTCGCGCACCCGCCGGGTAGTCTCGCGCACAATGGGGTCCACGCGCCGCGCAGCCGCAATCATTGGATCACTGGAAGCGGCCACGGCTGCCTCGCCGCCATCCAGCAGCGATTTGCGGAAGGCCGGGTCGCCCAGCTTCGTCCCATCCACCATCGCATTCACAGTCGCATCCACGTCACCGCCCTGCAGAATCGCCTGAACAAACGCATCGTTCTTCCCCAGCTTTTCCTGGCCCAGCTTGAGCGAAGCCGACATGAACAGCTTCTCCGTGGAAGCATAGATCGGAGCAGGCGACAGCAATTCAAACTTGAGCGAGTCAAGCCCGGCCTCGTGATATTGCGGAAGCCTGTCGCCATCGGGCTTCTTGATCTCGGCGACGTATTGCACGATCTGCAGCGCCAGGCCAAACATCTGGCTTCCAGTGCGGCGGAAAAGCTGGCCCTTGATCTCCGGCTTCACCTTCTCTTCAGCGCGCGCAATTTCATCCCACGCTTTGCCATAACTCTTCTTCCATTCTCGATTGGCATTTACTTTGGCGCGGAAGTCATCTTCATCGGCTTGTTTCTTCGCCATGATGGTTGGGTCGGCCAGCGCCTGGGCACGGCCCAGATAGACCTTCAAACTGTTTTGCAGATTGAAGATGGTGCTGCCCACCAACCGCTGCTGCTCGGGCCCCTGTGCGGCAAAAGCCTGCGCGGTGGCAATGCGCCGCTGCAAGTACTCCACCACCGCCGGCCCCCTCACGTCACGCTCCATCAGTAACTCCGCCACCGTATCATCGCGCTCCGTCGACCCCGGATGACCGGAAATGAAAATCAGCTCACCCGGCGCCGCGCCCTTCGCGTTCCACTTCAAAAACTGATCGCTGTGCAACGGCTTGCCATGGTCGTAAACGCGAAACAGAGCCATGTCCAGGTCATAGCGCGGGTAAGTGAAGTTATCCGGATCGCCGCCAAAAAATGCTGCCTGCTGCTCGGGCGCAAAGACCAAACGCACGTCGGTATATGCCTTGTACTGATAGAGCCAATACTCGCCGCCCTGATAGAACGAAACCACGTCTGAGCGCAGGCCCGTCTTTTCTTTGCTCTCCTTTTCAATCGCCGCACGCTCGGCGTCGCGGGCCTTCAGCGCCTTCGCCTCGTCGCCAATCTCCTTGGCCGCGCCCTGCATCCGCGCCGTCACGTCTTCCATTCCCACCAGCACATTCACTTCCAGGTCTGGGGATATCATCTCTGCGTCCTGCGTGGTCGCGTAAAAACCATCGCGCAGATAGTCGTGCTCGGCCGTCGAATTCTTCTGCAACTGGCCGCGCGCTACGTGATGATTGGTCAAAAGCAACCCATCGGGACTTACAAACGATCCTGACCCACCGTCATTCAACCGCACGCTCGCCAGGCGCAAATGATCCAGCCACGCCTGCGTTGGATGAAAGCTATACTTGGCCGCTAACTGCTTCAGCGGCGGGTTATCAAAGGTCCACATACCTTCTTCGGCATGAATCGCTGGCGCAACGGCCGCAAAAAACGCGAACGGCAACAGCATGACAAAGGGGAGTTTATAAGTGATCATTTCGGCCTCATGGTTGAGATGCGGCTTCTAGCTCGTGGTTCCCAGCTATCGGCGCTGAATCGGAATAACATTCGCACAAAACAATTCAAGCTAAGAATTCAATCGAGATGAAAAGACACAATAAGTGCTTGAAGTTGGCAGCTAATTCTTCGGCATCACCATAACCTCCACGCCGCTCGCCGCGCCCTGCTGGCGGAAGACTTGCTCGGTGGCTTTCTGAAACTCCTCTGGCCGCGCATTCGGAATATCGGTGAAAGTCTGCGGATTGCGATCCGTCAAAGGGAACCAGGAACTTTCCACCTGAACCATCATACGATGGCCGCGGCGGAACGTGTGGAATAAGTCCGGCATCGTAAAGTTGATCTCAACTTCTTTGCCCGGCGTCAGTGGCTCAGGCTTCTCCCAGCTATTGCGAAACTTGGCCCGGAATGGCTCACCCCGCAGCAATTGCTGATAGCCCCCCATGTGCAGCGGAGGCGCGTCAAGAATGTGCTTATTGCCGTGCGACACATCCTGCGGGTCAGGATAATCCTCCGGATAAACGTCGATGAGCTTCACATCGAAATCCGAATCCGTGCCCGAACTGGCAATCTTCAGCCGAGGTGAAATCGGCCCGGCAATCGTCACATCCTCTTCCAATGGCTCGCTCTCATAAACCAGAACATCCGGCCTGTAACTGGCAAAGCGCTGATCGTCCACCATGTACCGCTGCGGAACGGTGTCAGTGGTATAACTCACAAACGGCACCGGATGATTCGGATCACTTACATACTCGTCCACGCCGACCTCTTCGGTAGGCGCTTCAAAGCTCAGCTTGCCGCCTGCGTGAAAATACAGCATCTTCGCCGCGGCGGCCTTCGGCGGCCATGAATCAAAGTTCCGCCATACATTGGTCCCGGTTTCAAATACCACCGCGCGCGGCAGTCCTTTGCCTTTGCCTTTCAAATAATACTCAAAAAAAGGAAACTGCAAGTTACTACGGAAATACTCTCCCGTCTTCGCATTGAACTCCACATCCCCTAGCCGGCTCCCATCGCTGCGCGCCCAGCCGCCATGCACCCAGGGGCCTTCCACCAGCGTTGCCGGCGTCTGCGGATTAAACTTGCCGATCGCGTTGAATGTCTTGTAAGGACCGCTCAAATCTTCCGCATCGTACCAACCACCCACCACCAGCACTGCGCAATGCACGTTCTTCATATGCCGTGACAAATCCCGCGATTGCCAATAACTGTCATACGTGTCGTGCTTAAACTGGTCGTTGAATAGCCAGTTGGATCCCTTCAGGTAACGCTTATCAAGATTGGCAATGTTACCCGCCTTGAGATAAAACTCATAACTGTCTGGAGTACCAAAATCAAACTCGACTCCCGGCTTCGGGCTCATCGGCGTCTCCTGCGGATGAAAAAAAGGAGCATAGAATCCAAAGTTCGCCGATAACATGAATGCTCCGCCATGATAGCCGTCGTCACCCATAAACAGGTCCGTCATCGGCGCCTGAGGGCTGGCCGCAACCAGCGCAGGATGCGAGTCGATAATCGACGCCGATGTGTAAAACCCAGGATAAGAGATCCCGTATATTCCCACCTTGCCGTTGTGATTCGCCACATGCTTTAAAAGAAACTCGATCGTGTCATAAGTATCCGAGGCATCGTCCACATCCTGTGGCGACTTCTTCTCATCGATGTGCGGACGCATTTCCACGAATTCTCCCTCGCTCATCCACCGCCCGCGCACATCCTGGTAGACAAAAATGTAACCGCTCTTCTCGAACTCCTCCGAAGGGCCAAGCTGCCGCGGATATTGATCTTCTCCGTAAGGTTCAACGTTGTAAGGAGTCCGGTTCAGCAGCATCGGGTAAGGGCCGGCAGCGGCGTCCTTCGGTACATAAACAGCCGTGAACAACCGCTTGCCGTCCCGCATCGGAATGCGATACTCGTACTTCGTATAATGCACCCGGACGTAGTCTTCCTTGGGCGCATCCGGGGCCGCCTGCGCGCAAAGCACCGGCAATAAAAGGGCAAGAACAACCAGAACTGCGAGTCGGTCGTGGCGAAGCTTAAGCATCTTTGGCAACAATCTCCTGAACAACTAGATTACTCCAGCAATCAGAGGTTTCACAGGGGATGATCGCCAGGCTAAACGCACTTTTTCCTCGCCACTTGCAGAACATTATCTTTCCAGCGCGCACAATCAAAGAATGAACAACCATGTCAGACACGGGTTCTTACTGTTCCCTGTTCCCTGTTCCCTGTTCCCTATTCCCTATTCCCTGCTCCCTGCTCCCTGTTCCCTGTTCCCTGCCACTCAAAGCCTACCCCCCACCCCCCCTATAAATATTTATTTTTAGCCGATTTCTTTGCAGATGATTACGCATCCCGAGAAGAAAACGAGGCCAAGAAAGTGAAGAATACCCGCGTCATTCCTGACTAAAACACAGTTTCAGGAAAAATCTTCAATGTGCGCGAAAACGCACACTTTGTACCGCTACGTGAGAATCGGCTTATCAAAAACGAGCGAATTCCGCTTGAAAAAGGGCGGTTTTCCACGAAAATAGGGGCGCTTTGACAGCAAAACGCCCAGTTTTTATAGCGGTTCCATCGTTGCTCCACCCAAAGCTCTGTGCCCCATCCATTCGCGTTCTTTGCGAATGGGTGGGATGCCACGACAGTTGGTTTTAGAATCTTTTGAACTGCCCTGGAAGGTTCGCAAGCCCGCTCAACCAACAACAATCGCTTGCCAAAAGGAACATCAGGATGACTTGCCATGCTCCGATCATGAATAATTCCCGACCAATTCAATTCTTGGCAGATCCTCAGAATCGTTCATCCTCAAACGTTTTTGCGTTCCCATGCTCCACGGTTGCCCTGCGCCATTATTTCCTAACCCTCCTGAGAATGCGGACGATGAACTATCTGTACCTCCGATTCCAGCCAACGGCATTCGGCGTTCTCTTTTGCCCGAATGCCGCTGCTCACTAGGGCTAGGCAGACAATTCAGCGCTAGCCAATGGCCTCTGAACTGCTTGCAGAGATGGAGACCGCATTGCAATCCGTGCATAAGGAATATCCATGGCAATGACAATCCTCGTCGTCGATGACTCGGTCACCATGGTGATGAGCCTGAAAACCACTCTGTCCATGAATGGCTTCGTGGTCGAGACCGCCAACAACGGACAGGTAGCTCTGGATAGATTGAAGTCGGGAATCAAGCCCAATTTGATTCTTACCGATGTCAACATGCCCGTCATGGGCGGCCTTGAACTGATCGGGAAAGTGCGCGCGTTGCCCGGCTTCAAGTTTATTCCTATCCTTACGTTGACCACCGAAAGCGAGGCGTCCAAACGCGACGAAGGAAAACGTCAGGGAGCCACCGGCTGGCTGGTCAAGCCCGTCACCGGAGACGACCTAATCAAAGTCATTAAAAAAGTTCTGCCGGGAGCATAAAATCATGGCGCAGGCGCCTTCAGCACGCAATGCAATTGCTCCTCGGCAAACAAATCTCGCAGACGGTCAAGACCGGCTCGCGGCGAATAAGAGTTTCCGCCTGCGCCGAATTCGCAACCGGATCATTCGCGAGGCGGTCATTCGAACCACCCTCCTGGTGCTGCTCTGGCTCTCATTGTCTTATGCGTTGGGGCCAGAGCTAACGCCTTACCGTCTTCATTTCGCCGGGCTATTGTTTTTGTTTGTGTTGCTTCCAGGCCTTATTTACAAGCAGATGCACTTTACTGAAGCCCGCAGTGCTGTCTCCGATATGTGGGCATTCGGCAAGCTCAATTTTGAAGAAATCTCCCGTGAGTTAGCAGCCCGCAATGCAGTCGATGCCGACATCAAAGATTCCCAGCCGTTCATCGACGTGATGCGCGAGCAGATCCGCGATTCAATGACCGAGTCCGAGAGCGAGGTCATGCAGGTGATCGAGCAGATCGGTTACCTGAATGAAAGGAGTAACAAGCAGAGAGAGCGCATCGCTCAATCCGTCCAGAGCGGCAAGGCGCTCATGGAAAGCACCCAGTTACGCGCCCAGAGCAACAAAGAGATCGTCGCCGCCATCGAGATGCAGATGCAGCAGCAGACCCTCGACCTTCGCAACGACTTCGAGCATGTGCAAAGCATGGCAGGCGAAGTGCGTGCTCTCACACCGATGATTAAAATCATCACCTCCATTGCCCAGCAGACCAGTCTCCTCGCCCTGAATGCCGAGATCGAGGCAGCGCGGGCTGGCAGTGCCGGACGCGGATTTGCCGTCGTCGCCTTCGAAGTAAGAAAGCTCTCCGTCTCCTCAACCAAGGCCGCTGCCGACATCGCCGCCAAGATCAACAGCACCTGCGAAAGAGTGGACCAGCAGATGGCCGAGGCCCGCGTATCGCTCCAGCAACACGAGTCCAATGAAGCCATGTCCAACCTCGTCGCCGATCTGACCGGCATGCAATTGGAATTCAACAAAAACAGCCAGTTGCTTCTGGAAGTGATCACTGAGGTCGATGCCAACTATGCGGAGAACGTGCAACGTCTCTCCGAGGCCCTCGGTCATATCCAGTTTCAGGACGTGATGCGGCAACGAATGGAGCACGTGCAGGATGCCCTCACCGAACTCCGCGACCACCTGCTGCAACTCTGCGAAAAGCCGGACCGCCCCGGCTGGGATGGCCTTTTCGATACCACCTTCAAGACTCTGCTCGACGATCATCGCAGCAAATATCGCATGGCCAGCCAGCACGTTACCCACTCCAATGTCGCCGGCGGCGCAAGCGATCAGGACCACAGCCGCCCCGCCATCGAACTGTTCTGATCACCAGGAGTCTGAACCTGCCGCATGAAAGAGGGTGCCCGCTTTTGAGCCTTGGGATATAACGAAACCCAACCCGCCCCATTTCGATACATCCACACCCCGGGCCAACTTTCTATACTGAATTCATGGCCATTGCCCCATTGTGCGATTGGACGCTGGAAGAGGCTGCGCGCAGGCGCGGATCGCTCCGCATCGCCGGGCTTGACGAAGTCGGCCGCGGGCCGCTCTTTGGCCCGGTCGTCGCCGCCGCCGTGATTCTTCCGCGAGGCTGCTCTTTGCAAGGCTTAAACGACTCCAAGAAGCTGTCCGAAAAAAAGCGCAATGAATTCGTCCTCGAGATTCGCGCCAACGCCGTCGCCTGGGCCGTCGCTGAGGTCGACGCCGAGACCATCGACCGCATCAACATTCGCCGGGCATCGCTCCAGGCTATGCGCTGCGCCGTCCAGCAGTTGGCCCTGAGCCCTGACTTCCTCCTCATCGACGGATGCGATGTGATCGACTGGGATTGCCCGCAGCAGACCGTCATCCGCGGAGACGAAACCAGCGTCTCCATCGCCGCCGCTTCGGTTCTCGCCAAGGTCCACCGCGACCGACTCCTGGTCGAATTCGACAGCCAGTATCCCGGCTACGGCTTGGCCCAGCACAAAGGCTACGGCTGCCCTGAACACCTGGCCGCCCTCAAACGCCTCGGACCAACCCCGCTCCACCGCAAGAGCTTTCACCCCGTGGCGCAAGCTGGGTTACAATTTCCTGAATCCTGAAATTCAGTGGAGTCTAGCGATGGCACGCTTGCGTTGGTTGTGGATATTCTCCGTTGTCTGCCTTGTAATTTCCGGCTGCGATTCGAAAAAAACGAAGAAGCCTGACGCCACGAAAGGAGTGGTGACGGGAATTGTCCTTTGCATGGATACCGGCAAGCCAGCGCGATTTGCCACGGTAACGCTCACGAGTGTTCCAAGCAAGGATGACAAAAGCGAAGACCGAGTTCCTCTATCGAGCTCGGAAAGCACTATGACTGATCTCGATGGACGCTTCAGAATTGAAGCCGTCGAACCCGGCCATTACTATGCCTTTGCAACTCTGGAGGGCTATCTCGATCCCCTGCGCAGCCTCGACTTTACTCAGCTCAATGGACACGTCAGCGATCATGACCAGGAACTCGATGCAATCAAGCAGTGGAAAGATCATTTGGTAGATGTCGCTGTTCACGTGCATCGAACCACCGATTTGTCGCTTCAGGTGGAGCGTGGAGCAGAGATCGGCGGAACGGTTACATATGACGATGGCAGCCCTGCAATCGGAATGCACTTTCAACTCTTCCGCAAGACTGAGAAAAAGGACTGGACGGATGTCGGCCTACGAATCTTTGAAAGTTGGGCGCTTGCCGAGATGAGCGACAGTCACGGTCGATTCAGCCTGTCCAATCTCCCCGCCGGAGAGTACCGGCTCTGCGCGTTAATGCCCATCGAGTCGGAAAACACCGCCCCTCGCGTCTGCCTTGGCAACACCTTCCGCAAGAAAGATGCGAAGACCATCAAAGTGCAAGCCGGTGAGATTGCCGGTGGCGCGGATATTGTGATTCCTCTTTCTGGTTTACACACTGTCTCGGGAAGTGTGACCGCTTTTGCCGATGGTCATGCGATAAGCCGCGGAACGGTACGCCTGCTCTATGTCGATGACCACGAAAAAGCGCGGGATTTTTCTCTGACTTCGGATAATCCTGGCTTTTCTTTCTCTTATGTACCTGAAGGCGAGTACATTCTTCAGGTCTCTGACGCGAAGGACGCGGAAGAAAAGGATTCCGATGCGGGAGTCGAGGCCTCACAGGCCAGCCGCGCTCGGATCTACGCGGACAAGGAGTTGCCCGTCAAAGTATTGGGAGACATTGATGATCTTCACATCCAGCTCGTCCAAACTCCGCCAGATAAGACTCAAAGGCAATGAGCAGTATGGCCTATCTTCTTGACGCAAACGGCCACTGCCCCAGTCGTCGCGCGCGAAACAGATAGATCAGCGTCCCAGAAGCAGCAATCACGGCCGCCATCGCCAAGCCAAGCAGCGCGTTCCCGCCCTCCTGCCGGCTCCGGCGCGGATCGACCAGCATGAACAGAAAGCCCCCAATCGCCACCAGCGGAGCCAGCGGGTAGAGCGGCATTTTGAATGGACGCGCCAACTCCGGCCTCTGCGCTCTAAGCAGCATCACGCCCACCTGCTGCAAAAAGAATTGCAGCAGAATGCGCGTAATCACCAGCATCGTAATCACCTGCGCCAGCGAGAAAAAACAGAAGCAGGCAGCCACCACGCCCAGCGCCACCAGGGACCGGTGAGGAATCCCGTGCTTGGGATGAACAGCAGCGAGAAAGCCGAAGTAATTGCCATCGCGGGCGGCGGCATAAGGCACGCGCGAGTAGCCCAGCAGCAACGAGAAGACCGAAGAGAATGCCGTCCAGATAATCAGCGCGGCCATCAGCCGTCCGGCCATCGTGCCAAAAGCAGATTTGGCAATGTCGGCCACCAGTTGCAGTCGAACCGTTGCCCCCGCGCTCACATGTGCAGCCGCATCGCGCATTGAAGGAAGCGCGGCCAGATTCATCAGGACATAAAAAGCCGCCACAAACATCACCGAAAGCAGAATCGAGCGCGGAATTGTCTTCTCCGGTCGCCGCACCTCACTACCCAGAAAGCAGATGTTGTAGTAGCCCCAATAGCAGTAAGTCGTCAGCAGCGTAGCCTGCGCCAGTCCGCCTAGCGATAGACTCAGAGGCAACGCGGGCGACCAAGGCATCTGCCAACCGCCGGTCGAAGCCGCATGAGCAAAACCGGAGACGATCACACCGGCGATCGCCGCCAGCACTCCTGCAAAAAGCACCCACGCCAGCCGAGTAACCGAGCTCAGGTTTCGATAAAGCAGCGCCGTCACCAGCAGGCAGACTCCAGCTGCCGTAAAGCCCGTATAGTGCAGCCCCGGCAAGGCCGCAAAGGGCGCGCCGTCGATTCCCGGCCAAAAGAATCCCAGAAAGCTCGAGAGCCCAATGCAGCCCGATGCAATCGAGAGCGGCGCAGTAAAGCTCACCTGCCACACATAGAGAAAGCTCAACCAATTGCCAGCGCGCTCCGGCCCGTAAATCTCGCGCAAAAAAGCATAAGACCCGCCGGCCCTGGGAAACGCCGCGCCCAGCTCAGCCCACACCAGCCCATCGGCCACGGCAATCGCTGCGCCCAGCACCCACGCCCACACCGAAAGCCGGTAACCCGCCGCCGCAATCACCAGCGGAAGCGTGATGAACGGGCCCACCCCGATCATCTCCAGCATGTTCAACGACACAGCCGACCGCAGCCCAATGCGGCGCTCAAGGGTACTCTCGGGATTGGATGAGGCAAGGTGCATGAAGCTCTTTCGCTCCCCGGATTGTACACTGACGGAAAGTATGTTTCTCGCCGATAAACAAAAACATGCAGCAGCGGGTACGGCCATTGCGAGTCTGATTCTGGCAGGCACTCTCTCCGTTCACCTCTCCGGTCAGCAAAACGTGCAGCCCGTACCCGCGGCGCCTGCGCTCGCGACCGTCCCCTTGCCCGAGCCAGGTGAGACTGCCCTGCCCATCGCTGAAGACCGCGGCGCGGCGGCGCTCGAGCAGGCCCTCAAGCGCCTCCAGACCACCGCCAGCGTCATGATGATCGTCGCCCATCCCGACGACGAGGACGGAGCCCTGCTCACCTATCTCAGCCGCGGCCTGGGTGCGCGCGTTACGCTGCTCACGCTGACCCGCGGCGAAGGCGGACAAAACGCAATGGGCGGCGAAAGCTACGACGCACTCGGCCTGATCAGGACAAACGAGTTGTTGAAGGCGGGCGAATATTACGGTGTAAAGCAACTTTGGGGCACCGAAGTCGACTTCGGTTTTTCGAAAACTCAGGAGGAATCCTTCGCCAAATGGAGCCACGACCGCGTCCTCTATGACGCCGTCCTCGCCGTGCGCCGCGAGCGTCCGCAGATCATCGTCTCCACCTTCGTCGGCGGCGTCAGCGACGGCCATGGCCACCACCAGGTCTCCGGAGAAATCGCCCAGGAAGTCTTCAAAGCCGCCGCCGACCCCAGCGTCTTCCCCGAGCAATTGAAAGACGGCCTGCAGCGCTGGCAGCCCCTGGCCGTCTACTCCATGGTCCCCTTTGCGCCCATCAAAGACGGAAAAATGCTCGACTACGCAACCGGAAAATGGGCGCCCGCGCGCTTCAAGAATTACGTCACCGGGGAGTGGATCGAAGGCGCGCCTTCTGCCGATGTGACAATTCCGGTCGGCAATCTCGACCCAACTCTCGGCCGCAGTTACGTGCAGATTGCCCGCGAAGGCTGGGGCCAGCAGAAGTCGCAAAACAACGGCGCAAACCCCGCGCTCAGCGGTCCCGCTACGACGAGCTATCACTTATGGGCTGTAGCTCCAGCCGTGAAAGCGCCAATCGGAATTCACGGCGAGCCCGGCGGCCTCTTCCACAACCATGACGTGCAGATCAACACCAGCATCGAGGGCTTGGCCAAGCTCACAACGCGAACGCCTCCCGCGTGGCTAACCGTGCAATTAGGACAAATTGAAACTGGCGTCGAAGGTGTCCAGGGCCTGAGAACAAACCATGTCGATTCGGCTCATCGATATGCTGCGGCGCACAAGCTGGCTTCGGTCTATAAACAGACCGTGATTCTTCGTTCTCGCGTATCCGATAGCGGTTTCGATGCCAAAGTTAAAGCGTCCTTGCTCTTTGAACTCGATCTGAAGATCAATCAATTCCAAATTGCATTGCAGGAACTGCTCGGCCTTGACCTGCTCGCCTTCACCACCAAAGCCGAAAAGATCGAGAATTTCGGCCCGCGCGGTAGTTCTGCCGACGAGATGCAGCGCAGTGTCACTCCGGGCGAAGAGTTCCGCGTGCGACTTCACACCACGCGAGCCACCAATGAAGTTAAGTTGAGCCGCGTCTGGCTGGAGAGCCGCAGCGGCGATCCATGGAAGGCGGAGAAGCTGCCTGGCGAAGAGGATCCCTTGGAGCCGGTGGAAGACTCGATCTTCCGCGTTCATGCTTCCGACAACGCCGAGCCCACCCAACCCTACTTCACCCGTCCTAACATCGAGCAGCCCTACTACGATCTGTCGAAGCCCGAGTACCGCCTGCGTTCCTTCGCGCCCTACCCGCTCGTAGCCTGGGCCGAGTTCACCTTTGACGGATTGCCCATTCGCATCGGCCAAGTCGTCCAGACACTCCAGCGCGTGCCCGGCATCGGTGGTGTTTATGAACCGCTGATCGTCACCCCCGCCATCGGCCTCCGCATGGAGCCAGAAGCCCGCATCCTCCCGCTCGATGGCTCCGCTCTTCCGGTCCATATAACTGTTCACGCGCAAGCCGCTGCAGAGGGGACGGTCACCCTCAACCTGCCCGCCAATTGGAACTCCGAACCAGCCGAGGCGCACTTCCATCTGGACGCAGCCGGAGACACCGAACCAATTCTCTTCTCCGTTACCACGGACGGCGCTACCACGGGCGCGTATTCCATCCAGGCCATCGCCCACTCCGCCGGACACGATTACAATACCGGCTGGCAGAGCATCGGCTATCCCAGCCTGCGCCCCTACAACCTTTACAAGCCCGCCCAGTTACAGACCCGAAAGATCGACATAAAGCTCGCTCCCGGCCTGCGCATCGGCTACGTCATGGGAACCGGCGACCTGCTTCCCGAAGCCATTGAAGGCCTGGGCGCCAAGCCCCACCAGCTTACCGCCGCTGAGCTGACTTCAAGTGACCTCTCCGCCTGGAACGTCATCGTCATCGGTATTCGCGCTTACTCCGCGCGCCCCGAGCTGACTGCCGCTCAGCCGCGCCTCGACGAGTTTGTCCGTCGAGGTGGAACCTTGATCGTCCAGTACCAGAGCGCTAACTTCCCTGCCCCGTCTCCACTGTCCATGAGCCGTATGCCAGAGCGCGTCGTCGACGAGCAAGCGCCGGTGAAGTTCTTGGACCCGGCCCATCCGCTCTTCAACTCGCCCAATGCCATCACCGCCAGGGATTTCGACGGATGGGTCGAGGAGCGCGGACACTCCTTCCTCGATACCTGGGATGCGAGTTATACCCCGCTCACCGAGACCGCCGACCCCGGCCAGGACCCGCAACGTGGCGGTCTGCTCGTCGCCCATCCCGGCAAAGGAACTTATATCTACGTCGCCTATGCGCTCTATCGCCAGCTTCCCGAGTTAGTCCCGGGGAGTTATCGCCTGCTCGCGAACCTGCTCAGCGCCAAATAGGAAAATGATGTGAATTTTCCGTTTCACATCGACTTTCTCCTGGCTGCCCCCTAGGCCGCGCGCGCCAGTTTCTTGGGTCTCGCTATTCGCATGAAGCAGTAGATCGCCAATTGCAGCGTGATCGCTCCGCAGCAATCCAGCAGCACATCCCAGGGCGTGCCGGTCCGGTTGGGCAAATAACTCTGGTGCCACTCATCGCAACTGGCGACCGCCGCCGTCCCGAGCAATGCGAGAAAACTGTCTATAGGAAAGTGAGAGCGTGGCAGCGTCATCCACCATGCGCGCAGCCATGCTGCTCCAATCAGTCCGTAACCGACGAAGTGCCCGCTCTTGCGAATCAGATGATGGATGATCTCCCACCGCGCTTGGCTAACGGGTCCGAAGATGGCCTCCCAGAGCCAGCGCAGAGGATGGCTGGTATGGTTAGCGCCAAACCACTCGGTCGACTCCAGTACGATGAAGCCAATGCTGACTGCAACCGGGAGCCAGGCATTCACCCAGAACTTGAGGCCGCGTGTGCTACTCGACATGATAGTTGGGCGCCTCGCGAGTGATGATCACATCGTGTACGTGACTCTCGCGCAGACCGGCTCCACTGATGCGCACAAACCGTGCCTTTTCTTGTAACTCGCGAATCGTTCCGCAGCCTAAATAGCCCATGCCGGAGCGCAAGCCGCCCACTAACTGGAAGACCATCGACTCGAGTTGCCCGCGATAAGGCACGCGTCCCTCAATGCCTTCGGGAACAAACTTGGCCAGACGGTTCTGGCTTGCGCGCTCACGCTGCACCACGCCCTCGCTGCCTAACTCGGCGCTGGCCAGGTCGGCTGTGCTCTGAAAGTAGCGCTCGCCCGAGCCTTGGCTCATGGCAGTCAGCGAACCCATGCCGCGATAACTCTTGAAACTGCGTCCCTGATAGAGAATGGTCTCGCCTGGGCTTTCATCCACGCCGGCAAAGAGCGAGCCAATCATCACCGAGCTTGCCCCGGCGGCGATAGCCTTGGTAATTTCGCCGGAGTATTTAATACCGCCGTCGGCAATCACCGGAATCCCATGTTCGCGGGCTGCGCGCGCCGCCTCAGAGATAGCCGTAATCTGCGGCATCCCTGCGCCCGTGACCATGCGCGTCGTACAAATTGAACCCGGCCCGATGCCAACTTTGATTGCGTCGGCGCCAGCCTCAATCAACGCCATTGCGCCCTCATAAGTGGCCACGTTGCCGGCCAGCAGACCCACGCCGGGAAACGCCTTCTTCACCGCGCTTACCGCCTCAAGCACCCGCGAAGAGTGCCCATGCGCCGAGTCGATGGCCAGCACATCCACGCGCGCTCGCACCAACTCCGCAGCCCGCTCCAGAAAATCTCCCGTCGCCCCGATGGCGCCGCCCACCCTCAGCCGGCCTTTTTCGTCCTTGCTGGCGTTGGGAAATTTCAGCTTCTTTTGAATGTCCTTGACCGTGATCAGGCCCTTGAGATTGTACTGGTCGTCAACCACCAGCAGTTTCTCCACGCGATGCTTGTGCAGAATCAGCTCAGCCTCTTCCAGCGTGGTGCCCACGGGAACCGTGATCAAATTTTCTTTGGTCATGATGTCGCCCACCGGCACATCGGTGCGCGTCTCAAAGCGCAGATCGCGGTTGGTGAGAATGCCCACTAGCCGCTTGCCCTGCGTCACCGGCACACCGGAAATTTTGTAGCGCCGCATCACATCGAGCGCGTCGCCGATCATCTGGTCCGGCCCAATGGTCACCGGGTCTACGATCATGCCACTCTCTGAGCGCTTCACCTTGTCGATTTCGCCGGCCTGGTCCGAGATGGCCAGATTGCGATGCACAACGCCGATTCCGCCCTGCTGCGCCATTGCAATGGCCATGCGTGACTCCGTCACCGTGTCCATGGCCGAAGAGAGCAGAGGGGTGTTCAGCGTAATGTCGCGGGTCAACTGGGTCTGTGTGCTGACCTGCACGGGGACAACGTCGCTGTAGGCGGGCACCAGCAATACGTCGTCGAAGGTAAGGGCTTCCACCAGGTTTTGAGTGAGCATAAGAGTCTGTTGCTTCTGAGGGGCTGGGAATCCACTTCCCTGCGCGACAAAGGCTTCCATCCATTGTAACGGAGCGGGCTTCTGGAAGATTCATCGCCAGCTTCAAATCCATCAATCATTGAATAGGTTTGGATTCATCCGGCAAACGGTCTAGAATTCCCAGCTTGCGAGCCATGCGTTGGGTGATGCGCAAAGGAACACGCTCTTGCTCGCCGAGTGTCAGGACGACATACCAGCGCCAAACGAATTTCTTTTTGCTTATCTTGACTTCATTCCAGGGAATACAAAGCGGGGGATGGGCGACGCGGTAAAGAAAGAGCACCGAAAGATACAGACCATCCTCGGCCGCAGTCATGCGGATGATGCTGCTGTAATGCGCCCAATAGCGCGTGTAGACGGTATAAAAAAGCGGCCCGACGCTCATGGTCGCACCATAAGGTTCTGACTGCTTCCTGAAGCGCCTGGATAGAGTCAACCAACCGCTCATAAAACTGGTTACAAAGCAAATGAAGCACCAGAAAATCGCGAAAAGAATCGCGATACCGTACGGAGTGCCTAAAAAACCATTCGAACTTTCTTGCAACATGCTTTCTCCTCGCAGTCAATACTCTGCGGCTGAATTTACGTGACTCACGTCAGTTAGCTGAAGTCTGCCCCCTCATACTCCCACCGGGAATGGCTTCGGGCTAGACTCTTCGTCGGTGTTGGCTCCGCCCGTCCGCCAGCGCTCGAAGCGCCCTTGCAGAAGACTCATCAGGCCGGTGTACCAATAGCCCATGACAAACAAAATCAAGAACGGCGCGGTGAAGTAGTTGTGGTTTGAAAAGGTATACAAGATAGCAGCAAAGAAGTAACACCCAATGAGTAACTCAATCCACGGTGCCAGGATCAGCCGCTTGCGATACTTCGATGCCTGCGACTTTTCGCCCTTCTTGGCCACGCGGTATTTGGGTGTACGCACAAAAGGACTCTTGAGGCCGATGAGCGCTTCCATCACAGCCTTGGAGTTAGTCACGGTAAGTCCGATGCCCAGCGCCATCAAAAAAGGAAGATAAAGAAAAGTCTTCCACCATGTCTTGGGAAAAAGTTCGCGCTCGGCCATCAGATAAAACACTGCGATAGAAGCAGTCGATGCGGTGAACAGCGGCACGTCAATAATCAGCATCTGAAACCATCCCTGATAGAAGCGGCAGACCATGGCCGGAAGCAGCAGCACCGACATGACAATCATCAGCGGATAACTCAAGTTAGCCGTCAGATGATAGACAGCCTCGACCTTGATGCGCCGCGGCACGCTCGATTTGAACATCAGCGGCAGTACTTTGATGCTGGTCTGAATCAGTCCCTTGGCCCAGCGCGCCTGCTGCGTTTTAAAGGCAGTCATCTCGATAGGAAGCTCGGAGGGACATTCGACCTCAGGCAGGTATTTGAACTTCCATCCGGCTAACTGCGAGCGATAACTCAGGTCTGTGTCTTCAGTAAGTGTGTCGTGCTGCCAGCCGCCGCCATCTGCGATGGCCTTGATGCGCCACATGCCGGCCGTGCCATTGAAATTAAAATAGTCGCCAGTGCGCACGCGCGCGCCGTGCTCGATGATGAAGTGGCCATCCAGAAGAATCGCCTCGATCTGGGTCAACATGCTGTAATTCCGATTCATGTGACTCCAGCGGGTCTGCACCATGCCAATCTCGGGCTCGGCAAAGTGGTGGATCACTTTCATCAGCCAATCCGGCGGCGGCACAAAATCCGCGTCGAAAATGGCAACATACTCGCCCTTGGCCACCTTCAGCCCAGCGTCGAGAGCCCCGGCCTTGTAACCGTGACGATTCGTCCGGTGAATATATTCGATGGGGTGACCGAGCGCTGCATAACGCGCCACAATATCGGCAGCCACCTGCTGGGTCTCGTCGGTGGAGTCGTCCAGCACCTGAATCTCCAGCTTGTCTTTGGGATACTCCATCGCACAGACCGCCTCGATCAGTCGGTCAATGACGAACTGCTCGTTGAAGATAGGCAGTTGCACGGTCACACGCGGCAGTTCTTCGAAGAGCCGAAGCGGATTGGGATTGTAGTTTTTCTTGTATTTGAAATAGAGGTAGCACATGGTGTAGCGATGAACGCCATAGAACGCCAGCACGATCATCACCGCGAAGTAGGGCAGCAGCACCGCCGCGTCAAACCAGTTCCAGTGATAGAGGCCCTTGAAGGTCTGGTCGGCAAACTGCGCCTTCAGGTAATGGCGCAGACCGCTTTGAGGCGCAAAGGCCAGCAGCGCAGCAAGGCGCATCGGCAACCCGATCAGCAGGCTGGCGGCGAAATTCAGACAGGTCACGGGCGCAGCAAACAGGGCGAGCCTCCGCGGAAGAGATACCAGCAATTGTAGCCTCTCAGGCGCAAAACTGGCTCAGGCCGGAACTCTCAATCCCGCCGCCGAATCTTCTGAAACCAGCGGACGGAGCGAGACGAGATTGCATCAGCTACGATATTCCAGCCTCAACTTGGCCAGAGTGGCTGGCTTCTCGGCCTCCAACACCTTGATCTCATCCAAACCACGATACGTTTTGTAGTCCCATACTCTAGCTCGTGAACATAGTGGCCGGTCTTCGAATCGAAGATGCGAACACCGACCGCGTAGCGGTGATGAGCAAAGTGCGTCTCCTCGCTTTAGCTTTCAAGTATCATAAAGCGCAATGGCTATCGACCAATGGAACAATTTCTTTCTAATGGTAGGAGGCGGAGCGGCAGCTCTCGCGGGCTTGGTGTTTATAGCCATGTCGATCAATCTTTCGATCATTACTCGGGATGCAACCCATAAAAATCGTGCCATAGCAACGTTGACGGGCTTCACTGCCGTCTTCATGATCTGTGCACTCGCCCTTATCGGAAATCAAAACTATAGATGGATCGGCGTTGAATGGTTGATCGTTACGCTCGTTCCGACGATTACTTACATTCGAGTATATTTTCGGGCCACAAAGATAGGCAGAAGTTCCGTGGGACTCAGTATCGGTCGCTTCATCGTGGGCACCGGTTGTTACATAGCCCAGATCATAGGTTCTGTCTTACTTATATCGGGACATATTGCCGGACTTTACATGGCCTCCGTAGCTATGGTGCTCTCCTTCGCTTTTTTTATTTCAGCCGCGTGGCTCCTCATCACCGGCATCCAAGAGAATCAGGTTTGAACAACGGTCAGTGGCCCAAAAATTTCATACATGGATTCAGAAAAACCGTGGCTCCCAGGCACCGAGCGGCTTCATGCAAGAGCGCTGGATCCCACCGGCCGCGAGTGTCGATGAAAAACAGGGTATTGCGTTCCGGACTCTACAAAACGCTCGGCACTTGCACTTTTTCGCCGAGTTGGGGTATTGTGTTCTGACAGTTGGAGATACGAAACATATGCCTACTTCAACCGCTTCCCCCATCGTTGCCGCACCTGGCGGCAGCTTTCTACTCGAAACCCGCACCCCCGCAGAGGTTTTCACCCTCGAAGATCTGAACGAAGAGCAGCGCCAGATCGCAGCAACCGCCGCGCAGTTTGCCCGCGATGAAATTCTGCCCAACGTGGCGGCTATCGAGGCCAAGGAGCCCGGCGTTTTGGCCGGACTGATGCGCAAGGCTGGCGCATTGGGCTTCACCTCCGTCGATATTCCCGAAGAATACGGCGGAATGGGCATGGACAAAATGACTTCCACGCTGATTACAGACCAGTTATCAGTGCTGGGCAGCTTCTCAACGGCCTTTGGCGCGCACACCGGCATCGCCACGCTGCCGCTGGTCTGGTATGGCAGCGAAGAGCAGAAACACTCCTACTTGCCCCGGCTCGGTTCAGGTGAGTGGGTCGGCGGTTATGCGCTCTCCGAGGCCAGCTCCGGCTCTGACGCCATGCACATTCGCACCCGCGCAACTCTCTCATCCGACGGAAGTTACTACACCATCGATGGCGAAAAGCAATGGATCACCAACGGCGGCATCGCCAACCTCTACACCGTCTTCGCCAAAATCGATGGCGAGAAGTTCTCGGCATTCCTGGTGGAGCGGGACACGCCAGGGCTCTCCGTGGGCGCGGAGGAGCACAAACTCGGGATTCACGGCTCCTCGACCTGCCCGCTGGTGCTGGACGGCTGCAAGATCCCCGCGGCGAATCTGCTGGGCGAGGCCGGCAAAGGCCACCATATCGCCTTTAACGTATTGAATGTAGGGCGCTTCAAATTGGGCGTTGCTTGTGTGGGCGGTGCACGACACGCTTTGGGACACATGATCCGTTACGCCAAGCAACGGCGGGCTTTTGGCAAACCTATCGCGGAATTTGGGCTAATCCAGCGAAAAATTTCTGCCTCGGCCATGCGAATTTATGCCGGCGAAAGCATGGCGTACCGGACGGTGGGGATGATCGATGCAAGCCTTGCGCAACTCGAAGTCCAGTCCCCGCGCGAGACCCAGAAGCGGATCGAGGAGTACGCCGTAGAGTGCTCAATCCTGAAGGTTTATGGATCGGAAATGCTTTCGTTGATTGCCGACGAACTGGTCGCCACCATGGGCGGCTACGGCTATGTCGAGGAGTACCCTGCGGAGCGCTTCTATCGCGATGCGCGCATTAACCGGATCTTCGAAGGAACCAATGAAATCAATAGGTTAATCATCACTGGCTGGCTGATGAAGCGGGCGCTCGCCGGACAGTTACCGCTGCTGCCTGCCATCAAAAAGCTGATGGATGAAGTGACGCAACCACCCTCCCTCGATGGCGCCGGAGGCGGCGACGAAGTGTTAGCGCGCGAAGCCGAGGTCCTGGCTTCGGCCAAGAAAATGGCCCTCTTCGCCGCTGGAGTGGCGAGCCAGCGCTTCATGGCGGCCTTGCAAGATGAGCAAGAGGTGATGGCCGATTTGGCTGAGATGATCATTCAGGTCTATGCGTTGGAGTCGGCGCTGTTGCGAGCGCGGAAACTCGCGACTGCGGGAAAGAATTCGGCTGAAGCGGCCGCGGCAATGACGGGATTGCTCGCGGACGAAACGATTGCCCTGGCCGAGCAGGCCTCTCGCCGCGTGCTGGCCGCCTGTGGCGAAGGCGACCTCCTCCGGACCCAACTCGCTATCCTGCGGCGTCTGGCGCGGCTGACCCCCGCCGACGCGGTCGGCCTGAGCCGCACCGTAGCCCGGCATTGCATCCAGTTGGAGCGCTATCCGCTCTATTGATCCGTCTACTAAATACTGTGTGGGTGCCCCATCCATTCCCGCGTTTTTTGTGGGAATGGGCGGGAAAGAATGGGTGCCTCTGTAAGTGCGCGTTAAGTTGAATGCCGGTTCAGTATTTAGTTCCTTGGTTGTAATCGGCGGTGAGGGCGGCTTCAAGACCGGCCATACAAACCGGGTCAGAAAAAATGAGGCCCAACTCGCGATTCTTGTCGAGAGAATCGGTGGAAATATTCTCGCTGCCAACAAACAGACGCGCCTGCGCCGTTCCATAATCAGCAAGAAAGGTCTTGGCGTGGATGTAATAACCGGTCTTGGAGCTGAAAATGGCGATTTGCGCGCCGGCAGTTTTTAAGACGTTCAGAACCGGCGAGTACTTGCCGCCAAGATTCTCCTGCACCAACGTGACAGCGACGCCGCGCTTGAGAGCCGCTTCAACGGCCGTCTGGATACCTGTGTCATCGAACTCTTCCTGCGCGATGAGGAGAGTTTGGGTAGCGCCGTTGATGAGAGCGAGCAATGCGGGGCGAGAGTTAGTCGGGCTCCAGACAAGATTGTCGCCGGTCGGAGCAACGATTGCCGTATTGGTGAAATCGGCGTTGAATGTGGTCTCGATGGCGGCGACGTCGGCAGCGTTGGTGGTAATCACCGCGAAGTCGCGGGTGGTGGCGTAGTCCTGCGGCGTGAAGTTGAGGGTCATGATAGCCGAAGTGCTCTGGTCGACAGTAATGGTCTTCTGGTGCGTGCAGAGGTAGACGGGGTTGGCCCAGTGAACAGCGATCTTGTTCGCTTCTAGATAGTCGTAGGCCGGAGTGTTGTTGGCCCTCTCGTTGTTCTGATCGAGAATCACGCGAACTGCGACTCCGCTGGCCACGGCCTTGGCCAGCATGGAGGTGACGGTTGTGTCGGAGAGTTCGTACATCGTGATGTCAATGGATTTTTTGGCCGAAGAGAGCAGATTATAGATCGGCGCGAGCCCCTGATCGGGTTCGGAGATCAAGGTATATGTGCCTGCATTCGGAGTGGGCGTAGGAGCAGGATGCGGCGGAATGGGTTTCTTGCGGCTCTCGGCTTCATGCTGAGTTGTTTCGTCTGCCATGTCTTCTCCTTTGAAGAATCCGTTGGGGGTTCAGGTTCTGCCGGTGGGAAGCCCGGCGGGAGATCGATCGGAAGTGTTGTTCAATTTGGCGCATCCTGAATGCATGGAGCGAACGCCGCAAGTATATCTTTTGTGAGTGCGTTTTTCGAGGGCGTTTAAGTGAAATTAGCGTGAATCGGCTGCCAAAGAAAAAGGCCACTTCGCTTTGATGCGAAGAGGCCTTTGTTGGACATTCAAATCGGTCGAAGCTAGCGGGCAGCGACCAGCGGCTTGGTGACCAATGTGCCACTCTTGTATCCCTTCGCCATGTCGGCGATGGGGATGGCCTTGTAGTCGCCGGCGTGACCGGCCTGGCCGAACTGAGTCATGCGCTGGGCAACAACCTTTTGCATGGCCGCGCGGGCCGGCTTCATATAGTCGCGGGGGTCAAACTTCTCCGGAGTCTCCCAGAGTACTTTACGAATGGCGCCGGTAATGGCCAACCGATTGTCCGTGTCCACGTTGATCTTGCGGACGCCGTTCTTGATGCCCAGTTGAATCTCTTCAACCGGCACGCCCCAGGTTTCTTTAAGCTTGCCACCGTACTGGTTGACGATGTCTTGCAGTTCCTTGGGAACGGACGAGCTGCCATGCATGACCAGATGGGTATTAGGCAGGCGCTGGTGAATCTTGATGAGCAGGTCCATCTTGAGGACCGAGCCGTCCGGCTTCTTGGTGAATTTGTAAGCGCCGTGGCTGGTGCCGATGGCGATGGCCAGCGAATCCACGCCGGTCAGCTCGGCAAATTCGACTGCCTGATCGGGGTCGGTGACGTGATCCAGGCCCGATCCGCCCGCGCCGTGGCCGTCTTCAATGCCGCCCAGCACGCCGATTTCGCCTTCGACCGAGATGCCGCGCTCATGCGCGTAATCGACCACCTTCTTGGTGACCGCAACGTTCTCTTCAAAAGTCGCCGGAGTCTTGCCGTCGTCCTTGAGCGAGCCATCCATCATGACGCTGGTAAAGCCCAGCTTGATGGCGCTTTCGCAAGTCTCAAAGCTGTTGCCGTGGTCAAGGTGCATGGCCAGCGGAATCTGCGGATAGAGTTCGGCGGCGGCCAGCATCAGGTGATAGAGGTAGTTGTCCTGCGCGAACTGGCGTGCGCCGCGGCTGGCCTGGATGATGACCGGCGAATTGGTTTCCTTCGCGGCCTCCATGATGGCCTGAATCTGTTCCATATCGTTGACGTTGAATGCGCCGACGCCGTAACCGCCTTTGGCGGCCTCGTCGAGGAGTTGCCGCGCGGAGACTAGAGGCATGATAGTTTCTCCTGTGCCGGTGATTCCGGCGAAAATGAATTTGGGTCTAGCCGCCTGTGCGTTCGGGTAGTTCAGAGCAGACGATAATCCTGTCGGGCGGCAAGAACTGCGATCATCCCTATGGTAGCAGAGATGCGCAAGCGAAATCTGTATTCCTGAATCCCCGCGGATAACGCTATTGAATCGCCCGTTTCAGGAGAGCCTCATCCCGGAACGGACCGCTGCACCATGCGGCTTGACAGACAAGCAGCCTGCTCCTAACGTTCCGATATGAACCTTGAGCTTCCAGAACGTATGGCAACTGAGCTGGCTAGCCTCGCCACGCGCACCGGACGCCGCGCAGACGAGTTGGTTGCCGAGGCCGTGGACCGCTTGCTCGCCCAGGAAAACTGGTTTGACGAGCAGGTGCAGTTAGGCATCGATCAGATTGCCCGCGGCGAATTTCTTGAAGAGGAAGAGATGGAACCTCGCGTTGCGCGGAGGATGCGGGCTTGATCTCTGCCACACCCGCCCATAGCAGTTGGTTTCTGGTGGTCTGCGCCGCCGGAACCGTCCTGCTGCTTCTGCTGCTGATCGCGAAGGTCAGGCTGCATCCGGCGCTGGCGCTGGTGGTGGCGGCGCTCGGCCTGGGCGTGGCTTCGGGGATGCCGCTTGCTCAGGTTCCTCTCTCTTTCACGGCAGGCGTGGGCAACCTGATGGGGCACATCGCCATTGTGCTGGGGCTGGGCGCAGTGCTGGGGCGGCTGCTGGCCTCAAGCGGTGGGGCAGCCGCTCTGGGCAGGATGTTGGTGGAAAACTGCGGGGCCAAGGGTCTTCCATGGGCGCTGCTGGCGTTGGGCATTCTGGTCGGGATGCCGGTCTTCTTCGAGGTTGGCCTGGTGCTGCTGTTGCCGATTGTGGCCGAGACCGCGCGGCGCAGCGGGCGTCCGCCGATTTTGGTTGGGATGCCGTTGCTGGCCGGGCTCTCGATTGTGCATGGAGTGCTGCCCCCCCATCCCGCGGCCATGCTGGCCGTGGCGCAATATCACGCCGATATGGGGCGCACGATTCTCTGGGGACTGGCCGTCGGTTTGCCCGCCGCCGCACTGGCCGGACCGGGGTTGAGCTGGTTTCTCATGCGCCGCTGGAAGAGCCGGAAAGCCGATGGCGCAGAGGCATTTCGCGACGAGCAGCTAACGCTCTTTGCGCCGACAGCGCCCGAGGAGATTTTGAGCGCCGGATCAGCCCCGCCCGCGCCGGTCGGCCCTGTACGCGCCGCGGCGGCAATTCTGCTGCCGGTGGCGTTGATCTTCATGGGCAGTTGGGCGGACGCGCTGGCCGCGCCGGGTGGTCTGCCGAACCGGATTCTGCACTTCATCGGCAGCGCGGACGTGGCGCTGTTGATTGCCGTGCTCGTGGCGCTGGTCACCCTCGGCAGCCACATGCAGACCGGGACAATCACGAACCCGGAAGGTTTGCGCAAATTGACTGGCGACTCCTTTGAACCCATCGCCGGTGTGCTGGTGATTCTGGCTGCGGCCGGGGGCTTGAGCGGCATTCTGCGCGATTCGGGAGCAGCGCAGGCCACGGTCGGCCTTGCTCTGGGCGCATCCATTCCGCCACTGGTGCTGGCGTGGCTGCTGGCTGCTGTGGTGCGGGTCTCGGTAGGTTCCGCAACAGTGGCCATGGCCGTCGCCTCGGCGATACTCGCGCCAATGGCCGGGCACATCGGCGTCAGGCCCGAGCTGCTGGTACTGGCCACTGGCACCGGCTCGCTGATTCTTTCGCACGTCAACGATCCCGGCTTCTGGCTGATTCAATCCTTCTTCAAGATGGATCTGAAAGAGACGCTATCCACCTGGTCGGTACTCGAGACAGTGCTCTCGGTGGCCGGCCTAGGCATGACACTGGGGCTCGCAGCGGTATTGCGCTGACTCCGAATCAATAGATACGGAACGTGAATTATTCTGCGAATTCCCTTCCTCGCATTCGACGCACTACAAGAAAATAATCCCGCCTAAAACAACCAAATCGCTCTCCGATCAACTGCGACGGCGGTCACATTCAATCACGTTTTGCGCCTCTATAATCGAAACGTTTGCCGAATCGTTCTTATTTCAAGCGCCATTGAACCGGATGAAACGCTTGTCTTTAATCCAACCGGACAAACTGAACAAAACTGAATAAGGGAGCGAAACTCCAGATGCATACACACGAAATTGAACAGATGTGCGTGGTTGCCAAGGGTCCGAATCATGGCCCCGCGCCTATTCCACAAGAAGGCCGTTGGACCAAGGTCAAGGAAGTGACCGACGTCTCGGGACTGACCCACGGAGTGGGTTGGTGCGCTCCGCAACAAGGAGCCTGCAAGCTCACGTTGAACGTGAAAAAAGGCATCATCGAAGAAGCTCTGGTCGAAACCATCGGCTGCACCGGAATGACGCATTCGGCGGCCATGGCCGCGGAGATTCTTCCCGGCAAAACGATTCTTGAAGCCATGAATACCGATCTGGTTTGCGATGCGATCAACGTGGCCATGCGCGAACTGTTTTTGCAGATCGTTTATGGCCGCACCCAGACGGCGTTTTCGGAAGATGGGCTGCCCATCGGCGCTGGACTTGAAGATCTGGGCAAAGGCCTGTGCAGCGTGACCGGGACCATGTACGGCACCAGCGAAAAGGGCGCGCGCTATCTGCAGTTGGCCGAGGGCTACGTCACCGAACTCGCCCTCGACGCGGACAACGAAATCATCGGCTACAAGTTTGTCCGGCTCGGACCCATGATGGATTCGATTGCCAAGGGTGTGGATGCGCAGACCGCGCTGACCAAGGCAACCGGAACCTATGGCCGCTTTGCCGACGCCGTGAAAACCATCAACCCGCGCAAGGAATAAGGAGAAGACCATGGCTTTGTTTGAAGGATATGAAAGAAGAATTGCGCAGATCGACTTCTTTCTTGCCGCTGCCGGCATTGAGTCGCTTGATAAAGCGGAGAAGATCTGCCTGGAAAAGAATGTTGATGTGCGCAAGATCGTAAAGTCGATTCAGAACATTTCGTTTGAAAACGCCGGCTGGGCCTATCTGATCGGCGCGGCCGTCGCTATCAAAAACAAGCAGACCGTCGCGGCAGAGATTGCCGAAACGCTCGGCACCGGCTTGCAGGCCTTTTGCATTCCGGGCTCGGTTGCCGATGATCGCAAAGTCGGTATCGGTCATGGCAATCTGGCCGCCATGCTGCTGCGCGAAGAGACTGGCTGCTTCGCCTTTTGCGCGGGACATGAATCGTTTGCCGCCGCTGAAGGCGCAATCGGCCTCGCCCGCTCAGCCAACAATGCCCGCAAAACTCCGCTGCGCGTAATCCTCAACGGCCTGGGCAAAGATGCGGCTCTGATTATCTCGCGCGTCAACGGATTCACTTACGTTCAGACCGACTTCGATTATGCGAGCGGCAAGCTGAAGGTCACGCGGGAGAAGGCGTATTCCAAAGGCGAGCGCGCGGCTGTCCGCTGCTATGGCGCCGACGACGTGCGCGAAGGCGTGGCCATCATGCAACTCGAGCGCGTCGATGTGGCCATCACCGGCAACTCGACCAACCCTACACGCTTCCAGCATCCGGTCATGGCGATTTACAAAAAAGAGCGGCTGCTTGATGGCAAGAAGTTCTTCTCGGTCGCTTCCGGCGGGGGCACGGGCAGAACGCTGCATCCCGATAACATGGGAGCCGGTCCGGCTTCTTACGGCATGACCGATACCATGGGCCGGATGCACTCGGATGCGCAGTTTGCCGGGTCGTCCTCTGTACCCGCGCATGTCGAGATGATGGGCCTGATCGGCATGGGCAATAACCCCATGGTCGGCGCATCCGTCGCGGTTGCCGTCGCGGTTGAAAGCGCGATGAAGGCGTAGCTTCATTCTTAAAGCATTTTCGGGTTTACTGTAGACTTCTCTGCCCCACCCATTCCGCCAGACCACCCCGGCGACAGGTCTTCGTCGCTGGGGTGGTCTGGCGGAATGGGTGGGATACCCACATAATTCCCGAAAGCCACAAAAATCGTGGCGCGGGCGGGCTCCAATGGCTTACATTATTTCTAAGACTAATCTGTAAGACTTTACATTCGCTGGCCTTGGTTATCTTAGTGACCGAACACAAGGGATGCGGCGTGCAGCACACATGGATGCGGCAGCGGCAATCACCAATAGATTCTGTGAGGGCGCGTGGTAGACGCTCCCCGACCCGGCAAGCAATCAGCCGTAAATTACCCTTCTGATTGCGGTCTATAATGTGTGCAGCACTCGTCTCGAATCATTGGGTACAACAGAGAGAGAAACCATGAACACACGATCGATTCTTCTAGGGATCATGCTTCTTCCGCTGTCCTGCGCAATCGCCCTTCCGGCCTCGGCGCAGACGGCCAAACATTCTGCTGGTTCACGGCAATCGTCTTCCGATGCGGCTTCGCGCAATCAACTCGCCGCCTACCTGGTGGAATTTCAAAGAAATCCTGGAGACTCCACCCTTCGTAGCGAGATTGTTGAGTTGGCCAAGACCATGAACCCGGCGCCCGCGATTCCCCCACCAGCGCGAGATAGCTTCGCCAAGGCCGTTGCCAAGATGACCGCCGCTTCATCGGCGGACGACTTCAAGGCCGCTGCCGCTCTTTTCGAGCAGGCTGCCGTACAGGCTCCCTGGTATGCCGATGCGGACTTCAGCGCCGCCACCGCCTACGCCCACGGCGCTGACTACGACCACGCCAGGCTCAATCTGACGCTTTATATGGCGGCCGTGCGCCCTGGAACTGACACTCGGAACGCCGATGAATTGAAGAGCGATCTTGATCACCAGCAGACCGCACAGCAATTCCAGCAGGCTTTGCAGCAGTTCACCGCCAATCCCACGAACGCCGGTCGATCACAGATCATCAAGCTCGCCCAAGGCATGAAAACTCCGCCAGACATTCCCGAAGAAGCCCGCGGGCATTACGTGATGGCCGTCGTCCTCGTCAATTCGGCCGAAGACAATGCCGGCTACGATCGCGCAATCAATGAATACAAAGCAGCGTTGCTGGCTGCTCCGTGGTGGGCTGACGCGTATAAAAAGCTGGCCACCATTCAGGCAGCCGCAAGCCATTACGACGACGCGATCTCCACTCTGTTTTTCTACCAGCAAACTCAGTCGGCGGCCGACGCCCGCAGCACTCAAGACGAAATCTACCGCCTCAAGGCACTGGGTCAAAAGGCAGCCGACGAACAGGCCAAGCAGCAGAAGGAAGAAGAGAAGCTCAAGCTCATCGAGCAGAACCAGCAGAATGCGCGTGCTGTCATAAACTCCAGCAAATTCACCATTGAAGGACGCTGGTATCAAAACTCCACGCCGAACGACTATTTTGTCGGCGGCAGGGAAAGTCCGGATTGTGACTATTTTGTCAAGCAAAACGCCGGGCGTTGGACCATCACAAATACCTGCTCCAAGAGTACGCGGCCTATCGATCAGGTAGAATTCCAAAACCGGCAACTCAGTTTCCGGCTGTTAGGGTCAGCACATGACCCTTCGTTCCAATTCGCACAAGTGACGGTTACACTCGTTCTCTCTGAAGATGGTCAATCATTGGATGGTCGAGGAACCGCCTACGATAAGTCCTTCTATAACGTCGGCGACCACCCAGTTCGCTGGATGCGCAGAGACTAGCAGAGAACGAATATAGAATAAACCGGCTTGGCAGGCCGGGCCTTCATCGCCCCGGCCTGCCAAGCGAGGTCCGCCTCGAACCCCGCATCATTTTGTTCCCACATAACTCACATGCCAGATAGACTTTGAGCCGTCATCCGAGACGAACAGAGATCCGTCTTTGGCCACGGAAACTCCCACAGGCCGCCCCCAAACCCCACCGTCCGGCAGAACGAAGCCGGTGAGAAAATCTTCGTACTCGCCGGTCGCGTGACCGTTTTTCATCGGCAGGCGAATGACCTCGTAGCCGGCTCGCTGGGCGCGATTCCAGGAGCCGTGTTCGGCGGCGAATCCCTCCCCCCGGAACTCCGCGGGAAACTGACCGCCCTGGTAGAAAACCATCTCCAGCGAGGCGAAATGCGGATTCACCAGGATGTCGGGCGTGATCACCTTCGATTGCAGTTCAGGGTGCTTGCCGGGGTGGCGCGGGTCTTGCAGGCCGCCGCCGGGGCCGTTGTAGTAGAACCACGGCCAGCCGTAAAAGCCGTCCTCCTGAACGTGTGTAACATAGTCGGGGACCAGGTTGTTGCCCAGGCCGTCGCGCTCATTCGTCGAGCACCAAAGCTCGCCAGTGATCGGGTTGATCGCTTCGCCCACGCAATTGCGCAAGCCCGATGCGTAGACCTTCACGAACTTGCCTTCCGGCGTGAACTCCAACACATCGGCGCGATGAAACTCCTCGGGGTGAGTGTCGGCATCGTCCACATTCGAGTGCGATCCGACCGACGCGAACAGCTTTGTGCCGTCCTTTGAAAAAACCAGGTCGCGAGTCCAGTGGCCGCCACCGCGCAGGCGTCCGCCGCCCGGCAAGTCGGCCAGGTGTTCCGAAGGTCCGCTCGCCGTCAGATCGCCGTTCTTGTAAGCGAAGCGCACAATGCCGTCGGTGTTGCCGACATAAACCCAGCTGGGGTTAGGGCCCGCAGGATAAAACGCAATGCCGAAAGGCTGGTGAAGTCCCTCGGCGAAGACCGAAACCTGCGCGGCCCTGCGGTCCGGGCCCACGCCGCGGAAGACCCTGATCTTGCCGGTCCCGCTTTCAGCCAGGAAAAGGTCGCCATTGGGAGCCGTGCGAAGCAGGCGTGGGTTGTCCAGGCCGGTGGCATAAAGCTCCACCGTGAAGCCTTTCGGAGCAATAGGCAGCACATTTGCTGGCCTGGGAACAATGGTCGGGCCGTTGTCCACGGACTCTTGCGGCGCCGGGGCGGGCAGGTCGGCCACCGTGAGGTGGCGGCGAATCCCAGGCGACTCATGCGCCGCGTCGGTAAAGGCTGCTTGGCCAAGCAGGACTGGCGGTTGGTGCGCGGCATTCGCGTGCCTGTCGCCGATCTGGACGACCAGGCAGGTCAGAAAGCCAAGAGTGCAAAAAAAGGCGATAGCTCTCGAACTACGAGCTGGATCAATCATGAGAATACCTCCGCGGGGATGGCGGTACTGCCTTGAAAACGACGGATGGGGGCGGATGAACGCTCAAATCGCCCAAATTCGACGGTAATTACTTGGACGTCGCGGGGCTGGAGGGGGTTTCATGCAACGATGCTGGAGCGCTGAAAAGCGAATGTTCGACCGTGGCCGTCACCACCACCCGGTCGTGCTTCTGAGTAACTTCGGCGGTCTTGAGCAGCTCTTTCAGACCATTGTCGGCAGAGTTTTCTGACAGCTGGACGGTAAAGTCGCGCGCCAATGTCAACAGCGTAGCCAAGGCGGCAGCTTGACGAGCCGCTTTTTCTTCGCTTGGGGCAATCTCCACAATTTTCAGAGAGCCCGTCCATCCAAGGCTCGCGATGATGGTCGAGTCGGCCTCCAGCGGCAACTCAAGCCCCAGCACTTTGATGGCTCCGCTCTCAGAAAACGGCAGTCCAATCTGCCCCACGCCCCAGGCCACTGACAGCAGAGGAACCTCGTGGTAGTGCTGGCGCAGCAGCGTCGAGCCGGCAAAGGGCCATGCCGCCGTCGAGTGCCGGTCGAGCATCGAATGAATCATCTCCGCCGTCGGATAATTCGACACCGCCACCATGTCGTATCCGATCTGCGCCACCCGCACCGTCCGGCCTTCAGAGGGAACGTTGTAGATGGTATGCCCGGCATAAGATTCGCGGCTGCCTGCATGCGCATCGAGCCATGCGTTCAGCCGCTTGCCGGTAATCTTGCCCACCAGAACCATTGAATACGCCACCGGCCCGTTAGGTCCGCTGGGGTCGGTCATGCGATGCAACGCGATGGCCGCCTCGTCCAGGTCGCGCTCCGGGTCAATCCCGATTGCGTCAATGAACTGTTGATAATCCTCCGCGTGCTGCGGCGGTTTCAAATCCTTGCGGAAGAATGCCCGCACCGGCTTGAAGTTGATATAGACAATGCCGTCAGATTCAGGCAAAAGCCGAGCAGCCTCCGGCGGAGCCTTCGAACGTAAAAACACGGCCCCGGCCAGGACAACCAGGACCGCGGCGACTATCCAAAGAGTTCTGCGCGTGCGTCGATTCATCAAAGACCGTCAGAAATACCCTATCACCTCGACGGGTACCCCGATTCGCATCGCACGCCCATTACTTGGCGTCCACGCCAAAATCAAAGAACGAAGCAGCCCCGGTCTCGCTCAATTTCATGGTGGCGATAAAGCCATATTCGCCGGGATCCATATCTCGATCCGGCGTCACCTTGAAGACATTGGGACGCACCTTCTCCGCGCTGGAATGAATGACACAATATGTGTCGATGCCCGACACCATCACCCACACGCCGGCTGCAGCCTTTAGGTGGGCAACTTCTGTCTCGCGATGGTCCTTCTCCGGGGTCAGGACCAACAAGGTAAATTGAGAAGGAGTGGCGGCGTCGGTGATGCTGGAGCTGGACGGAAAATACATATAGAAGACAGGCTTCGACTCGGAGGTCCGCAGGGTAGCATGGGGTCCCGGAATCCTTGCCTTGATTGTAAGCGACATCATCGGAGGATCAACGTTTGATTCTGTCTGCACCAGGCGCACCATCTTCGGCTTTCCATCCGAATCGTTCAGCATGAGATAAATGCCCGGATCGTGTGCCGAGGCAGGATCATTCGGGTCCGCCGCAACTGGAACTGTTCCGGCAACCGGCGCAGGCGCCGAGGCCTTGGCAACAATCGCCGACACAACTTTGTCGCTGACACCGGCGGTCTTGAGGGCGATGATTCCGTCGGCTGAAATATCATAGCTTCCGGTTGAAGCGCCAACGGTGGTGACAATTAGATCGTCCGAGAGACCAGCCTTGACCAGCTTGATGACGGAGTCGTTGTTGAGCGCCTGCTGAGGAAAGAGCAGAGGGCTGATTGCGACAAGTACGACCATAAGAATGGTTTTGCGCACGAGTTTCTCCCCGAGATTCAAGACCGCCAAAACTGTCAATGAATAGCAAAATGATGATCTACCTGGACCCTGCATTTAGCAAGAAGTTTCTCTCCGCGTCAAGATTGCCGCCGCAAGGAATGGGATCGCTCTACCGGCCAACAACCAGCACAATAAAGCTCCCGGGAATGGCAGTAGGCCGTGGCCGGGGTCTCTCGGCGGTCGGCGCGGGCGTGGCGCCGAACTCTGCCGTAACCAGATAGATGCGGTCGGCGGCGGCATCATAAACCATGGTGCGCGCGCCTCGCTGCGTAGCCAGAGTCTCAATGGTGGGATAACTCGGCGCTCCGGCATCAATCACCGACAAAACTCCCTCTCCGCAAGAGGCAAACGCTAGCTTGTGCGCGGCATCCCAACCGGCGGCGTCGGGGCCATTGCCAATCTCCGCCGTCGCCAGCATCTTGCCGGTTTTCGAGTCCATGACGCCCATCTTTTTTTCGCCGCAGACCGGGAAAAGCCGCGCGCCGGCAATGTCGAAAGCCAGGCCGGTGGGCCCGTCGCAGCCAGTCATCGGCCATTCGGCGGTGAGCTTCGCTGTGTGTGCGTCCAGGCGGATAATCTCGCTTTTGTCTTCAATGTTGTCGAAGATCGTACCCTTCCCATCGACGACGGCAAACTCAGGCTTTCCGGGCAGCGGAATAGTGGTCACAACCTTCCGCGTGGCAGCGTCGATCACGGTTGCGTCCTTGCTGCGCCCGTTGAATGTCCAAACAGTCTGCGTCGCCGGCTCAAAGACAATGGCGTCGGGATTGGTTCCAGCAGGAATAGTAGCCAAAGTAGCCAGCGTAGCGCGGTCGAAGACGACCACCGCGTTGCCGCCGCCGTCGGCGATATAGCCGACCTTGCCCGCCGTGTCGAGCGCGATACCATGCACGCCATGCAGACCCGTGATCGAGCCGGCCAGCTTGCCCGTCTGCGTATCCACCACATCGACGCGCATTGCGTGAGCCAGGTAGAGCCGATGAGCCGGAGAATCAGCCAGCAGATAATCCCATCCGCCCTCGCCGCCCACCTTCCAGCGGTCAATAATCTTGTAAGGTTGCTGAGCTGCAACAATTGCCGGGGCGGCAAGCACGCCGCAGAGCATCGCGGCGGCAACGAATGTTAATTTCAAGAAATCAAGGCTACGCTGCATGGGCATGATCGGCTCCGGTTCCATCACGGGAAGAATATCATCTTCCTCTCGCCGGGAGAGTTTTCCAGACCGGCAAAATCCAGGCCCCATGCATTACCCTCTTATATGCGGGTTGCCAACCGCCCAGGGGTTCGATTTTGCGCATTGTTCTCTCAAATATCGGTACCTACGGCGACACCAATCCACTGATCGCCATTGCCCTTGAACTGAAACGCCGCGGCCACGAGCCAGTCATGGCGCTCCCAGCCGTCTATGAGCCCAAGATTCTCCCGCTTGGCCTCGAGTTCCACGCCGTACGGCCCGACATCGACCCCACCAATACCATCCTGGTGGAGATGGTCTACGACATCAAGAACGGCACCGAACATGGGCTGCGAGATTTTCTCTTTCCCGTGCTGCGCCAGACTTATGCCGATCTGCTGGATGCGGCCATCAACCCTCAACGCGCCGACCTGCTGCTGCTCGGCGAGCTGAACTACGCCGGTCCGCTCGTCGCCGAGGTGACCGGAATTCCCTGGGCCAGCTACGTGCTGGCGCCGCTCTCATTCTTCTCCGCCTTCGACCCGCCGGTGCTGCCTCCGTATCCCCGGCTGGCGCGTGCCGACAAGGTGGTTCCAGGCTTCGGCCGCGTCATCAAGCGGGTGGCGCGCTTTGTCAGCCGCAAATGGCCCGAACCCATCTATGATCTCCGTCGCGAACTGGGCCTGCCCAAAGGCGAGAATCCGCTCTTTGACGCCAAGCACTCGCCCTCTCTGGTGCTGGCCTTGTTTTCGCGCATGTTGGGCGTGGAACAAAAAGACTGGCCCCAGCACGCTCTGATCACCGGCTTCTGCTACTACGACGCCGACGCCGGCAACAAGGCGCTGCCTCCGAACCTGGCAAAGTTCCTTGACGCAGGGCCGCCCCCGGTGGTCTTCACGCTGGGCTCGGCGGCGGTGCTCGCGGCCGGCGATTTCTACGAGGTTTCGGCTCAGGCCGCCATCCGTCTGGGAATTCGCGCCGTGCTTCTCATCGGCACCGACCCCCGCAATCAGTTGAAGACCAAGCTGCCCGAGTCCATCTGCGTGGCTGAGTACGCGCCCTATTCCGCGTTGTTTTCCCGCGCATCGATGATCGTCCACCAAGGCGGTGTGGGCACCACCGCGCAATGCCTCCGGGCAGGCAAACCGATGCTCATCATGCCCTTCTCCCACGACCAGCCTGACAATGCCAGAAGAATGTTGCGGCTCAAGGTGGCGCGCGTCATACAGCGCGGCAAATATACCCCCACCCGCGTGGCGCGAAAGCTCAAGTCGATGCTGGCCGAGCCCATGCTGGCCAAGCGTGCAGAAACTGTGGCCGCGCAATTAGCCAACGAAAACGGCCTGCGCACAGCCTGTGACGCGCTCGAGCAGTTATACAAGCGCAAACGCTGATTAGCTATTGATCGGGCAACTAAATTACGGTGTGGGTGCCCCACCCTCGCCGCGTATTTGTTTTTGCGGCTAGGGTGGGGTCGCAAGATAGACAAACGTTGAAAATGCTCCAGCGGCATCCACCCGCACCGCAGGCGCGTGCAGATCATTACGCTGTCTTGATGCACAATAAAACTATGAACAGTGGAGCGGGCAGTTACTGACCGCTGACCACTGTTCACTGTCCACTGAGACAGGTACCCCCCACCCCCCCTATATTTATTTCACAAACCTTGCAGGTAATTTTCTAGATAACCCCAAAAAATCCGAGTCAAGCCTTAATGAACTCAGAATCAGCGATTTCCGCCGTTTTCATTTCCAGGCGAAGACCAGGAAGCAAAAATAGGTAACCATGTCGCACCGCAAGTGCCGAGCGATTAGCGAGCGTTTGGACGCCAGCGCAGAATCGGCTTGCGGGCAGCTTGCACTTCGTCAAGCCGCGAAACGCGCGTCGAGTGCGGCGCTGTTTTCACTAACTCGGGATTCTCTTCGACCTCTTTGGCGATTGCTCGCATAGCTTCGACGAAGAGATCAAGCTCCTCCAGCGACTCGCTTTCGGTAGGCTCGATCATCAGCGCGCCATGCACGATCATCGGAAAGCTGACCGTGTAAGGATGAAAGCCATAATCGATCAGCCGCTTGGCAATATCGCCTGTCTTCACGCCAAGCGCCGCCTGCCGCTTGTCGCTGAAAACTACCTCGTGCATCGACGCGGTTTTATAGGGCAGCTCGTAAACATCTTCAAGCTTCTTGCGGATGTAGTTAGCGTTGAGCACGGCGTCTTCAGTAGTCTGGCGCAGGCCGTCAGGTCCATTGGCCAGTATGTAAGCCAGCGCTCGAATAAACATTCCCACGTTGCCGTAGAAAGCGCGAACACGGCCCACCGACTTAGGCCGGTCATAACTCCAGTGCTTCGCCCCGTTCTCGTCTTGGACCAGCACCGGAGTAGGAAGGAACGGCTCAAGAAACGCTTTGCAAGCCACAGGGCCAGAACCAGGACCGCCGCCGCCATGAGGAGTAGAAAATGTTTTGTGCAAATTCAAATGCATCACGTCCACGCCGAAGGTGCCCGGCTGCGCCTTGCCCACCAGCGCATTCATATTAGCGCCATCCATGTAAAGCAGCGCGCCTTTGGCATGAAGAATTTCGGCAATCTTGGCGATCTGGCTTTCGAAAACTCCAATCGTCGAAGGATTGGTCAGCATCAGTGCAGCAGTCTCTTCATCTACTTGGCGAGTGAGAGCCTCCAAGTCGATGCCGCCCTCGGAGTTAGATTTCAGATTCTCGACCGCATAACCGCAGATAGCCGCGGTTGCTGGGTTAGTCCCGTGCGCCGAGTCAGGGATGAGTATTTTCTTGCGCGGATTGCCTTGCGATTCGTGCCATGCGCGAACCAGCAGGATTCCAGTAAACTCGCCGTGCGCGCCAGCCGCAGGCTGGAGGGTAATTGCATCCATGCCTGTGATTTCAAGCAGGCAACGCTGTAACAGATCGATGACTTCGAGAATTCCTTGAGCCAGCGAGTCAGGCCGGTAAGGATGCGCCTCTGCGAGTCCTTCAATGCGTGCGACTAACTCATTCACGCGTGGGTTGTACTTCATCGTGCAGGAGCCAAGCGGATACATGCCCAAATCGATGGCATAGTTCCACGTAGAAAGCCGCGTGAAGTGGCGAATGATTTCGATCTCGCTCAGTTCAGGTAACTCACCCGGCACTTTCCGGTGTATTTCGCCAAGCAGAGCGCCAGCATCGACAGCTGGCACGTCAAGCGGCGGCAGCATATAAGCGCGCTTGCCCGGCGATGACTTCTCGAAGAGCAAAGCCTCATTCTGCGTCTGGTGCGCGCGGACCTTGCCGGTGGTCGTAGTGGCTACTGAATTAGGAGTCGCCATTTTTTTGTGCCTCTTTGGGAAGATCGGATGATGCCAGATTCAATGATGGATTCTTCGGTTTCCTGAAGCAAAGGAAAACGAAGAGCAGAATAAACGCTACAAGAATGGCAAGATGTTCATAATTTTCGGATTTAGAAACACCTGCGATCAGTTGCCGCAGGTATTCGAGTCCAAATTGCATAAGAAATAACACCACCAAATAGGTGCCGAATCTATTTCTGAAAGTCATTTTCTTGTCATCGTAAAGACCGTCTACGCGAAACGTGGCTATCATTATTAATAAAACAGCGGGGAGCGCGTTGAGATCATGAATCCATGCATTGTTGTGGTAAAAATTCGCAACATTTCCGGCGATGGATGCAAGAAACAAGCACGCAAACAATCTATCCATCCAATCGAACTTCACAGACTCTCCTAACTTGTGTTGCTCTCTGGGTCAAAACCGATACATGTTGAGACCTATGCTCTTACTGCCAAAACGCCAGCAGCGACGTCGATGTTAGCGCGGGTAATAACTTCCGTTGCGCACCAAAGCGTGCAGTTTTGCAGTTCCGGATACCAGCGGCTCAAGTCAATGCCACCGACAATCTTTGCATCCATGAGCCGCTGACTCCACGCTGCTGGCGATTCTTCGGTCTGCAAAACAAACTCGTTAAAGCGCGGCGCGCCTTGAAACCGCAACTTCGCTCCGGGCTGTGCGCCAAGCGCTGAAGCAGCGTAAGCAGCCTTCGCTAGGTTATGCTCGGCTAACTCGCGGATTCCTTCCTTGCCGTAGACGCTCAAGAAAATCGTCGCCATTAGCGCGACCAATGCCTGATTGGTGCAGATGTTCGATGTGGCTTTCTCGCGGCGAATGTGCTGCTCACGGGTCGAGAGAGTCAACACAAACCCGCGATAACCGGAGCTATCAACCGTCTGGCCCACGAGCCGTCCAGGCATCTGGCGGACATACTTTTCTTTCGCCGCAATCACTCCGCAAAACGGTCCGCCATAACTCAGTGCCACGCCGAAAGATTGGGCTTCCATACTGACAATGTCGGCCTCAACCGGCGGGCGAACGACACCCAACGAGATCGCCTCGGCGATTGACACAATCAGCAACGCGCCCTTGGCGTGAGCAATCTCCGCAATCGCTGGAATATCTTCAATCACTCCGAAGAAGTTAGGGCTTTGCACTAAGACGGCCGCTGTTTCTTGAGTGACCGCTGCGTCCAGCGCAGCTAGGTCGATGCGGCCAGTTTCGCGGTCGTATGCGACCAAGGTCGTTGGCAACTCCTGATGGCTGGCATAAGTGGCCAGAACCTCGCGGTACTCAGGATGAACGGTCGAAGCGACGACAGCTTTGTGGCGCCCAGTGACTCGTACGGCCATCATCACAGCTTCGGCCGCGCCTGTTGAGCCGTCGTACATGCTGGCGTTGGCCACGTCCATGCCGGTCAGCTCGGCAATCATGGTTTGAAACTCGAAGATGGCTTGCAGCGTGCCCTGCGTGATCTCGGCCTGATAAGGCGTATAACTCGTCAGAAACTCGCCGCGCTGAATCAGTGAATCAATAATCACTGGCCGATAGTGGCGATAGGCGCCCGCGCCCAGAAAGCTAGCGTAGTTAGTAGCATTCTTTTTGCCGGCAGCGCGGAAGTAATCGATGATCTCGCTCTCGGCGTGCGCGCGAGGCACATCCAGATCGCGAACCAAGCGATGCTCAGCGGGAATAACAGCAAACAAATCATCGATCGAGGCCGCGCCAATTTCGGCCAGCATGGCTTCACGTTCGGCTGGAGACTTGGGAAGATAGCGCATGTCTTAGCTTTTAGCCTTTAGCTTCTAGCTTCTAGCTAAAAGCGGGTAAAACAGGCGATGGAGAGGCCTGCTTAGAGTCCATGGTAAATCGATGAAGCCTCGAACCTCAAGAAACAAGCTAGGAGCTAGAGGTTGTAGCTTGCTCTTTAGTTCTCTTCCGCGATGAAGGCCTCGTAGGCGGCGGCGGCGAGCAACCCGTTCACCTGCGCCGGGTCAGCGAGCTCGACCTTGATGATCCAGGTTTCATGAGGCTTTTCATTGATTTTGTCGGGCGAATCTTTCAACTCCTCATTGATAGCAGTGACCGTGCCAGTGACGGGCGAGAAAAGATCGCTGACGGCCTTCACGCTCTCAACCGACCCAAAGGTCGCGTTGACAGTGACCGGGTCGCCCACCTTGGGCAGGTCCACGTAGACGATGTCGCCCAGGGAATTCTGGGCATAGTCGGTGATGCCAATGGTTCCGACGGATCCCGTGAGCTCAATCCATTCATGTTCGCGCGTGTAACGGTAGTTGGTGGGATAGGCCATGACGTGTCAGCTCCTTTAATCAATGAAACCCCAGTGTACGACAGCAGAGCAAGGGCTAGGGATTGTGAATAAACCGCTGTCGTCCTTATGCGGGACCGAAGCCGGGATAGGGCTCAAGCGGAACGAGCGCCACGATCTCCAGCATTCCGGCCTGGAAGATGGGCAGGCTGTCGAGGGCGGCGCGGACCTCGGCCTCGCTGGCAGCCTCCCAAAGAATGGCTGCGCCGGGAATGTCGCTGCGCTTCCAGAGTTGGCGAAGCAGGCCGGAGGCGTAGAGTTCTTTGACGCGCACGGTTTCGCGGGTCATCAGTTCCGAGCTGAAAGCTTCAGGCGGAAAGGCGTCGGTACGGCGGCGAGAAAGCGAGAAGAATTGCATATATAGATTGTAAATTCGGAGAGCAGTTAGCAACTATGACCCAGGCGCACAATTGTTCGAGTAAATACCGCCGTCATCAGGATAGTTGCATTAAGATTACGTGAAGCAGGTCGGAACGTCAGCGTAACGACCAAATTCAGCCCTATCGAATTGCGAGGCGCAGCGGTGACACTTGAAGATCCTGGAGTTCGGGTGTGGAAGGGGCGCGAGCGGCGCAAGGAGATTCGGGACAGCGCAGATCGCAAGGTGCGGGTCATTCTGCTCGGCAGAGGAACCACGATTCACGGCACGCTGCGGAACTTGAGCGAGGGTGGCTGCTGCGTTGATCCGGATGAGCCGATTTTGATTTGGGACTCAGTGCGGGTTGAGGTTCGCCTGGAGGCGTTTCAGCTGCAATTCAAGCTGGCCGGGATGACCAAAGGCAACCGGGGCGGTAAGAGTTTCGGCATTGAATTTGAAAGCATGTCGGCGGACGAGATGGCGGTGCTCAAGCTACTGCTTCCCGCAAAGAGAACGACGAGCACTCAAACCGCTGAAAATACCACTGGGGCGGACCCCGAAACTGCTCAAGCGGCCCAGGTTGAAGTCGACGAAAAAGTTTCAAAAGGAAAGAAACTGGCTCACATGGTTCGCAAGGAGAGACCGCCAGGCGGCAGGGAACGTCGCGTACAGCCCCGGTATGTAGTCGAGGCCGAGGCAATCATACAGCTTGTCAAGACCGGGGAATTGATTACCGGCTATGTTTTGGAGATGAGCCAGAGCGGGTGCCGTCTTTACCTGGATGAGCCCTATGAAAAGGGGCTTGGAGCCCATGTGGAATTGACCTTTTCCGTGCATGGAATTCCGGTTCGGCTGGCGGCCACGACTCACGTTCAGATGAACAACCGCACCATTGGAGTAAAGTTTTTTGAAGGCAGCGAGCGGAGCCGGTTGCGCATGAATGAGTTGATCACCGAGATCAGGGAAGCGATAGGTGACGCGGAGGCAGCCGGATAAGTTGATTCCGCCGACTTGCTGTGCTATCGCAATTTCGGTACTTCGCTACTTGTCAAAAAATCGGCCGTGCCCGCCATTCGCCCATGGATCGTAGTGAGCGGCGAAGTTGGCGCGCGTCTGCACGCTGGGATGGCTGTACTCCCAGAACTCGATAAAGGGGCTGGGATTGGGGTCTTCCAGCCAAGCTTCGCCGAGGTGGTTGAAGGAGGAGACAGCGGTCTTTTGCGGGTCGGTGACAAGGCCGTGAATGGCCTCTTGACCATAGACGTCGGCTTGGTGCTCGAAGTAACGGCTGAAGGTGTTGCCGATCGGCTGCACCACGAAGCTCGCCACCGAAAGAGCGAAGAGCAGCACCAGAAAACCCTGACGGCTGGCGAGCGCGTTCTGGCCAAGTTCGATTCCCCCCAAGTGCCAGCGAGCGCCGAACCTGCGGACGAGCCAACTCGCAAATCCGGCGCTACCCCAGAGGACGAAGAACAGGCCGATGGCCGAGCCGCAAAGCACTTTGGGAATGTGATTGAGGACGTAGTGGCCGCTCTCGTGGCCGAAGATGAAAAGCACTTCGTCATCGGGGAGGCGATCGATTGCGGTGTCCCATAAGACAAAGCGCTTGGTGGCGCCGATGCCGGTGACGTAAGCATTGAGGCCCGTGCTTTTGGCGCTGGCCTTCATCAGGAACATGCGGTTTGGGGCGATTTTGGTTCCGGTGCGGGCAACGACCGTTTCAAGCTTGCCAACCAGGGCCGAATGATTCTGGATGAGCGGTTCAAATTTGTTGAAGACATGATCTAGCATTGGCGCCGCGAAGGTGGAAGACACGATCAGTGGCAGCGAAACCATCCAGATCCACATCCAGTAGCGGCGGGGTGAGACGCTTGCGATCCAGTTAAAGAACAGCAGAATCGGAGATCCAAAGAAGGCCAAGAGGCCCAGGCTTTTGGCCACATCGCCAAACCAACCGGCCCAGCCCTGCACGCTGATGCCGTAGTAGCGCCTGACTGCGTGACCGACGGCGTCGAGAGGCAGGTTGGCTAGCGTAGTGATGACAAAAAGAATGGCGAAGAAAAGCAGCCCCTGCATCCAGCGGCGGCTCAGGCGACGTTCTGTCCACGCGGCCATCGCTGCCGCCCAGCGCGTGGCCAGCAAAAGCCAAAGGACCGCCAGACCCCAGAGTGAGCCGCCGATATCCAGAACGGTGCTGATGCGTCCAAGGGTAATGGCCTTGGAAAGTTTGTCAGGCGGCAGAGAGTAGGCTTGCTGAATGCGCTGCGGCGTTTCTGGCTGCGTGGAGTTTGAAGGTGTCGAAGCTTGTAGCGGAACTCGGCGGGGAACTGTCCGTGGTCCGGGACCAAGGCGAGGAGCGACGGCTGCCAACAATGTAAAGCAAAGCGCGAACAGGCATCCGCGTGCAAATCTCATGACCGGTTTCCTCATGAGTAGCTTACTCTGCGACAATCTTTCTTGAAGACAATTGATTGGATTTTCTACCTATGACAACAACTTTTTTTGCCGCAGAGAGACGATCGGTCCGCAGAATAGGCCTTCGCGCAGTTTTTGCCCTATTGGCATTGGCCGTGCATATGGCCGCCTCGGCTCAGCAGCAGGCCACGCCGGTCCTGATGGATGCGATGACCACCGAGTTGCATCGAGCCTTTATCTCGCTCGGCAAGCAGGGCGACGCCAAACAGTTGCCGCCGTATTTTCTCAGCTACTCGGTGAACGAAGCTACCATGGTGACGATTAGCGCGCAGTTTGGCGCGCTGGCGAACAATTCGAACGCACACATGCGCGTGGCTGACGTGCAGGTGCGGGTCGGCGATCCCAAGCTGGACAACACGCACGGCGCCCATCGCGGTTCAGCGGTCAACAGCGTCGAACTGCCGTTGACCGACGACCGCGAGGCGTTGGCGCGTTCACTGTGGCTGGCCACGAACTCAGGTTATGGCACTGCGCTGGACAATTACCTGCGTGTGAAAACGGAAGCAGAAGTCCGCGCAAAGGAAGAGGACTCGTCGCCGGACTTCAGCCAGGAATCGTCACAGTTGCATCTCGGCAAACCTGCGCCGGCAGTGAATGTGAACCGTGCCGCATGGGAGCAGCGCGTAAAGGCGCTTTCGCGCGTCTTCCGCGACTACCCGAATGTCTACCGGAACGCGGTGGCGCTCGAGGTGCAGAATGAGACGGACTATTTTGCCTCGTCGGAGGGTTCGCAAGTGGTGACGCCGCATCTGCAAGCACGGCTGGTCATTTTTGCCACAACGCGCGCCGATGACGGAATGGATTTGTTCCGGGCACAGACCTTTGAGGCTGAGACAGTAGACGGTTTGCCCGCGCAGGACGTGATGGAAGCGGCAGTGCGCGCACTCGGCAATAGCCTGGAGGCGCTGCGCAAGGCTCCCGTGACCGAGCCTTTCAATGGGCCGGCGATTCTCTCCGGGCGCGCTGCGGCGGTCTTCTTTCACGAAGTGCTAGGGCACCGACTAGAAGGCCAGCGCCAGCGCGGCGAGGACGAAGGTCAGACGTTCACAAAAGAAGTCGGCAAAGAGGTGCTGCCGCGCTTCCTCTCGGTAGCCGACGATCCAACGCTGACCAGCTTCGGAAAAACCTGGCTGAGCGGCAACTACGAGTATGACGACGAGGGGCAGAAGGCGCAGCGCGTGGCTCTGATTGACGACGGCGTGCTGCAAAACTTCCTGATGTCACGACTACCGATTTCGAGCTTTGCCAACTCGAACGGCCACGGGCGCGCGCAGACCGGCAAGGTGCCTACGGGCCGCCAAGGCAATTTAATTGTGACCTCGACCAAGACAGAACCGGAGCCCAAGCTGCGCAAGCAGTTGATCGAAGAAGCCAAGAAGCAGGGCAAAGCATACGGGCTCTACTTCGAGGATATTTCCTCTGGCTTTGCGGTCACCCAGCGCAGATCGCCGCAGGCTTTTCAGGTGATTCCACTGGTGGTTTGGCGGGTTTTTGTGGATGGACGGCCGGATGAACTGGTCCGCGGAGTGAACATTGTGGGCACACCGCTGGCTGCGCTGAAGCGCATTCTGGTGACCAGCGACTACAGCGAGGTTTTCAACGGGATCTGCGGCGCGGAGTCGGGATCGATTCCGGTGAGCGCGGTGGCGCCGGCAATGCTGGTCAGCGAAATGGAAACGCAGAAACAGGCGCAGGGCACGGCGAGACCGCCGATTCTGCCGATTCCGGGAGCGGATGCGGCAATACTCGCAAAGAAGGATGCGCAATGAACCTGATTCGTCTAATCGCCGCAACAGTCCTGCTGGTCGTGAGCCTCATCGCATCCGCGCAGACAGCAACGCATCCCACCCGCGCCGACGCCGAAAAAGACCCGGTGCTGAAGGCGATGCTCACCGAGCTTGACCGCAGCAAAAGCGACTTGCAGTTGAAGGACTTTCAGAAGCCATTCTTCATCCAGTATCGCATTGAAGACGTTGACAGCTTCGAGACCAAAGCGGAGTTTGGAGCCACAAGCGGCTCTCAGCGCAGCCACCAGCGCGTGGCCCGTGTGACGGTACGGGTGGGAGATTACAAGACCGACAGCTCGGGAGGGCGAGGTGATGGTGCAGCCGAGCTGACGCCGCTGGAAGATAACCCGATTGCAATTCGCTCAGCGCTGTGGTGGGCAACCGACCAAGCCTATAAGAGCGCTCTGGCGGCCTATGCGCAGAAGCAGGCCGAATTGAAACAGGTGCAAACTCCGCCACAGGCCGACGACTTCAGTAAGGAGACGCCAGTGATCTCTCTGGCTGAACCACTCCGGTTGAAGGTGGACGAGGCGGCGTGGACAGAACGCGTGGCGCACGACTGCGGACTCTACCGCACCGATGCCAGCGTGAAGAGCGGTCAGCGCGACGTGCGCTATTCGTCGGGAGGTTTCAGCGCTCGAGTGACCATGAGTTGGCTGGTCAACAGTGAGGGTACCATCGTGCGCAAGTCGGCGAGTTATTACCTGGAAACCTTAGCAACGGGCGCGCAGGCGGACGACGGCATGAGGCTCGACCGCTCCTATTCGACATCCGGACCTTCCCTCCAAGATCTGGATTCACCGGAGGTGTTTGCCAAGCACACGATTGGATTGATTGCCTCGCTCACCGATTTGCGCAAGGCTCCAATCGTGGAGGAGGAATATCACGGGCCGGTGCTGCTCAGCTCCGACGCGGGTGCTGATACCCTGACATCTCTGTTGTCTACCGAGTTAGCGGCAACGCGGCCCAAGTTAGGTACCGAGGCCAGGACGAATGGCCCATTCGCCTCGAGTTATCATGCGCGCGTGCTGCCCGAGTTTCTTGACGTGATCGATGATCCCAGCCTGAGGAGTTATAACGGCAAAGGGTTGGTAGGCGCCTATGACGTTGACGACGAGGGCGTTCCGGAGCACGCTGTGAATCTGATTACGGCCGGCCGGCTGGAAAACTATTTGATTGGCCGCGAGCCGGTGCGCGACTTTCCCCAGTCCAACGGCCACGGGCGCGCGACAATCGCTGGGCCGCCGAAGCCTTCCATCGGTGTCTTCCAGGTGAAAGCAAAAGATGGGTTGACGGACGAGGAACTGAATCGCAAGCTGATTGATCTGGGCAAGGATCGCGGATTGAAGAGCGTTTATTACGTGTCCACCATGGGCCCAAACCAATCGCCACGATTGCTTTACCGCGTGAGTCTGGACGGCAAGCGCGAACTGGTGCGCGGAGCTACGCTCGACGACCTGGACGAACGTGCATTGCGCTCTGGCGTGGCGGCAGCGGGCAAGGATTTATGGGTAGCCAATTACTTTGGCGACGTGCCGGAGACGGTGCTGGCCCCGGCTCTGCTGCTGGATGACATCACGATTCGCCGCGCCAACGAGAAGAACGACAAGCTGCCCTTCTATCCGCCGCCCGAGTAACTTTTCGAGATTGATAGGCTTTAGTCCAGCCGCGTAAGAAATGCGTCGCCCTCGGCAGGGCGTAGTTTGCGCGCAATGGATTCCGCCTGCTCGCGATTATCTCCCTGCGGACGAATGCGCACCCAGTAACTATCTTCGCCGGGAAACTCGATCACATTGGCGCTGGGGTATTTGCGCTCGAGTTGCGCCTTGAGTTTGTTGGCTTTGTGCTGGCTATCGAACGCGCCAATCTGCACGCACCAGCGACCGCCGGATGCGATGGACTTGGGCGTACGGTAAACTTCGATTCGTACGCGCGCCGTGCCGGCCCGGTAAATGCCCGTGGCCTTGGCCGAGGCAATGGTCAGATCGATCAGCTTGTCTTCTACAAACGGGCCGCGATCTGTAATGCGCATGGGACTGGATTGGCCGGTCGTCAGGTTGGTCACAACGATCAGCGTTCCCATAGGCAATGTGCGATGCGCAGCGGTCAAGGAGTTATCGCTGAAGACCTGGCCGTTGGCCGATTTGCGTCCTTTGTAAGGCGCGGTATACCACGTGGCCAGACCCTCTTCGGTCATGATGGGTTTGTGCGTCTGCACATAGTCGAGGTCATCGGCGCTCACTCCGGCGGGCGGCGCTGGTGTGGGTGCAATGCGCGCTGAATGTGTGGGTGCGTTAGGGTAGATTAGGGGCTCGAGGGGCGGCGGAGCAGATTGCGGAGCAGTCAACGGAGCTACGTCAACCCGATGTCCGCAGCCGGAAAAGACAGCGAGCGCAAATATCAACCCGACCCATCCAGTTCCGCCCCGAATCGCTCGCAAGGCTGGGAGGCCACCGACTTCAGATGCTGCGGAAAAAGGCTGTATTTTGGGCAAAAAGCCCGAAGTGCATACCTCAGGGGCTAAAGCCCCCGCTGGTTTTATCGGCTTTGTGCCGGGGATAAATCCCCGGCCTACCGCCCGCCCGCGTTTTTCCGCAGCCTCTTCAATCGGAAAGTTCATCAGCGGCGCGGGTCCTTGGGCGGGGAGGGCGTGTGCTCAAAGCGGTCAGCGAGTTCGCGTAGTTTGTCGGCCACGGTGCGCAGTGCTGTGATCGATTCGTGGCGGACCTGCGGAATCACCGCATCGTTTACATAAGCGACGGCGTGGCGCAATTCCATCTCGATCAACTCGACGGCTTCTTCAATGCGAGCGCCTACACCGTTGGGATTGGGAGGAGGATATGTACTCATGACCATGCACCTCGGGGGGGCCGAATAAGCCTCCACATCCTCAGTCTGCGATGCGCGGCCCGGCGCGTCAATCATCTTGGGCCCCAAGGTGCCGCAATCGTCAATACAAATAACGAGATTCTGCGGGCCGAGAGGCCAGCAGAGTTCGCCTGCGCGGGTAACCTTTCAAAGCAAAACTACGTCAGAGCTGATGGGTGTAAAAGGATGACGATTCGTCTTTTGCACGTTACTCTGGAAAGACGCCGCAGACAGCAGGCCGGTTTTCTCGAATGTCTTGTGGCGATCAATCACCCGCCAGCGAGGAATTGTTTTTGCAAATCGGCTCGAGAGAGATTGCCAGCACGCAACGCAACCCCAACCGGTGGAAATCGGAACCTGCGCCGATAGAGGCTCGCGCCGTTCTGGCTTTGCTGGCCTCTACTCTGTTCCTGGCGACACTTCCGGCATGGGCCGTTCCAGCGGAAGATCCAGACCCGCCACTGCCCGAGGCTCCTCTGCCGGCGAATCCCACTGCGAGGCCCTTACCGGTTCCCTGCTCTGTCGTACCCCCCGCCGAGCCCGCTGCGCCAACAACCGCCAATCCATCGGAGACCAGTGGGCAATCAGCCACGCAGTCGGTCATTGCCCCTCAAACGCCTCCCTGCAAGCCTCACCCCCCCGAGAACTGGTTTGAGCGATTCCTGACCGGGCCCGAGGTCAAGCCAATGACGCCCAAGGAAAAGGCCCAACTGGCGGCGCGCAACGTGCTGGACCCATTCAATGCAGTCACCATTCTGGGTAACTCGGCCATTACGATTGGCTCCGATGCCGACTCTCCTTACGGCCCAGGCATGAAAGGCTGGGGACGCAACGTGGGCGTCAGCTATACGGAGGACATCACCGGCGAATTTGTTGGCACCTTTTTGATCTGCTCCATCGTTCATCAGGACCCGCACTACCATCGCATGCCTCGAGCTTCCATCCCTCGCCGGGTGTTTCATGCCATCGATCAGGTGGTTTGGACGCAGGGCGACAACGGAAAAGGGATGGTGAATTACGCTTCTGTGCTAGGTGGCGCTATCGACGGCGAGATCGCTAATCTTTATGTGCCGGGCCAGAAGACCAATCTTCCGTCGACCGCCGAGCGCTATGCCACTGGCCTTGGCACCGCGCCTATTGATAACTTCATCACTGAGTTCCTGCCCGACGTAGCCCGCCGCATCCACATTCGCGTCGTCCTCATCCAGCGCATCATCAACCAGGTCGCCAAGACTCCACCGGGACAGTAGTTGACCTTCGCTTTTTTCCCGTTTTACGAGCGCTTGCACGATAAGATGAGTCATGCGCCCATTTGCTTTTTTGTCGATCGCATTTGTCCTGCTCGCGCTCTCTGGCTGCGGCTATCACACGCTGGGCGCGGCTACCCATCTGCCGCCCGGCGTTCATACCCTCGCAGTGCCGGTCTTTGCCACGCACATGGAAACCTACCGTACTGAGACGGTGATGACCCAGGCGGTGATCCGTGAGTTTGCCACGCGCACACGGCTGCGAGTGACGCCAGGTGCAAGCGCCGACGCCGACGCCACACTGCACGGAACGATTCTGAAAGAGACGGTGGAACCGCTGACCTATAACTCCTCGACACAGCAGTCGTCGAGTTTCCTTATCACCATGGTAGTTTCGGTAACACTCAGCGGTCGGGATGGTAAAGTGCTTTACGAGAACAAGAATTTCGTTTACCGCCAGCAGTATCAATCAACCACCAACCTGCCCAGCTTCTTCGACGAAAGCCCCGCGGCCGTCGAGCGGCTCTCACGGGATTTCGCGCGGCAGTTGGTGGCCGATGTGCTGGAAGGGTTTTGAAAGAGAGCGAATAGAAAGCCGGGAATGGGAGATCGAGTTGAGGGCGGCCGAATTGCTGCTGGCCTCGACGCACCGGGCAGGGTATTCTGGAGGCGCATGGTTCGCACATTCACTCCCAGGGAGAAGAGACAGTGACCGCCGCGCGCTGGGGCGCGGGCTTTGCCGCGGTAGGGCGCTTTGTGGCAGAGATTGAGGCCGCGTCTGCCGGAAAAGGTCCGCTCAGGCCGGGCTACGTGCTGGCCGGCGATGAGGTTTTTTTGCTGGACCGCTGCCGCGCCGCCGTCCTCAAAGCCTTTGTGCCGGAGGACCTGCGGGATTTCTGCCTCTCTGACCTCGACCTTTCGAACACATCAATTTTCGAGGTGCTGGACCTTGCGCAAACGCCCTCATTGATGGCGCCGTTTCAGGCAATTTTTGTGCGCAATGTGAAGCAACTTTATACTCGCGGCGCCAAAAAAGATGAGTTTGCTGCGCTGGAACGCTATTTTCGTTCGCCAAATCCGCAGGCGCTGATCATTTTTGTCGCTGACTTTGTGCGCATCCCTTCGGACACGCGACGGATGGAAATGGATGACAAGAACCGCTTTGAGCGGTTGACCGAGACGTTGGGCGCGCACTGCGGCATGGTGGAGCTGGCGCGGGTGAACGAGGACGATGCGATGCGCTGGGTGGCAGCGACCGCACAGGATCAGGACACGCGCGTGGACTCCGATGCGGCGCGCGAGCTTGTGGATGCGCTGGGCGCGGACATGATGCTGATCTCGTCTGAACTGGAAAAGCTGCTGCTCTATACCTCGGGCAAAGGACGCATCACGCTGGGCGACGTCGAGACGATGGTGCTCTCTGCCAAGCAGCGTTCGCTCTACGAACTGACAGAGGCCATCAGCGCCCACGACCGGGCGCGCGCTTTGGCGCTGCTGCAAGGGTTGCTCAATAGTTCAGATGCGGGCGAAGACGCGGCGATTGGGCACCTCTACATGCTGGCGCGCACCTTCCGGCAGATGCTGGTGATTCTCGAAAAGAACGTGCGTGACTCGCGGGCCATCTGGCAGGCGCTATGGCAGGGCTTCCGCATGCCGCCGTTTGCCGCCGACGATTTGATTCGCCAGGCTCGCCGTTACAAGAGCCGCCGCGAATTGACGCGAGCCTTGCGCCTGGTGGCCCGAGCCGATCTGGAGTTGCGCTCTTCTCCGCCCGACAAGCGCCTGGTTCTGGAGAGACTGGTTTACGAACTGGCCTCCGAGCCGAAGCCGGCCTCCATACTCTTTGCTGATTCACAACTTTCCTTCGACGCGCTTTAGTATTTGGCGTGCTCGCTGTACCAGAGGGCAAAGTTGGAGTCGGCTTCAAGAATGTGAGGAATGAACCAATCGCGCAGAAAGATGAGCGAATGTTCATTCAAATCGAAGCCACGATTGAAGCGGGCAACAAAGGCATCCACCTGTTCCAGCAATCGCTGGTGCTTGAGGGCGTGCAGAGCCAACCCGTTATATTTAGTAGATGCCATCATTGCCTCTTCTGACACGAAGTGGGCGCGGGTACCTTCTGCCACCGTGCGTAGCAGCGAACCAATGAGCGCTCGCTCCTCGTGGCTCACTACCGCGGCCTGAAGATCGTTGATGGCTTCGAACAATACATGATGCTCGCGATCCTGTATGCCCACGCCAAGGCTGTATGCGTCACTCCAGCGCATTAAGTCATCAACATCTGGCTGCCGGAAGCGGTCATCCTTGACCTCAGGACCCGTGCCAGGCATTTCACTTGATGTCATAAACGCCACAGCGCCCTCCAACTCCCGGCTCAATGCACGCCGTGCTCCTTCATCCAGGGGCTGTACTCCATGTCTACTTTCTGAATGTGGCTGGTGAGCCAGTCGCGCAGAAAATTGAGCAAGTGCAGGTTCAGCGTGATTTCGCCTTTGTCAAAGCGGGCGACATAGTCCTCAACCTGTTTGACCAATTCACGATGCTTGACCTGATGAGCGGCCAGTCCCGGATACTTCGAGGAGGCCATCATGGCTTCTTCAGCTTTGAAATGGGTATTCGTATAGTCCAGCAGTTTGCGCAGCATGGGTCCGGTCAAGCTCTGCGCCTGGCCTTTCATCATGGCCGCATGCAAGTCGTTAATGATGTCAAACAGAACGGTGTGCTGTGCGTCGACTTTCTGCACACCCACGGAGTAGTTTTGATTCCACGTCATCAGCGCCATTTACAATCTCCCGCCGGAGGGTGCCGGCAATCAGAATATCGGCTGATTGCGAAAAATAGTGAGCCAGATCGGTTGCGTCTCAGCGGACCCCGTGCTCATTCATCCATGGTCCGTACTCGTGGTCCTCTTTCAGAATGTGGGTGCCAAGCCAGTCGCGCAGAAACTTCAGCAGGTCGACGCTCAAGGTGATCTCGCCTTTTTCGTATCGGGTGACAAATTCGCCGACCTGGTTGGTCAGCTCCCGATGCTTGGCGACGTGCGGTGCCAGCCCTGGATACTTGGTTGCTGTCATCATCTTTTCTTCCGTGGCAAAATGTTCGTGCGTGTACTCCACAAGCATCTTCAGCAGCGGGCCGGCGAAGGTTTTCGCCTCCCCCTTCATCATCGCGTCGTGCAGCTTGTTCAGGGTATCAACCAGAACAATGTGCTGATTATCCAGGGTTTTCACACCCACGGAGTACTTATCACTCCAATTCATGAGCGCCATTTGTTTTCTCCTGCCGAGCAATGTCCGGCTAAAGTGTCATCGGCAGAAAATGCCATGAGCTTGAATCGAAACCTCAACGGACCCCGTGCTCATTCATCCACCCTGTATATTTCTTGTCCACTTGCTGCATGTGATCGGCGAACCAATCACGCACAAAGAACAGCAGTTCCCGGTACATGTCGTTGTCACCTTGCTTGAACCGGGCATCATATTCCTCGACCTTGGCGGCCAAGGCACGGTGTTCAGCCTGGTGCTCGGCCAGCCCTGGAAACTTGGCGCCCTCCATCATCGCTTCCTCCGCCGCAAAGTGCTCCCGCGATTCCTCGGTCATCTTGAGCAGCAGCGGTCCAGCTATGCCTCGCGCCTGACCCCTCAACATTGCGGCGTGAAGTTCATTTAGCCTTTTGAGCAGATTGATGTGCTGGTTGTCCATCTCCTTCACGCCCACCGAATATCTTTTGCTCCATTTCAATAACGCCATGGTTCCTCGTATGCCGCAGGTTGCCCGACAGCAGATACATCGGCAAAGAATGCAACGAAGTTAAATGGCGATCTCAATCGTTAATCCACACCGCGATCATTCATCCACGGGCCGTACTCACGATCCATGCCTTCAATGTGTTCAGCATACGACTCGCGCAGAAAGCAGAGCAGGGGGCGCATCTGCATTTTCTCGCCGTGTTGCACGCGATGGGAGGACTGGAGAATCTGCGCCAAAATGCGCTGGTGTTCAGCTCGGTGCTCGGCGAGGCCGGGAAAGAGATGCTGCTCGAGCAGTTGCTCCTCGCTCCAGAAGTGCATGCGCGTAAATTCGATCAGCCGGTCGAGCACCTCGCTGACCTGCTCTCTGCCCGAACCGCGCACCGCCGCCAGGCGAAGCTCGTTCATGGTATCCATCAGAATGCCGTGCTGATCATCCATGGCTCTCACGCCGACGGAGCAGGCATGGTTCCAGGCTAAGAGTGTCACATGAGCCTCCATTAATCACTGATGGATGTATCGGTCAGGCTCACGCGATTCTTGCCGGGATTCTGTCCGGCGCATGTGACTAAGGTATTGCGCGACCGCCGTTGATTTCACGGCGATGGCGGTTTATTCGAGAAGAATCGCCGGCTCCGGCGTATGCTCGCGGGTGGTCAGCGTGACAGCTGCTGCGAGAATGAGGCCGCCTCCGATCCAGGCGTAAGGGCCGAGGTGTTCTCCGAGCAACTTTACGCCCAGCCAGGAACCGAGCGCGGGCTCAATGTTCAGGAAGACTCCAGCGCGCGAGGCGGGCACCTGATGGATGCCCCAGTTCCAGAGCAGCGTGGTAGCGGCCGTGCAGAGCAGGCCGCTGATGGCCAGCGCGATCCACGCTGTGAGGCTGACGTGAGCAAAAGGCAGCGGGGCAACGTGCGCGTGGGTGAGCGGGCTGAGCAGCCAGGGCCCAAGCGCCCACGGAGCCAGCAAGGCAAAACCAATCAGGATGGTGTAGGCCGATACGACCGATGGACTGTGCGTCTGCATGAGCTTTTTGCTGAGCAGAATCCAGGCCAGTGCGGCAACCAGCGAAGCCAGGACCATTAAATCGCCCGGCAGCGAGGGCTGACCGCGCAAAGCAGTTCCGTGGCTGCCGCCCAAGGTGACCAGGGCCGCGCCCACCGTAGAAGTGACTAGAGCCAGCCAGCCGATGCGGTCAAGCCGCTCGTGAGCAAAAATTGCCGCGGCCACGCCGAGCAGCACTGGCATGGCGCCCACCATCAGCGAGGCGTGACTGACGGTGGTGCGTGCCAGCCCATGAAATTGAAGCACGAATCCGATGGGAATGCCAAAGGCCGCGGCTAGCAGCAGGGTGCGAAACTCAGCGCCGGTGAGGCGTATGCGCGTCAGTAGCGCCACCGGCAGCACACCCAGGCAGGCAAAGAGAATGCGATAAAAGACCATGTACTCAACGCTCATTTCGTTGAGCGCCAGCCTGCCGAAATAGAAGCCCGTGCCCCAAAGGCAGCCGGCCATGAAGCAAGCGCCGTAGCCGAGAATCGCGAGGCGCCGATTCGTTGCTGTGTTGTTTGTCATCCCTCTTTTACTTTCGCACATGAGCGGAACCCACCGCATTTGTGCCGGCATATCATGAAAGCCGGAAATAATCTGCAACATTAATTTCGGGCTGATTTATGTCATCTCATATACTGGTGCGGTGGTGTGTGTATGTTATTCAAAAAGTGCCAGGTTCTCGCAATTGTTCTAATAATCTGCAAGGAAACAGGGCCAAAAATAAATATCGTATAGGAGGGCAGGGGTAGGCCGGAATGCAGGGAACAGGGATCAGGGATCAGGAAGAGCTCGAGATTCTGCTGGTTATCCATGCATTGATTGTGCGCGTTGGGAGGGTAATGTTCTGCAACCGATTGGCCGGTTCATCGGTTTCTCCATTCTTGGCATCCAACTGAGACGGGGAAGCGCAAAGCGACGCAGTTCGCTCAGGGGCAGTCGGGGCATGGTCGAATTGAAGAATTCAGAGCGGGCAGTCCAGACCGAGGGAAGCTGGTGGCTGGCGAGTTGGGAATCAACCCGGGTGCCCGGGCTGTGCGGTTGGATGAGCGAGAATGAGATATGACTGAGTTATCCGGGGGACCGCGCAGTCATCGCGGCGATATAGTCTTTGCGTTTACCATTGCCCTGGCTCTTGCCCTGGCGTGGGTAGTGCGCGATGTGCTTTTGCTGCTGTACGTCAGCGCGCTCTTTGCGGTGGTGTTGACGCCCGTGGTCCGGTCGACATCCAGCCTTCGGATTGGGAGCCGGCAACCATTCAAGAACTCAGCCGTTCTTTTTCTTCTGGTGGCGGTGGGCACCGCGCTTGCCACTTTTGGTTTTCTGGCTCTGCCTCCAGTGATTCGAGACTTGCAGGAGTTTGGCCGGGAGATGCCGACCAGCTTGCCGGGGATGCTGGAGAAGCTGAAACGGATTCCCTTTGCCGATCATTTGAATACCGAGGAGATCAATGCACGGGTTCAGGATTTCGCGAGCCAGGCGGCGACCTATTTTCTGCTTTCGATTCGGCATTGGGCGAGCAATCTGCTCGATATTGTGAGTGGCCTGATTCTTACTATTTATTTCATTCTGGAAGGCGACCAGGCCTACCGCTGGTTCCTTTCCTTTTTACCGTTTGAGAGCCGTGAACGGCTTGACAGGACGCTACGGCGGGCAGAGATCCGCATGGGCAAATGGCTGCTGGGCCAAGGCAGTCTTATGCTGATTCTGGGAGTGACCAGCACGATCGTCTATCTTTCCCTTGGCGTTCGCTATGCTTATGCGCTGGGCTTTTTGACTGGATTGCTGAACCTCATTCCGGTGCTGGGCGCGGCGGTGTGCGTGGTGCTCGCGTTGATGGTTGCAGCGATCGACTCGTGGGGCCGCGTGATTGGTGTTGCTGTTTTTTACCTGATCTATTTCCAGGTTGAAAACGCATATCTAACTCCGCGGATCATGAAAAGCAGCGTGGGCCTTCCCGGCCTGGCGATTCTGGTGTCGGTGCTGCTGGGCTTTGCCATGGAAGGCATTCCGGGAGCGATGGTTTCGGTGCCCACCGCGGTATTGGTCGCTGTACTGATCGACGAGTATTTCGTTCATAAAGATGCGGCATAATCATTGCGGAATTCCGGGCGGATTGGGATTCACTCTGCTCTCAGCCCAATCGCCTGGGGGCTGCGACCTATAAATAACCCACTGAAAAATTGCCACTTATTCGCACAGTTCGGGTTATCGGGCGAATCTGGTGCGTGATTGCGGGGACCTCTGTCTGCCTTGGGGGGCAGCGCATTTTAGGCGTATGAGTGCGCGTGGAGAGGTCGCCGGCCAATCTCTTGAATCGTTCTTTCACGAATTTAATCATTAGAGCGGAGCCGACGCGATGGAATCTTCCATTGCCAGGCAGCACCATGTTAGACAAACCGCATCGAATCTTGAGCGCTCTCCGGATTCTTTGACGGCATCGGCGACCGGCAAGAACAAAGGACGGCAAGTTGATTGTCGCGGATGAAATTGTGACCTTCGAAATCATCCAGGCTCGATTCATCCTGGCTCGATTCACCCTGGCTCGGGAGTGCGCTGGACCTGTTGGTAAATGCAAACTAGCGAATTTAACCACTCATAAGGAGAATTTTCATGTCACCCAACGATCATCGCATTGCACGTCAGAAAGCTCCTCTTACGTTGACATCGGATATCGAACCCAAAGCAGTTAAAGACATCACTGGAGCGCTCAACGCTCTGCTCGCGGATGTCTTTAGCCTTTACCTGAAGACAAAGAACTTTCATTGGCATATGAGCGGGCCTCATTTCCGTGATTATCACCTATTGCTCGACGACCACGCAGATCAGATATTTGCCATGACGGACGAGATCGCGGAGCGCGTTCGGAAGATCGGCGGGACCACGATTCGGTCGATCGGGCATATCGCGCGATTGCAGCGAATCCCGGACAACGACGCGGACTTTGTTACTCCCGCCGACATGTTGAGCGAACTTCACGAGGATGAAAAAGCCTTGATACTGAGCATGCGCGCGGTTCATACACTCTGTGACGATGAAGATGACGTAGCGACGGCGAGCCTGATCGAAACCTGGATTGATCAATCGCAGCGCCGGAGCTGGTTCTTATTCGAGGCGACGCGGCTGACATAGTTTGGCTCGAAGCATGGTACTCCGCGCTCGAACGTCACAACGGGAAATAGGGGGTGGGGCCAGGCAGCCCGAACAGGAGATATCAACTTTCAGAAATCGTGATGATCGTCGCTTAGCGCGGCAATGGCTTGCGACCCATTCTTGATCACCGATCCATGATTCGAGTGGGGGTTGGCCGTCTCGGTTTGGGCGCGGAGTTTGGCCACGGTGAGCCAGTTGTCTTTGTGCGGATGATCCGCGATCCATGGGGGCAGCGGCATACGGAGATAACCGGCCAATGCTTCGGCATAGCCCTCATAGAGCACACGCATGTCGCGAAGCCTTTCGTATGAATGACCGTCGCGGCAGACGCTTACGCCGCTTTTGCAGAGCAGATCGTAAAGCTGTTGATAACGCTCAGGGGAGAGCCGGTCTGGAGCGTCAGTGATTGGGGACAGCGAGAAAATTTGCGCCAAGTCGACCAGCGCGTGGCGGGCCATGGCAAAGGTCAACTGAGCCTGACGGGCTTCGTTTCCCTGCACATCGGCAATCAGCAGCGCGGAGGTGTCAAGCACGGCGGTCAAGGCACTGATCCAGCTTTGGTTGTTATGCTGCGAGCGAAAGTAACAGAGCAATGGATAAGAGATGTGGCTTTCGAGCAATTCCGCCGACCATCGTTCCCACTCGACTAGCAGGAGCGAGAGCGCGCTCTCACCGCCTTCATAGGAATGGCGGCGCATCAATTCAGCGGCGGTCGGCGGAGAGCCGGCACGCGCATCGAGCAAAGAGATACTGACCTCGCGGCGCGAAAATGCAGCATAGAGAACGGGAAAGTATCCCATCACGACGGCCAGAAAACCGAACCCGGTTCCAGCTTCGAGGATCACGATCTCACGCGCCCAGGCACTGCGCGGCGTGACGTCACCCAGCCCCAATGTAAAAATGGTGGTTCCGCTCACGTAGAGGTCAGAACGAAAGCTTGGCCCTTGCGTCGCGTCGTTGAACGGGCTGCCGAGGGAGTAAAAGATGAATGCAAAGCCCACGACCATGGAACCCGCCCACACCGTGAGAAGAAAAATCAGGGACATTGGTCCGTAATAACTGAAAAAAGATTCGCGTCTGCGCAGATTGCGAAGCCGTTTGCCAAGGAATACCCAGGGCTTCCAGGTCAGCACATAAAAGATCCGGGTGAGCCGAAAGCGGCCGGTGGCGCGGCGCGGCAGAATGATGGTCTGGAAGGCGTCGAGCAGAACGGCAAACACGCAAACAACCCCAGCAACAAAAGGCAGAATCCGCATCGGTCCTCCTCCACCTGGAGCAAGCAACAGGTTTCTCGCGCCCTGTTCAATCACTGTATCGTAGCGGAATTGACGGTACAAAAAGTTGCAAGTTATCAATTATTTTCAATTTGTTTTCGAGGCTTTCATTGCAAATTCATCGGCTCCGCCGAGATGTGACCAGCCGGGGATCGGTTAAACAAAATGACTGAAACCTATCGGGCTTGAGGCTCATCCAAGGGTTTGTTGAAGCGAGAGGTGTAAGAGATCGTTTGGCCTGCCGCGCCTTTGTAACCCCGCACAAGGGAAGATAAATGGCAAAACCCGTACTGCTGACGGTCGACGATGACCCGGAAGTATTGCGCGCCGTTGAGCGCGACCTGCGGCGCCGCTATGCAGAGCGCTACCGCGTGTTGCGCGCGGACTCGGGCGCAACGGCGCTGGAGGCACTGCGCGGACTCAAGCGGCGAGGCGATTCGGTGGCTTTGCTTCTGGTGGATCAACGTATGCCGCAGATGACTGGCGTGGAATTCCTTGGCCAGGCGAAGGAGATTTTCCCTGACGCGAAACGCGTGCTGCTGACCGCCTATGCCGATACCGATGCGGCCATTCGCGCCATCAACGACGCCAGCATCCATCACTATCTTCTGAAGCCATGGGATCCGCCAGAGGAACACCTCTACCCGGTGCTGGATGATCTTTTGGATGATTGGATGGGGTCGTACCGTCCTCCGTTCGAGGGGATTCGTGTTCTTGGGACGCGCTGGTCTCCTCATTCATATACGATTCGAGATTTTCTCACGCGCAACCAGACGCCTTACCAATGGATCGATGTGGAGACGGCGGGGCAAGTTGCCGAGGCGCGCCGGGTGGTGGAAGCGGCTGGAGCCGAAGTTGGCACTCTGCCGAAGGTGCTCTTTCCTGACGGAACATCTTTGTCCGATCCGAGCGTGGGTGAATTGGCGGAGAGGCTTGGTCTGCGCATTCGACCGGAGGTGGCGTTTTACGATTTGGTGATTGCCGGTGGTGGACCCGCGGGGCTGGCGGCGGCCGTTTATGGCGCTTCGGAGGGCCTGAGTACAGTGATGATTGAGATGGAAGCGCCGGGTGGTCAGGCGGGGATGAGTTCCCGCATCGAGAACTATCTCGGCTTTCCCTCGGGGTTAAGCGGTGGGGATCTGGCACGGCGTGCCGTGGCTCAGGCAAGGCGATTTGGAGTGGAGATTTTGAGTCCTCAGCAGGTGACAGGCCTCAGCGTGGAAGGATCGTCGAAGACCATCAAGCTGTCGACTGGATCGGATATTGGCTGCAAGGCGCTGTTGATCGCGACGGGCGTTGCCTACCGGAAGCTGGATGTGCCTGGCGCCGATCGGCTGCAAGGTTGCGGCGTCTACTATGGCTCGGCGATGACCGAAGCGCAAGAGTGTCAAGGGGAGGACGTGTACATTGTTGGCGGCGCGAATTCGGCGGGTCAGGCTGCCATGTACTTTTCAAAATATGCGCGGCAAGTGGTAATGCTGGTGCGAGGCGCTTCGCTCTCCGCGACCATGTCGCAGTACCTGATCGACCAGATCAAGAAAACCCCAAACATCAAAGTTGATACCCGTTGTCAGGTGGTTGAAGTTCACGGAGATACGCATCTGGAAGCGATTTCCATTCACTGTGACGAAACGGGTGATACTTCAAAGGCAGCCACAAACCTGCTGTCAATTTTTATTGGTGCGGAACCCAACACAGATTGGCTCTCTGGCGTGGTGGAGCGGGATGAACGCGGATTTATTTTGACGGGAGCCGACTTGATGCGCGACGGAAAGATGCCCAAGGGATGGCAGTTGGAGCGCAATCCGTATTGGGTGGAATCGAGCGTTCCCGGTGTGTTTGCAGCGGGGGATGTTCGCCACGGTTCGGTGAAACGAGTTGCGTCAGGCGTTGGCGAAGGCTCGATCGCCGTGCAATTCACTCATCAATATCTCAGCGAGGTGTAACTTGGCGGAGAATCTTGCGAGCGCAACAGAGAGAGTTTCAATCGATGATCTGCGCAAGATTGAGGTTTTCGCGGACTTGCCGGGCGAGCAACTCGGCTGGCTGACGGAACGTCTTCACGTGATGCATTTCGACGCGGGGGAAATTATGGGCCGCGAGGGAGAGCCTCTGGATAATCTCACGGTCATTCTCGAAGGAGAAATTCAGATACAACGTGGAAGCGGCGCCGACGAAATGACCTTCAAAGGATATGCGGGGCAGGTGACCGGGCTGCTGCCGTACTCGCGGCTGACGCACTATGGCGGCACGACTCGCGCCGTGGTTTCGACTCGTGTGGCTTACCTGCATCGAAGCGTCTTCCCTGAGATGCTTCAGCGCATGCCGTTGCTCGGGCAGCGGCTGGTTTCGATTATGGCCGATCGCATCCGCGAGACGACCCGGATCGAAACGCAGCGCGATAAACTCGTAGCGCTTGGAAAGCTCTCCGCGGGATTGGCGCATGAACTGAACAACCCCGCCGCCGCCGCGCAGCGCGCAACAGCGAGCCTTCGCGAAGCACTCGAGACGGTGCGCGAGGCAAGCATTCGTTTGGCGCGCCACGCCTTGTCCGCTGAACAGCGCGAGATGATTACCCGCTTCGAGCGCGAGGCCAAGTGCGCCTTCAGCATTTCCGCGGATCCCCTGGCCGAGAGCGATCACGAAGAGCGTATCACCAAGTGGCTCGAAGCGCGTCGTGTGCCGGATGCATGGAAGATTGCGCCGGCCATCGCGGACGCTGGAGTGGAGGTTGTCAAACTGGAAAAGCTTGCGGGCCTGGTCGGTGATGAGGTATTGTCGGATGCTTTGATCCGCATTGCGTCCCTGCTCACGATCGCCAAGCTGATTGACGAAATTGAAATCAGCACCAGACGGATCTCCGACCTCGTGCAGGCAATCAAAGAGTACTCGTATATGGATCAGGCGGCGATGAAGGAAGTCGACCTTCAACAAGGGCTCGAAAATACACTTACGATTCTGCAGCACAAAATCAAGAATGGAATCTCTGTTGTTCGCGAATATGACGAAAGCTTGCCGCGAATTTGCGCGTTCGGTGGAGAACTCAATCAGATTTGGACAAACCTGATGGCCAACGCCATTGAGGCCATGCATGGAAAGGGCGAGTTGCGGGTTCGTACCGCACGGGAGCTCGATCGCGTGCTTGTCGAAATTCGGGATAACGGTCCCGGAATCGCGCCTGAAGTTCTGCCCCACATCTTTGAGCCGTTTTTTACCACGAAAGGGGTTGGCGAGGGAACAGGTCTAGGCCTGGATACGGTTGGCCGCATCATCAGGAATCATCATGGCGAGATTCGCGTTTCTTCGCATCCGGGCGATACGCGCTTTCAAGTGTTTTTGCCTTTGACTCAGCCGAAAAGCCCGGTGGTCGGAACAACAGAGGAGGGAGACGATGCGGGGGACTTGCTCACACATGGACCAGATACAAAACCCATCCCCTAAAACGGATGGTTGCGAAGAGTGTTTGCAAATGGGTGACTCGTGGGTACATCTGCGCCTCTGCGAAATCTGCGGTCACGTGGGCTGCTGCGATTCGTCGAAGAATCGGCACGCGACCAAGCACTTCAAAAAAACGAAGCACCCCATCATGCGATCTCTCGAACCGGGCGAGGATTGGGGATGGTGTTTCATTGACGAGGTCATGATTGAACCGTTTTTGTGAAGACCGATTCAGGTTGGAATCGAAATGGAAGGATGCGTGCAATGAATGCGACGGCAAGCCAATCAGAAATTCGAGAGCAGCTTTTGCTACGCCTGGCTGAATCGCGGTCAGTTACGGACGACTTATTTCGAATGGTGCGTGCGGAGGCGCTCTACGGCAGGCCAATTCCCGAAAGACATCGAGTTATTTTTTATATTGGCCATCTCGAAGCATTCGACTGGAATTTGATTGCAGGTCACGCGCTCGGCCTCGGTGCGGCTCACAGGGAACTCGATCGCCTGTTCGCTTTTGGTATCGATCCGGTGGATGGGGGCTTGCCGCAGGACGGACCTTCCGACTGGCCTGGCCTCTCAGAGATCAACTCGTATTGCATTCGTGTCCGTAAAGGAATCGACGATATTCTCAAGGGCCATTCGCAGGTTTCGGCGAGCGATTGGCAATATCCGGAAGAAGTTATTTTAAACGTGGCCATCGAACATCGATTGATGCACGCCGAGACCTTGGCGTATATGTTCCACCAGTTGAGCCCGGATAGAAAAATTGTGCCGCACGGTTATTGCGCCGAAGGCTTTCGCCGCTCCGGGCCGCCAATCGCTGCGCGGATGATTGAGATTCCGGCAGGGTTTGCCACGCTGGGAATTGCTCGCGGTGGAGATGTATTTGGCTGGGACAACGAGTATGAGGAGCATTCCGTCGGAGTGTCAGCCTTCGCAATTGGCTCGCATAAAGTCACGAACGGAGAGTTCCTCCGATTTGTGCAGGAAGGCGGATACGACGAACCGCACTTTTGGAGCGCTACGGACTGGGCCTGGATCAAGGAACAGAAGATCGCACATCCGCGTCTGTGGTTCGAGCATCAGGACCAGTGGTTCTATCGGGCCATGTTTGAAGAACTGCCGTTGCCATTGGACTGGCCGGTCTACGTTACCCACGCGGAAGCCTCGGCCTATGCGCGTTTTCGTGGCATGTCCCTTCCCACCGAAGCTCAATTTCATCGTGCAGCTTATGGGACGCAGCATGGTGCGGAGCGTAGATATCCATGGGGCGATGCGCCCGCCGATGCCAGCCGAGGCAACTTTGATTTCCAGCGTTGGGATCCGGTTGCTGTGGGGAGTTATCCCGATGGGCGGAGCGCATTCGGGTTGGAGGACGCACTCGGCAACGGCTGGGAATGGACCGCATCGCCCTTTGCGCCGTATCCAGGCTTTGAGCCATTTCCGTTTTACCGAGGTTACTCGGCTGACTTTTTTGACGGGAAACATTTCGTGGTCAAAGGCGCTTCGCCGCGGACGGCGGCATCGATGTTGCGACGTTCGTTCCGCAACTGGTTCCAACCGCATTATCCATACGTGTACGCTTCTTTCCGCTGCGTGCAATTTTGACTGGAGCTTGAATGCTGATTCGAGATGTAGCGACACTCACCGTAGACTCATTTGCCGAGGACGTGCGGAATGGGCTGGGACAACCCGGGCAAAAGGAGTTGCCGTCAAAGTATCTTTACGACGACATTGGCTCTGCATTGTTTGAAGCAATCACCCATCTTCCCGAGTATGGGCTGACGACGGCAGAAGAACGGATTCTTCGCGAGCACTCAGACGACATAGCCGACCATTTGACGGCGCATGGCATGGTGGTCGAGCTTGGCAGCGGCAGCGGCCGAAAAACGCGCCAGATACTGGAAGCGCTTGCGCAGCATAAGTCGATGACTTACTGCCCAATTGAAATGTCGTCCTCAGCTCTGGTGAGTTGCGAGCGCGCGCTAGATGATTTGGCGCACGTGAGCATTTTGGGATTTGAGACTGAGTACCTTGACGGCTTGAGCAAGGCAGTGGCTCGCCGCGAACCCGGCGATGCCGTTGTGGTGCTGTTTCTAGGGAGTTCGATCGGCAACTTTGATCGTGGACCAGCGGAGGAGTTTCTGCGAAAGATTCGCCAGGCGATTGAGCCGGGCGACATGCTGTTGCTTGGCACGGATCTTGAGAAGCCACTCACTCAACTCATCCCCGCTTATGATGACTCTTTAGGTGTGACCGCAGCGTTCAACCGGAATCTGCTAGCCCGCATGAACCGTGAGCTTGGAGGGAACTTCGACTTATCAAAATTCGAACATGTCGCTTTCTACAATGCCCGCGAGCGCCGAATCGAGATGCACCTCCGCTCGATTGAAGCCCAGACCGTGACGATCGACGATGCCAATTTCACGTTGCGGTGCGACGAGACAATCTGGACTGAAAGCTGTCACAAGTACAAGAGGAATGAGCCCGAGGAAATGGGCAGACGAACGGGCTTCGAGTGCGTTGCGCAATGGATGGACCGTGAATGGCTGTTTGCAGAGAGCCTGCTGATTGCCGCGTGACACTGAAGGTGGTTACATGCAACTGATTTGCCGGATCAATAACCTGGCCGGAATCGAAGCCTCGTTTTCACGACTTGAGATTCCGGCCACGGTTGTGTATCCACTGAACAGCTATCGAGTGAAGGTCACAAACTTCCGCTGCAGATAGAGCCGGAAGCCGCCTGCCGGGTCGGCCGTTACCTGCAACGGCATGGGCCGCTTGAGTCCCGCATCGTCGGCCGCGCTTACCGTCAGCACGTCATGCCCGCCCACGTCGGTCACCACCAGCGAATCGCCGACAATTCCCACGCCATAGACGCCCGCCGAAAGGCTCTGTCCGCCCACCTTGATGGCATCTTCAGTAATGAAATAGGCCTGATACTTGGCCGCCACGGCGGTCGAGTAACCGCTGGTGTCAACGAGCGCCGACAGCACGTAGGACCCGTCGGCAAACTTGACGCCGCCCGAATTCCGCAACTGCGTGTTGGCCGGCTGCCCGCGATAATACACGCTCGGGGGCATCAGTTTGCCCACGTCCGCCGGTTTCAAGACCATATCGCTGCCCTGCGCCAGAATCGCTCCCGGCGCCAAGATTGCCACGGCCAGCATTCCGGCCGCAAACTTGCAAACCCCTTTGAAACGCATCGTAAAACCTCCTCTTTCGCACTGTATACAGGAGTATATCGCACGCTCCGCATCGCAGGCTGGCCTAATTTTCTGTCGCCAGCACGTCATAGTAGTAGTTGATGGAGACCCGCTTCACCGCAGCCGGAAGTTTAGGCAGGTTCAAAGTTTGATCGATGGTTTTGTTGCCGGTGATGTTGATGGAGCCCAGGCGCATGACTTTGCCGCCAGCGAATTCAAGGTACATTGGCACCGGCATTTTGAACTTGTCCGACACTCCCGATTGCGTCAGCTTGAAATGCAATGTGTTCGCATCGCCGTTCGGCGTGACAGTTCCCTCAAAGCGATAAGCAGGCAAGTCCGTACCGTAGACATATTGATTGAAGAACCAATCCATGCGGTGGTTGTTGTCCAGGTCCATCTGCTGACTCATATGCTTTTCTACCATCGCCTTGAAGTCTTCCGTGGTGGCGGCTTGCAGCGTGTGGCTCTTCACAAAGTCCTGCATGGTGGCCTTGAAGCGGTCGTCTCCATCCTTTTGCGTCCACATCATCATGCGGATCATGTGCAGAATAAACGCACCCTTGGGATAGACTAGTTCCCGGTAGATGCTCCATCCTGCCTTTGGCGTGTCGAGCCGGACGCCCATCGTGACGGGACCTACATCAATGGGCCGGAAACCAAATTCGTTCTTCTCGATCAGGAGTTTGCGCTGCTGCTTCCAGAACTCCTGAAACAAATCCATCTGCTGCGTAGCCTGTAGGTAGATGGTGGACGATTCGTCCGCAAATCCCTCGCTCATCCACTGGTCGCGATAACTGCGAAAGCCTACTGTCTGTCCCCACCACTGGTGAGCGACTTCGTGCGGAGTTACCACTCTCCAGTACGTGTCATACCAACTGGCTCCCAGAAGAAAGTGCCGTTGCGTATCGTCGAAGAAGCCGCAGATGGGCAGATAAACAAGCATGGGCCAGCTTTGGCCGTAGTCGCATGCCGACTGCTGGGTCAATGAAATATGCGGAAAAGGTAGTTGGCCAAAGTAATTGGTATAAACCTGCGCGGCAACTTGCCCTTGGCTGAGCTCACTTCCCAGCATGGGAGCGCCACTTAGTGAACCCATCCCTTGATTTGAAAGCGCTTCAATATAATCGGGTGGCAGCTTGTTGGCGAATGCGTCGACGGTCAGGCCGCCTCCCGACTGATAGCCAAATTTAGCTTCCTTGTTTACGAAATCGCCGAGGCTGAAACCCACCACAGGCAGGGGCGTCTCCGTCTTCCACTCTGAGGTTGTAATGCCGCCGTCGGTGCTCTCGCTCACCTTGGTTCCGGTGGCAATCAACTGTAATCCCTTGGGTACATGAAAGAGCATCCGATAAGTGGCATAGTCGCCAAACCCCTGATTGGAATTCGGATACCAGTCTTCACGAGCGGTCGGGTAATAGTTGCCGCCACCCTCATTGAGGACTACGTCCTTGCCGCCATAAGTGACCTTCACAGTTGCCGTCTCGCCCTTCTTGAGCGATTGCGCCAGCACCACACCAAAATCCGGATCGTAGTCCTTCTTTTCCTGCACAAAATCCAGGGCTTCACCCTTCCCGGTTTCAACGCGGCTTACGTTGAGGCTTGAGAATTTGTTGGAGTGAAGATTGAATGGAATCACTGCCACGCCATCCTGCTCCGCGCGAACCTCGACCGTCGCGACGCTCGAGAGAAATCCGCTCTTCTCGATGTTGACATCGAGATTCTCATTCAGAATTTTGTAGGCCGCATTATGCTCATTGCCGTCGGCTGTACCGTTGGCGTACTCGGCGGCGCGATGAAATGTGAGCGGATAGGTCGCAACCTGATCGATACCATTCCAAGTCAGCAGCGAAACTTCTTCAGGCGCAAACCCGCTCGCACCCTGTGGATCGAGAACAAAGAGCAAACGCCCGTTCTTCTTGCCATGCACTGCGGCCAGGAAATACCCGCCGGGCGCGGGGCTCAGCATGTCCTGAAGCAATCGCAGATCGATGTTTTCGTGCAGCTTCTCCCGCGTAAAGCTTTGCAGCTCCTTCGCAGCCTTGGTGTATTCCGAATCCAACGTGCCTTTGCCCGCAGCGGCTTTGTGCAATTCCGCCGCTGTTTCATCCGTAAATCGCAGCACCACCTGGTCAAAGTCCTCGTCGAACTCCTCGCTCTTGAAAAGAATGGCAAGGTTATGGCGTTCCTGCGGGGTGGGCGGAGTGATATGCAAATGTCCATCGCCCTTGAAGACCGCGCCCGTCACCTTGCCGTTCACCTGGCCATAAAAGGCAAAGCTCCCACTGCGGAAGGTGAATGTGGCCGCATCCCGGCGAAGTTCGAGGTTGTTGACAGTAATGACGTCGTCGCCCGGCATCAAGCTCCGCAATTGCTGATAGTTGGCATTGCTATTGCCGGCGTGTTGCGCCCGCAATATTCCAAAACAATTGGCAAAAAGCAGGACAGAAAGCAAGAAAGAAATACGAAGACGAAGCGGCAAAGACGTGCTCCTTCCGAAAATTGCCTCGCTGGTCACTATAGTCGAGCGGAGGGCCAAGTGTCCCGCCAGCCCAGCCGGATCGTCCCATTTTCCTGGATTTCGTTTCCCTTTGAGGACCGGCCGGTGCGACAATCGTTGCGTCGGGGCCTCAGCGCTCCGCAAGAATACTTTCCCCGAGGAGAAGATCACCATGAAACGTCTTTTGATTTGTACGGGCCTGCTGGTCGCTGCCACGCTTGGCCTGTCTGCCCAGCAAAAGCCACCGGCTAGCCCAGCGGCCAACGCGTCGGTGACTATCGCCGGCAAAGCCATCACCATCACCTACAACTCGCCGGGAGTCAAAGGCCGCGCGGGCAAGCTCTTTGGCAAGGACGGGCAGATTGGCCATGATCCCAGTTACCCCGTCTGGCGCGCCGGAGCCAATGCCGCCACCAAATTCCACACCGACGCCGACCTGACCCTCGGCGATCTCACCGTGCCGAAGGGCGACTACACGCTTTATGTCGATCTCTCTGACCCGGCTAGCTGGGTGCTTATCGTCAACAAGCAAACCGGCCAGTGGGGAACGGTGTACGACAAGTCGCAGGATCTGGGCCGCGTGACGATGTCCATGGAGAAGCCGCCAGCGCTGGTCGAGAACCTGAAGTACACGCTGAATGACATGGGCGGCAACAAGGGCTCACTCTCGCTGGCCTGGGAGAATCTCTCCGGGTCGGTTTCGTTCACGGTGCAATAGCCCAGTCTGGTCTGGGTATCCCACCCTCGCGACGTTTTTGTTTTTGTCGCCAGGGTGGGAGCCGTCAAGACCGGTGGGCACAAGTGCCGTCAGCGACCTTAGATGCTTTTGCAGTTAATTTTCGCCCTTTTCGATACAATGCAAGGAGTGGATCATTTCCAGGAGAGTTGAAAACCTTGCCTTTGTATGCGTATCGCTGCACTCAGTGCGGCCACCGTTTCGAGAAAATTCAGCACTTCAAGTCCAAACCGGAGCTCATCTGCCCCAAGTGCCAGGGCGTGCTGGAGCGCCCGCTCACCGCGCCAGGCCTGCACTTCAAGGGCTCTGGGTTTTATGTGAACGACTACTCAGGTAAGAGCGCCACGGCCGAATCAGCCCCCGCTGCGGCAGCGTCTGAAGCCAAACCCTCTTGCGCAGGAAGCTGCGACGCTTGCCCCGCCGTTGCAGCCGCAGCCGCAACAACGCCAGCGTCAACCTCATCCTCTTAGCGCAATCACCGCGGTTGCCCCAGCTTCGTCGCGCCTGACCAGGGATATATAAAGCGGTAGAGTAGTTCGAGATTTTTTGGCCACAAGAATACAAACGCCCAGGCCCGTTAAGATTGTTTTAGCACAAAAAATGCCACTTCTCGATCCCATCCCGTCGCCGGTATTGAACGCCGACTATGCCGCCCTGGAGTGGGAGCCGCTGTTGGCCCTGGTCGCGGGTTTTGCCGCTTCGCCCGTGGGCCGCAATGCGATTCTCGACTTGAAGCCATCGACCGACGAAGCGTGGATCGCGCTCCAGCATCAGCTTACCGGCGAGCTTCGCTTGTTGCTTGCTGAGCAGACTTCCATTCCCGTCGGCGGCCTCTTCGATCCCACACAACACGCCGCCAAAGCGCAGATTCCCGGTGCAGCGCTTGAAGCCAATGAGCTGCAGGCCATTGCTCGCCTGGCCAACGACGTAGCCTCCTGGCAATCGCTGCTGCAATCACCTCCGGCGCGGCTAGTCGGCAAGCTCTCTGGACTTTCTCAACTTTCGCTTGCCCTTGCGGGAAGCAGCCTGCGTCCGCTAGCGGAATCGATCGAGCGCACTATTCAGCCCGACGGCTCGCTGGCCGACAATGCCTCGCCCGAACTGGGCCGCATTCGCCGCGATCAGGAGCGCCAGCAGCGACTCATCGAAGAGAGCCTGCGCGCCGCTCTGCGCAAGCTCGCATCCGAAAGCGCAACTCAAGATGAGCTCATCACGATTCGCGGCGATCGCTTTGTGATTCCCGTTCGCGCCGAGCTCAAGCGGCGCATCAGCGGAGTGGTTCACGGCGCCAGTTCGTCTGGACAGACGGTTTATGTCGAGCCTCTCGAAACCATCGAGCAGAACAACGAATTGGTTCGACTGCTTGAAGAAGAGCAGGCCGAGATTCACCGCATCTTCATGGCGCTCACTCGCCAGGTCGGCGGCTACGCAGTGGCGCTGGTCGAAGGCGCGCGCGTTCTGGCGCTGGTCGATAGCCTGCAAGCCCGCGGCCGCTTTGCACGCGACTACGATTGCATCGCGCCCACCATTGCGCCCGATCTTCTGCGCCTTGAAGCAGCTCGCCATCCGTTGCTGGAAAGGCATCTTCGCGCTGTAGGCGGTCATGTTGTTCCGCTTACTTTGGAACTCACCGCGGCCGAGAGTCAACTCATTATCAGCGGCCCCAACACTGGCGGCAAAACTGTCACGCTCAAGACCACGGCGCTTTTGGCTATGATGGCCCAGGCCGGTCTGCCCGTGCCCGCCACGGCAGCCAGCTTTCCCGTATTCGCGGCGTTCCTCGCCGACATCGGCGACGCGCAATCGATCGAGGCGGAACTCTCCACATTCTCCGCGCACATCACCAACCTCGACCGGCTCTCTCGCCTAGCCGGCCCGCGCTCGCTGGTCCTGCTTGATGAGTTAGGTTCCTCCACCGATCCTGAAGAGGGCGCGGCGCTGGCCGTGGCAATCGCCAGCCACTTTCTCACGGCGGGCGCATGGTCGCTCATCTCCACGCATCACACTTCGCTCAAGGTCTACGCGGCAAACACCGACGGCGTACTGAACGCCGCGGCCGGCGTGGACGAACTTACGCTCGCGCCGAACTACCAACTGCGCCTCGGAATTCCTGGCGCGTCGGCTGGCATACAAACCGCCGAGCGCCTCGGCCTGAACGCCGCCATCATCACCGCCGCGCGCGAAAGATTGGGTTCGCAGCAGCAGGACATTGCACGCTTTCTCGATAAGCTGCACAACGAACTCACGCAACTTGAAGAAGATCGCAAAGCAGCTCGCGTCGAACAATATGCACTCAATCAACAACGCGCCAAGCTTGCGCGCGAAGGCGACGTCGAACTGCGCCAGCGCACACGCGAGTTAGAAACAAAGCTGGCCTCACTGCTCAAAGACTTCGAGTTTCAAATGCGCGAAACTGTCCGCGCCATTGAAGATCGCGCCGGGCAGCAAAAGCTTTCTAAAGAAGCCGAACGCCGCATTCTGCGCCTGCGGCGCGAGTTTCAGGAGAGCTTCAACCAGACCGTAGTCGCCCATCGCACCGGCGCGGATCAGGGCGATGACAATGCCCAGCCGCACATCGTCAAGCATATCGCCGCTGGCGACCAGGTCCGCCTCAAATCAATGAACAAGGTTGCGGTCGTGCAGCGCGAAGTTGAGAAAGATGTTTTTGAAGTAGCGCTCGGCCCCATCAAAATGCGCGTCAAGCGCGAAGACATTGCCGAAGTCGTGCGCGCGTCCGAGTCTCAATCAACGGAGCGCGCCGACCCTCTGGCCGCTGCCCGCAAGCAGAAGAACATTCAAGTCACCATAACCAGCGCCAACACCGACGATATGCGCATGGAGATCAACCTCATCGGCCGTACGGTGGATGAAGCCACCGAAGAGTTGGAGAAGTATTTAGATCGCGCATTCATGGCCGGCCTGCCTCGCGTTCGCATCATCCACGGCCATGGCGCAGGCATCCTGCGTAGAGGTGTCCGCGAATTCCTCAAAGGCCATCCCCACGTAGCCACCATAGCCGAAGCCCCGCAAAACGAAGGCGGGCAGGGGGCTACGCTGGTTGAACTGCGTCAGTGATTGGCCGATAGGGTATTGGGGAGACGATTATGCAGAAGAAATCAAAGAAAACCAGATTTGCTAATCGAGCTGAAGAGACCGCATGGTGGGAAGCGAATGAAGAAGCAGTTGCGGACTCATTTGAGAAGAAACTGACCGAAGGCTACGTTGGCCCCTGCACCATCGTTGTGATCGGCGACTCGACAGCTGCGAAAATTCGTTTAGGTTCCAGAGATGTTGCCAAAGTTCGTGCGCAAGCCGTCGATCGCGGCCTGCGCTATGATGTCTACGTGAAGATGATCATTAACGATGCGTTACGTATTGATGAATCGCAACAAACCACCACTGCGCCTTAGCGGCCGAACGGATCGAGCGGAACGAATCATGGACGAGACTGCCTTTTGTCAGTATTACGATCATTTAACCGATGACCAACTCGCTGCAATCCTCGAGGACAAACGAGATCTTGTACCGGAAGCAGCGGCTGCATTGGACGCCGAAGTTCAAAGACGAAACGTGACCTTACCGGAACCGATTAAGTGGGCTCGGCAGTCTGGATTGGATGAAAATGTTAAATCGCTGGAAGATTATAGTGATTATCAACAACTGGTTGGAAGACAAAAATCTGTGGGCCGATATTGGTATTTCGTTGCAATGGGGCCAATTATTCTTCTACTAGTTCTGGCTAGAAAAGCACTCGAGAACGCCACATTCGTAATTCTAGCGCTGGGATGGGCCGTCTGCGTCGCAGGATATGTCTTCTCGCTGACCTCCCGAGTGCTAGCCTATAAATGTCCGCAATGCTCACACGTTTTCGGCCTCGGCGCAGAGTGCAATTTCTGCGGATTTCCAAGGTCGTCAAAGTAATCTAGCTTATCGCGCTTGTCGATTTGTGGTAATGGTGTAAGATTGCGATCAAGGAATCATTATGGACAGAAAGATGTCTATCGTCAGGCTGCTTGCCGTATTATTTTGTGTTTGGTCTCCCCTTACCGTTGCCGCATTCGCGCAAGAGCAAGAGGAATCCTTCGACAGGGCGACCAAAGAGATTGTGATCGATCTGGGCGCATCTCCCTATTATCCCGCTGGACCCACGCAACGCCATGGTCAACTTCGCTGCCACCTTTTTCAGAGGTTCATGGTCAAGGAACTCGATTGGGGGCAGAAGGGCGACGACTGGATTTCGATCATTCCAAACTCCACCCGTCTAACTCCTTGTACTCACGAACACATCGAGAGCGAGATTGTCGTCCCTGAATGGCAAGGCAGATATTTCAGCGGTGTAAAAGGGAGTTTTATCTTTATTGATGACTCGGATTGCACCGATCGCGGCTGTCTTTTTGGCGTCTTCGAGGCTTCAACCAGAAAAAAGATTTTTGAAGATCAGAGAAGGTTGAGTGCGAAAGGAAAAATCGAGGAGATACACTTTGCCAGGATCGGCGAAAGCCTGGTGATGCGCTATCCGCGCGTGGTCGAAGCCGATTGCTCCTTGCCGGAAACGAAATCGGAATGCTGGAATACGATACTTCACACTACCGGGCTTCTTCCGCAACCCATGCCGAAATGCGTTGGCTATAGCGGCCCCGATGAAACCGATCCTTCAGTAGTTTCTTTTCCGGTGGAGATCACGATTCCGGAATTCAAAATGCATCTTCTTCCGGGGCCGGTTGCGTGCTGGGCTCAAGACTGAAGAGTTCCGCGTTGAAGCAAAAGAAGCGTCGTAAGCCCGACCCAATATTGTTGGCAGCGCACTCGAAAGCAAAACAGGCCGGAGCGATAGCCCGGCCTGTTTCGTTGTCCACTGACCACTGTGCTAGGGCACAAAGACCCGCAGCCGCACATGCCATTTGGTGCTCTCACCGGGCTTCAGTGTGACCATCTCGGTGTCCATCTTGCCCCACTCTTTGCCGAACGGATCAGCGAAGTTGTACTGGTGCTCGATGGCTACGAAGCTCTTGTTCGGTGGCGCGTACATCTGGATCGTCTTGATCTCTGGCGACAGGCCTTCGATCTTCACTCCATAGTGAGCAGCCGGATCGACGACCTCGACGGTAACCGCGCCGTCTTTCCAATCCAGATGGCTCCAATTGTCGTCGAAGTAGGTGTTGCCCAGGGCAACGCCGCCCGGAGCGCTCAGGTCAAACTTGGTTCCCTTCACGGGCAGCAGTTTGCCGGTCGGGAAGACATTGTCGTAGTTATCCACCTCGGCTGCAGTCGAGGCCGGAATGCGCACTCTGGCCTGTGTGCGGTCGCCCGAGGGCAGGTTGAAGTAGGGATGCCACGCCAGCGCGAAAGGCTCCGCTTCGTTGCCCACGTTGTGCGCCACAATCGTAGCATCCACGGCATCCGCCAAGAGCGTGACGGTCACCACCAGGTCGGTCTTCGAGAGCCAGTGGCCGCCAAAGTCGCCACCATGAATCACGCCTGTAACCTGTTCGCCGCCTTCGTACTTCCTCACGCTGATTTCGTCGGTTTTGGCTTTGAGAATGAGCCCGTGCATGGCGTGGCGCTCGGCGGTGGGCAGGTGGCCAATGTTGTTGGCCGGAAGGGTAAGCGTGTGCCCCTGCCACTCGGTGGTCAGAGTTTTGCCGTCAGCCGAGAGTTTGCCGCGAATCCGATTTGGATAAGGAGCCAGAAAGACCGAGCCCAGCCGGTAGCCCAGGTTGCCAAAGACGTCATCGTCCACATCCAGCATCTTCTTGGCCGCGTCCAGAGTGATCGGGTCGAGCACATTCACGTTGCCCTTGCCGGGGAAGTTGGCGGTGATCTGGATAATCTCCATGCCGCGTCCGGGGGCGAGCGTGATGCTGGTGAACTCCGGCTTGGTGGTGCTGACGGCGGTGCGGGTCAGCGTGACAACCTTTTGTCCGCCGATCTCGGTGACGGTCTGGGCGTGGCCGGTGAAAGCAAGCCCGCCCGCCATCAAAACCGGCAAGGCTACGGGCAGGAAGGCAAGTACGGGAGCAAGTAGATTCATCTCAATCCATCCCTGGTGGCGCAATAGAATTTTCCAGCATCGGCTCGTGGCCGGGAGAGATTTCCCGACTCCAGTAAGCGTATTCCGGAGGCAGCACAATTCTACGCCAGACGGCCTATCCCAAGCACGAGAGCTTGTCACCCCCTCCAAGCCGACGCTCCAGCGGCTCTTCAAGTGTCTTATTTCGATACACCGGCAACCAAACGTTGGCCAAGCCGCCACCACCCGTGAATTGTAAGCTAGGTCACAATTTACGATAGGGTAAGCGGGTGTACACTTCCGTTCGAGTCGACACATAACCATGCCTGTTGAAGAAAAACTTTGCACCCTGAGCCACACGCGCGGTCCTGACCGCCCGCTGCTCAATATGACCCTCGGCGACCTGCTCCATCGCACCGCTGACCGCTTTCCTGATCGTCTAGCCGTGGCTTCCTGCCACCAGGGCAAGCGCCTCACCTGGGCTGAGTTGAGCGCCGCGGCTGATCGCGTCGCCTGCGGGCTTTGGTCGCTCGGCATCCGTCACGGGGACCGCGTCGGCCTCTGGTCCACCAACTGCGTCGAGTGGGTCATGATGCACATGGGCTGCGCCCGCTCCGGTGTTGCGCTGGTTAACGTGAACCCCGCCTACCGCTCCCACGAGCTGCAATATACGCTGCAAAAATCGCGCATGAAGGCGCTCTTCCTTTGGCATAAGGACAAGCACGCTGACTACGAGGAGATTCTCGGCCGCGCGCGTCACGGCCTCAACCTCGAACTCCAGCACGTCATCTACTTCGACTCGCCCGAGTGGCCCGCGCTGCTCGATGCGCCCGGTCAGCTCCCCGATCATGTCTCCCCTGAAGACATCGCCAATATCCAATACACCAGCGGCACCACCGGCCTGCCCAAAGGTGTCATGCTCACGCACAACAACATCGTGAATGATGGGCAGTTTCTCGCTCAGGGCTTCCACTACACAGAGATCGACAAGATCGTGATGCCGATGCCATTCTTTCATTGCTATGGATGCGTCATCGGCACCATGTCTGCTGTCAACTCCGGCGCGGCCCTCATTCTGCCCAACTGGACCTTCGAGGCGCGCACCACTCTCAAGGCCATTCAAGATGAGCGGGGCACATCTGTCTACGGAGTTCCCGCCATGTACGTGACGGAGTTTGCGCTGCCCGATTTTTCCAGCTTCGACCTCACCAGCCTGCGCACCGGCATGATGAGCGGCGCGCCCTGCCCGGTCGAATTGATGAAGCGCGTTCTCAACGAAATGCACATCGGCGAACTCGTCATCGCATATGGCCAGACAGAAACGTCGCCCGTATGCACCATGAGCGACGCCAGCGATTCAATCGAGGTGCGCGTCAACACCGTGGGCCGCGCCATGCCTCAAACCGAGATTCAAATCGTATCGCTAGAGTCGGGCGAGGTCGTGCCCATCGGGCAGCAGGGAGAGATTTGCGTGCGCGGCTTTACCTTGATGAAGGGCTACGACGGCGACCCCGAAGGTACCGCTCAGGTCATACGCCCTGACGGCTGGCTGCACACCGGCGACCTCGGCATCATGCGCGACGACGGCTGCATCCATCTCACCGGACGTTCGCGCGACGTGATTATTCGCGGCGGAGAAAACATCTATCCCCGCGAGGTTGAGGAGTTTCTCTACACCCACCCCAAGGTCAGCGAGGCGCAGGTGGTCGGGATTCCCAACGCCCGCCTCGGCGAAGTCGTCTGCGCCTGGGTTCGCCTGCAGCCCGGTGTAGAAGCCACAGAAGAAGAGATCAAGCAGTTCTGCCAAGGCCAAATCGCCTACTACAAAATCCCCGAACACGTCCGCTTCGTCACCGAATTCCCAGCCACCCTAAGCGGAAAGATACAGAAGTACAAGATCCGCGAATTCGAGATTGAAGCAAGGGGACTGCAATCGGTGGCTAATGCGGCTACCGCGTAAGCGGTTTAGTTTCAGGATTAAGTCCACGGCGGTTACCACAACTAGCCAGCAATCTGGTCTACAATTGCAGGCAATGAATAGCGTTGGCAAAAGGCACCTGAATGGCTGGCAGCGAATTGGAGTCGTCGCGTCCGTCGTGTGGGTCATTGGTGGAGGGCTGTGGGGATACTATCTCGGCTATCACGAAGGTGGCGAGGTTGACCGAGATTTCCAGCAATGTAGAGCAGGCGCGCAGAACTGGTATCAGAATCAATATCATGGAACGTCGCGATACACAACGAGTGACTTGATTAAGGACTTGGAAAAGTGCCGATCGGAGTACGTAAAGACAAATCAAGAGGCAAACTATACTGGTGCTCTGTACGCAGTGCTGCTTGCGCTTCTGCCAATTCCGTTAGGATGGCTTGCAGTATGCAAGTCGATCGCGCTACTTCACTGGATAATAGAAGGGTTCAGAACATGATTATCCATGACACAAAAAGTTAGTATTCGCACCGAATCAAATTAAATTGGGTGTATAGTCCTTTCAAGGCCCTTTGAGGGCTAACTTTACATAGGAGTAAAAAATCATGTCTAAAGTTGATCTCAATGCAGAACCTGCTCTGAGCGTCATAAAGATGGTCAGTGAAATTAATCCTAACGTTGAAGTTGTGGATGGACAAATAAATCGAGATTTCTATCATTTCAAGATTCAATCAAGTAACACAATGCGCACGACGGAACAATTCTCAATCGAACACCTAAGCGACATATTTGGAAAACACAACGCCCACCTGTACACCAAACTCGAGCTAAAACTCCGTAACGCAATAAACCGCATCAAGTAGTTCAAAGGCCCGACGGGCGGTATACCCTCAATCCGCCAACAGGGGGTGCCCCATCCTTTCCGCAGTTTTATCGCGGAAAGGGTGCGATACCTCGAACCTTCACTCACCAGCCGGGTGCCCCATGTTTCGCTTTTGAGACTGGGAAACCACGAACCTCACAAGCTGTTTTCGCTTCCCCGTTACAAATAACAAAGATTGACAAAGCCTGTTATTCGGTTCAGCATCAAAGACAGGAGAACTTTTCCATGAATGTTTCGCTCACTCCCGAACTGGACAAATTCGTCGCCGGAAAGGTTGAATCCGGTCGCTACAACTCGGCCAGCGAAGTTATCCGCGAGGCTTTGCGCATGCTTGAAGAGCATGACCAGGCGCGCACCGCGCAGCTTGCCGCCTTCAATCGCGAACTTGGAGCAAGATTGGTCTCTCTTGACCGAGGTGAGCATGTCGAGGGGAAAACGGCGCGAGCCCGCCTTGAGCAGAAATCCCGCGAGCGCAGAAGACTCAGCGCATGAAAGAGTACGTTCTTGGCACAGGCACCGAGTTAGACCTCGATGAGATATGGGAGTACATCGCCGAGGACAATATCAATGCGGCCGACCGCTGGATCGGAAGGCTCTTTGATGCTTTTGATGCATTGGCCCGGAACCCCGGAATGGGCCACAAGCGGGAGGACCTCACTGCTTATCCCATCTTGTTCTGGCCGGTAGGCGCATACCTGATTCTCTACCGCGTTCAAAAAGGTTTCATCGAGATTGTGGCTGTAACTCAAGGCGCTCGGGATATTCCCTCATTTCTGCGTCAGCGCACACAACAATAGCGACGGGCTGCCCACCCTCAATCCGCCAAAGAAGAAGCAGTGTTCCACCCTTGCGACTGGCCAATATAGTTATGGCATCTACGTTTATCACATTCCGCTCTTCACCATCCTTAGATACTATCTCTATCATGTGCATGGAATCGCACGTGGGCTGATACTACTCACGGCGTGCTTTGTGCTGGCAGCACTAAGTTATGAACTCGCGGAAAAAAGACTGATCGCATTGAAGGTTCATTTCAAGGCGCAACCCAGAGAACTCCCAGCATGCATAGTCTGAATCATATGCAGCGGATCGTTCTCAGCCAATAGGCCGTTCTCGGATTGCTATTCATCTTGAGCGCCCCGGAAACTGGAAAGCTGTAGGTTTCCACACCACTCGCCGGCAGAAGCAATCAAACCAGGGCAACCAGATTTTCGACGCTGCGCTCCCGCATCTTCTGATAGAGCCCGCCGACGGCATGCTTCTTGAAGTGCTCTGAGGCACGGTGCGCGGCCAGTGCCTTCGCGTCGCGGTACTGCTCGTAGATCAGCACGGTGTCGGGGTCATCTTCGACATGGTGCGGAATGTAGCTGATGCATCCCGGCTCCAGACGCGACGCGGTGGCCAGCACGCGCAAAGACTCGACAACATCGGCGCGATCTTCCGGGGCAAACTTCAGCCGTACGGCAAAGCTGATCATAAAAGCGGCTTCCTTTTGCGCATTGGGAATCGACTCCCAGCCCGCACTTCAAGTTTATCCGTGAAGGCTCGCCAGCGCGGCAGCAAACTCCGGCAAAAGCATCGTTTGGTCCCGGTCCGGGCCAGTCGATACCATTCCGATTCTGGCACCGCTTTCGCGCTCCTGAAAACGCAAATAATCTCTTGCAGCCTGGGGCAGTTTGTCGAAGTCCGTGATGCCTTCCGTCGACGTTTGCCAGCCTTTGAGCTTTGTATAAACTGGCTTGATCTGTTCCAGGCCTTGCACGTCGGCAGGAATTTCGTCAGTGACCTTGCCCGCGATTTCGTAGCCAATGCAGATGGGAATTTCTTCAAGCTCATCGAGCACGTCCAGCTTGGTGATCACCAGCCACTCAGCGCCGTTGACCTGGTTCGAGTAACGCAGCAGCGGAATGTCAAGCCATCCGCAGCGGCGTGGACGGCCAGTGACCGCGCCGTATTCGTTACCGCGCGCGCGCAGATGGTCGCCGACCGCATCATGAATCTCCGTGGGAAACGGCCCCTCGCCAACGCGCGTCACATAGGCTTTGGTCACCGAGATGACGGTTCCGATGGCGGTTGGGCCGACGCCGGTTCCTGTGGACGCGCCGCCCGCCGTTGCCGACGAGGAAGTGACGAACGGGTAGGTTCCGTGGTCGATATCGAGCATGGTGCCTTGCGCGCCCTCGAACATCACGGTGCCGCCATCGGCCAGAATCTTGTTCAGCAGGCGGCCAGTGTCGGTGACAAAGGGACGCACCAACTCTGCGGCGGCGGCGTATTCGTCGTACATCTGCGCCGGGTCCAGGGGGCTGGCGCCAAAGAGAGCATGCGCGATGGCATTCTTTTCAGCGCAGGCCGCATCGATGTGGGTCTTGAGCAAGTCAGGCCTGAGCAGGTCTACAACACGCAGACCGCTGCGGGCCATCTTGTCTTCATAGGCCGGACCAATGCCGCGGCTGGTGGTGCCGATCTTTTTGCGTCCCGGCGCGCTCTCGGCTGCCAGCTCGATCATGCGATGGTAAGGCAGAATCACCTGCGCGCGGTTCGACACAAAAAGCTGCTCGTCGACGGCCACGCCGAGCGTGCGCAACTTGGCCACTTCCTTGAGAAAAGCAATAGGATCAAGAACCACGCCGTTGCCGATGACGCCACGGCAGCCGGGGCGCAACACTCCGCAGGGAATCAGTTGCAGCACGAATTTCTGTTCGCCGATGATCACCGTGTGGCCGGCGTTATGTCCCCCGGCATAGCGCGCAACGGCGGTAAACCGCTCGCTGAGCACGTCCACGATCTTTCCCTTGCCCTCGTCGCCCCATTGGGCGCCCAGCACTACAGCTGTCTTTGCTCGCATGTGATCTAGTTTGCTAAACACTTTCTTTTTAGAGAGATGACTCAGATGGCGAGGCCCGCGTTCAGAGCGCACACAACACCCAAGCTGCAAAACGATGGTGCCGGGACCACTGGACGCACCGTTCTGATGATAAACCCTGGGTGGGTCCGGCGGGCGAAGACGAGATTAAGGATTAGCGAATTGAGAAGCCCGCTATCGCAGTTCAGGCCCGCATCCGCTCTGGCAGGCTTGCGGCGATCGAGGCTCGCACGGCTTCTGAAAGCTCTTCGCGGGTGGCATAGTTGGCGGGGTAGATGGGGGCGTTGAAGACGATGTGCGCCGTGCCCGGCTTGATGCGCAAACTGCCTTTGGCCATCATCGTCTCAGTGCCGTAGATGGAGACGGGAATGCAAGGCGCGCCGGTTTGCATGGCGAGATAGAATGGGCCTTTTTTGAAAGGAAGCAAGCGGCCGTCTTTGGAGCGCGTGCCTTCAACAAATGTGGTGATGTGAATGCCCTTGTCCAGGATCACTTTGGCGGCGGCGACGCTCTGCTGCGCGGTGACTGCGCTGCCTTTGCGATCCACGGGAATGAATTCTCCCAGGCGGAAGCCGTAACCCACAATCGGAATCTTCATGAGCGAGCGCTTGAGAAAGGCCGACGTGCGGCCGGGAATTTCCGGGATCAATGCCTGCGGATCGAGATTCGAAACATGGTTGGCCATGAAGATGCAGGCCTTGCCTGCCGGCACACGCTCCACGCCCTCGGCCGCAATGCGAATTCCCGCCATCCAGTAACTCGTCCGCACCAGCCAATTTGTAGCGCGATAAAGCGGCAGCACATTGCCCGTAATCATCGTCCAGGGAATGAAAATGGCTCCCACGATGGGGATAAGAACGATCAGCGTTGCCAGCAATAAGAGGGCGGGAATCATTGGTTTCTTTCTGAGCGTTCAGCCCTGAGTTTCTTTGAGCCGTGCGGGAAGTTTCTCATAAATGCCGTCGAAGCCGCCATTAGAAAGCAACGCAACGACATCGCCGGTTTGTAGTTGGGGCGCAATGCTGTTCACGATGGCTTCCACATCGGGGCAGAGTTCGGCCCAGGTTCCGGCTGCGTTGAGTGCGCTGACTACGTCTTCCGGATGCAGCCGTTCGTCTTCGGGAATGCGCTGCTGCTGAAAGACGCCGGCCAGTATGACGCGGTCAGCGAGGCGCAAGCTCTCGACCAAATCACCAGCGAGCACCTTGCGGCGGAGTGTGTTCGAGCGCGGCTCTAACACCGCCCATAGGCGCGATTGCGGATAGACGGCACGAAGCGCCCGCAGCGTTTCGCGGATGGCCGTAGGATGATGAGCGAAATCGTCGATGATGGTAACGCCGTTGATGACAGCGCGCACTTCAAGACGGCGTTTCACGCTCTTGAAGCTGGCAATCGCCGCGATGATTGCTTCCTTGGCTATGCCTCGTCCGGCAGCCAGCGCCGCGGCCGCGGTGGCGTTGAGCGCGTTGTGTTCGCCGGCAAGGCTCATTGCGAGTTCGGCCCACAGCGTGCCCTCGTGCCAAACCTCCCAACGCGTGAGTCCGTCTTCATGACGCAGATTGCGAATGCGCCACTCTGAGGATTCGGAAAATCCGTAACGCTCGACGCGGCAGAGCGCGCGGGAAACACATTCAGTGACATTGGCGCTGCCGTCGTAGGCGACGATGAGACCGCGGCGCGGAACAAGATTGACCAGCCGCTTGAATGCCGTCTTCACGGCTTCAAGGTCGACGTAGATGTCGGCGTGGTCGAACTCAACGTGCGTTAGAATCAGCCCGTCGGGAAAGTAGTGAAGAAACTTTGGACCTTTGTCGAAGAAGGCTGTGTCGTACTCGTCGCCCTCAACGATGAAAGTGCGCGTGGGCCGCAACTGAAAGCTTGCGCCAAAGTTTTCCGCGACGCCGCCGATCAGAAACGACGGCTCCAGCGTTGGGTTTTCACGCGAGGCAAACTGATAGATCCAAGCCAGCAAACTGGTGGTGGTTGTCTTTCCATGTGTGCCGGCGACGACCAACGACTCGCGGCCCAGCAAAAATTCTTCGCGCAAAAGAGCGGCCATCGAGGTGAAGGGAATGCGCTCATCAAGCACACGCTCGATTTCAGGATTGCCGCGCGAAAGTACGTTGCCGATGACCACGAGGTCTGGCGCGGGATCGAGATTTTCTTCGGCGTAAGGTTCAAGGATGGGGATGCCCAGCGCGCCAAGCAAATCGCTCATCGGTGGATAAGCAGCCTTGTCGGAGCCAGTAATGTGGTGGCCCTGCAACTGCAAAAGGCCGGCAAGCGAGGCCATCGCGGTGCCGCAGATGCCGCTGAGATGAATGTGCCGGATTGGCTTCGTCATGGCTTCACCGCCGGCTCAATCATGTGCAGGCGCGCCTCCTGTTGCACCATCAATTCAGCCTCTGTGCCGAAGGTGATGGTGACATTCTGGCGCGACACATGGCCGCTGCGCAGACCAATGGCGATGGGGCCCTTGAAATCCTCAAAGGCGCGCAGGATCACTTGATCGAGCAATTCTGACGGCGCACCCGGTGAAACACAATCGAGCATCTCGCCGAACACAATGCCGCGCACGCCCTCGAGTTTGCCCGCTTGACGCAATTGCCAGAGCATACGGTCGATCTGATAAGGCTTGACACCTACATCTTCGAGAAAGAGGAGCTTGCCTTCGGTCTGTGGCTCATAGGGTGTGCCCAGCAACGCAACCAGAATGCTGAGGCAGCCGCCATAGAGCGTGCCGCGCGTGCGGCCGGGGTGCAAGGCGCGCAGACCTTCGGGTGCGCCAAGAACATAAGGCTTGCCGGATAAAGCCGCTTGCAGGCTCGGGAGATGGACGCCGTCTTCGCGAGAAAAATCGGCAGAGAGCATGGGACCGTGAAATGCGGTCAATTGAATCTGATCGAGCAGCCACAGATGCATTGCGGTCATATCGCTATAGCCGATAAAAGGCTTGGCGCTTTCGGCGATGAGGTCGAGATCCAGGCCATCGAGCAAATAATTTGATCCGTAGCCGCCGCGCGTGCAAAAGATGGCGCGCTGCTGATCGTCGGCAAACGCGTGATGCAGATCGCTGAGCCGCATCGCCGGAGTGCCCGCAAAATAAAGCGGGCCGCGCGCGAGAACGTGCTCTGAGGACTGCGGTGCGTAGCCTAACGCGCGCAGTGCATCCAGCCCGCGCTCGACGCGCTCCGGTTGCGGCGTGGACGCCGGAGAGACGACGGCAACTTCAGCACCGGAATTGACTGCCAACAATTTCAAAAAACTCGACATGATTTAAACCTGTCTTTCACTCGAAATGAAAACATTCAAAAAGCCTCGCCGCGGGCAATCAATGTTGCTGGTCCGGTGAGCCGCAACTCTGTGCCGGGTCCATTCCACTCGACGGTCTGCGCGCCGCCGGGGGCTACTACAGTGAGTGGCGATTGGCAGCCATTCAATGCGAGTGCCGCAGTCGCTGTTGCGCTGCTGCCTGTGCCGGATGAAGTTGTTGGTCCCACGCCACGCTCGAAAATGCGAATCTCGATTTCGGTGGGACTGAGGATGCGAAGAAATTCCACGTTAGTCTGATGAGGAAAATCAGGAAGCACGCAAATCTCCGCGCCGATTTGCTGCCACGATAATCCAGCGACAACGAAATCGGAGTTATCCACCACAATCACGAAGTGCGGATTGCCGGTGGAGACCTCGACGCCGGCAACAAGAGCGCCGCCCGCCAACCTGACAGATTTAGGAACGAAGCTCGGAATGCCCATTCCGGCGGTTACTTCCACGGTGAATGTGTCGTTGGTATTGAGCGCATTGATGCGGCAAATGCGCGGTCCGGCATCGGTTGCGATCTGCAGTTCATCGCCCGGCTGGCAGCCGTGCTCGTGTGCCATCCACGCGGCCACGCAGCGCGTGCCGTTGCCGCTGATTTCGGCGATGGAGCCGTCGGCGTTGTGCAGGCGAATTCGTCCTGCGCGCGGCCCGGTCCAGGCAAAAAACTCAATGCCGTCGGCGCCGATGCCAGTGTTGCGCGCGCACAAACGGCGCGCCAGATTCGCCCAGTCGTGGCCCGCGGCAGCCTCTTTGGTCACAATCAAAAAGTCGTTGCCACAGGCGTGAGCTTTGGTAAAGGGAATCAATCTTCCTCCGGATCGAAGTAGGTGAAGAGCGCGTTGATGCCGGGCTCGGAGACCAGCTTTTCGCGCAGGCGATTGTGCAGGCGCTTGGATGCGGCGAGCGAAAAACTCACGCGCTGAAGATCGCCGATGGGGTTGGATTCAACGCCGGTAAGCCGTTGGCCGAAACTGTCCATCGCGTCGAGAATCGAATTGAGGATGCGCGTCTGATCGGCTCCACGCGCCTCATAGGTGAGCGAATAAACCTTGATGTTGGCGCGGCGCTCCAGGAGTCCAACCAGCTCGAGAGCCGCAATGACGATGATGGTTGCGACCGCCGCGGCCACATAAAGTCCCGCGCCGCAGGCCATGCCGATGGAGGCGACGACGAAGACGCTGGCTGCGCTGGTGAGGCCGGTGATCCGGCTGCGATTGTGAAGGATGAGGCCCGCGCCGAGGAAGCCTATGCCTTGCACGATGTTCGAAGCCACACGGCCTTTGTCGGGGTTGGCGTCGCCCGCGAGCACCGCCGACAGCAGCGTGAAAAAAGCGCAGCCCATGCAGATGAGCAAGTTGGTGCGAACGCCCGCCGATTTCTGATTGAACTCGCGGTCCATGCCCACAGCGCCGCCCAGCAGGCAGGCCATCAACAGGCGGCCAACGGCGCCATGCACCACCATCATCTGTTGCAGCATGTCAAAACTCAAGGGTTGCCCGAAATGTGGAAGTGTCATGCTCGTCATGTTTCCTTCGGCGTTTTTCCGACTTATATGTCCTAATTATCTCTTGATGGGTGCTCTATTCCTAAGGAAAAGCCACTCGAAAACATTGCTCTCGGCTTGCCGCGATTGGAAAAGCGCTATGGCCCGATGCTATCACCGCACCGCCTGCGGCGGTGATAGCATCGAACATTCAGCATGTGCATGAAGGTTTTGCATAATAATTCCGGCATCCTGCTACATTGTTACTCAGGCCGGTCCTTTCGCAAAGGTGCGAACGGACCGTTACCACAAAACAAATGATCCCTACCCCCCACCCCCCCCTAAAATATTTATTTTTCCACAGGAAATCTTGCAGATAATTATTAACTAACATTAAATCAACGATTTACGAAGATATTTTCGGCAGAAAAACAAAAATCGCATTTGCAGATGATTAGGCAATCTGCGCGCAGCGCTTTATCTGCCGGAAACGTAAAGTGTCGCTGACGGCTGTCCAGTCAGCGTGAAGCGAACAAGTTCGGTCAGGCCCTGCGGATGCGCCTTCACTGCAAGGTCGATCGCATCGCCGTCAAAGGCCAGCACGATCGCGGCGTGCGCGGCTGGCGCGGCCAATGCGTCGCTATAGATTTCACGATCGCTCTCGTTAATGGTCTGGCGCAAAGGAATTCCGGTCAACGCGACAATCTCTGGATAGACGGATGTATCCATCAGCACCACGGCTCCGGGCTGCTTGGCCAGCAGCGCACGCAGCGCCCGAGGAATTTCGATTTCGTAGGGCCTGCGCGCATGGATGTTTTTGGTGCCTTCAACATAAACGAGCGGACGCTCGCGCACCATCTGCGCAGCGTTCAAGGCCACCACAACGAACAGTCCGCCGATGGCGAAACGCACCCACGACGGTTTGAACTCATTCACAGCGGCCAGCACAAACTGTACGGCAAAGCCAAGGCCAAGCGCGAGAGCAGGCAGCAATTCCATTCCATAGCGCGTGTTATACCAGGAGTGCGGCCACCACGGCGGCAAAAAGATTGGCACCGAGCCGTACGAGATCGAATACGCATAGAACACGACAGGAAACCAAAGCAGCAGCGTCCACGTAAAAGCGCGCCTGCACATCGTCAGCCAGGCCCATGCGGTTCCAGCGAGGCTTATCGCCAGCAGCAGGTTGCCGCAGACCGCAGCGGCCGCATCCAACTCAGCGGCCTTGACGAAAAAAATCATCGCGACCCACGGATCGTGCCAGCCAGGATGCGGCGGAAAGCCCGGCACGGAGGTGCGAATCTCAATAGCCTTGGCAGAATACGGCCCGCGCGCGAAGTAAAGCCAATCGCCGAAACCGACGGAGTTGTAAACGAACCACGCCACCGGCGCGGCCACGATGAAGAGGCTGGCCATCCAGAAACTCAAAGAGCGCAAACGGCGGCGACGAACAAGCGTGAGGCCCATGCACGTCCAGGCCACCAGCGCCAAACACCAGCCGTCGTAGCGCGTAAAGATTGCGGCAACCAAGAGCGCGGCAATCCAGCATTGCAGGCGGCTGGATTGACCTTGCGCTAAGTCGAGACTGGCACGCCACTCGACCAGCAAGACGGCAACCCAGATCATTTCGCAAACAAAAAGCGGCTCGGTCATGGCCGTGGTTTGCAGATAGAGCAGGTTGGGATTGAGCGCAAAGAAAGCCAGCGCCAGCGCCGACGGAGCGGGCGAGAGCCAGTGGCGGGCCAACCGATAGAGTCCCGCGCAGCTGGCAAGATAAGCCAGCGCCGACGGAATTACAGCCGCAAAGCCATTGGCCCACCAGCTGTAAATCTGCACAAAAGGAAGCAGTAGCAGATGGGGCAACGGCAACCAGACCGAGCCCAGTTCTGTCAGGCGCGGAAAGCGCGCATCGAAGACGCGGCGCGCAATGTGCAAATGCGCGACGGCATCGCCGTAGTTGAGCATGGCGCCGTTACGCCAGCTCCAGAGGATCGCGACGATGGAAGCCGCCATGCAACAGGCAAGCACAGCCTGCCACTCTGGCCATTGCACGCGACCCTGCGGCTTCTCCGATATTGGTTTCTCAGGCAAGATGCGTCAGCTCGCGAAAGAGATTGAAGCGCTCGTCGATTTCCGGGCGCGTAAGCCTTTGGAGCCGCTCGGTACCGAAGCGCTCGCAGGCGAAGGAACCCATCACGCTGCCGTAGAACATGGCGTGGCGGAATGCGGCCGGAGTTAGTTCGGGTTGAGAGGCAAGATAGCCAAAGAAGCCGCCGGCAAAGCTATCGCCCGCGCCGGTGGGATCCACGACTTCTTCAAGCGGCAAGGCCGGAGCTCTAAATATCTTTGGTTCGATATCGATTCGCCAATTCGCTACATCGCCAACTGAAGTATTGCCGTGGAATAAGGTCGCGCCATACTCGCCGTGCTTGACCACCAGAGTCTTCGGACCCAGCGCCAGCACGGCGCGCGCGGCTTGGACGAGGTTGTTGTTACCGGCCAGCATCTTTGCTTCGGTGTCGTTGATGAGCAGAATGTCGAGGCCCTTCAAGACTTCAAGCAGGGCTGGGCGATGATCCTTGATCCAGTAGTTCATTGTGTCGCCGGCCACCAGCTTCACATCGGGCATTTGCTCGCGCACGCGGCGCTGCAAGACCGGATCGATATTCGCCAGAAAGAGAAATTGGGAGTCACGATAAGCTTCGGGAATCTTGGGATTGAAGGCTGCAAAAACATTCAGCTCGGTGTTATGCGTCTTGGCTTCGTTGAGGTTTTCGAGATACGATCCCTCCCAGAAAAAGCTCTTGCCTGCGGTGTGCTCAATGCCGCGCGTGTCGATGTTATGCGCCTGAAAGACTGACTCCTGCCGCTTGCCAAAGTCCTCGCCTACTACGGCGATGACGCGGACATCGGTAAAGAAACTCGCGGAGAGCGAAAAGTAAGTTGCCGCGCCGCCCAAACAGCGTTCTCGCTTTCCCGCCGGGGTCTCAATTGTATCGAAAGCTACGCTGCCCACTACGGTGATTGCCATTGGTTTCCTCTCTTGGAAACACCCAAAAAGGCCTGTTCATGTTAGTGATGATTTTCGAGAAGCATATCTCGATGTTTAAGCACTGATCTACCGATCGCGCCCCTCGAATTACGACTTATCAGCCCAGGTACTTTCCAAACAGCAGGTTTAGCTTTTCCTTCGTAGCCTCTGGAATCGCCTTCGGCGCGGTCAGCACGGCGTATTTTGCTGCGGAGGCGCAGGCGCAGTTGCGTTCATGGGGCATCGCAGCTACCGCTGCCTTCACTACCTTTGCCGCGTTATCCGCGTTTTGGTGGAGCACATGCAGAATCTCTTCGATGGTGACCGCGTCGTGGCCTTCGCGCCAGCAATCGTAGTCGGTGACCATGGCGACGGTGGCATAGCAGATCTCCGCCTCGCGCGCCAGCTTGGCCTCTTGCAGGTTGGTCATGCCGATCACATCCGCGTCCCAGCTGCGATAGAGGTTCGACTCGGCGCGGGTCGAAAACTGAGGGCCTTCCATGCAGACATATGTTCCGCCCAGCTTGCCCGTGACGCCCACGGTCGCGCAGGCCTGGGCCGCAGTCTTGGCCACCGTCGCGCAGACCGGATCGCCAAAGGCTACGTGGCCGACGATGCCCTCGCCAAAGAAAGTCGAGACGCGATTGAATGTGCGATCGATAAACTGATCGGGAACGACAAATTCCGTGGGCTTGTGCTCCTCTTTGAGCGAACCGACGGCCGAAACCGAGACGATGCGCTCGACGCCGAGCTTCTTGAAGGCGTAGATGTTGGCACGGAAGTTCAGTTCCGAAGGCAGAATGCGATGGCCGCGCCCATGCCGCGCAAGAAACGCCACGCGACGGCCCTCCAATTCGCCCAGAATAAAACTATCCGAGGGCGCGCCAAAAGGCGTCTCCACGGTCTCTTCGTGTACGTTGGTAAATCCGGGCATCGAGTAAAGCCCACTGCCGCCGATGATTCCAATCTCTGCCTGAGCCAAAGCCCGCTCCTTTTGACCTCAGCGACGAAAAGCTGCCGCCAGGCACGCATCTTGCCGCGGACCGTTTGTTGGTTCGCGACTCTGCATTGTGCAAACACCTTAGTATAAAGGCAGGGGAGCATGAACGTGGCAGGCTGAGTTTGCGGGATCAGGGCAAACGCAAGATAAGATTCCTCGCAGAAGCGACGAGTAACTCTTGCTGCACCGTAGCTTCAGGCGTTTCGCAGGGCGGTCGATTTGATTCATTGTCAGAGCTAGAATCCTGCTCATTTCAGACCTTTTTGCGGGCTTTTTCGGCCATTTTCAGGGCAAAACACTCCTTCTTTCGGGGAAAATCGCTCGTTTCCGACAGGCCCTTTCTTGCATAACGGTACTTTGTGTGCGATTTCGCGCACATTGAGGATTTTTCCTGAAACTGAGTTTCATTCAGTAATGACGCGGGTATTCTTCACTTTCATCGCTTCGTTTTCTTCTCCAGCTGCGTAATTAT